>Ga0209541_10002628_pt1 | contig 33858 bp, 33 predicted proteins | sample RifCSPlowO2_01_FD_184027 | JGI IMG/M metagenome (GOLD analysis project Ga0209541, IMG submission 184027) | Groundwater microbial communities from Rifle, Colorado - Rifle CSP2_plank lowO2_0.1 (SPAdes) (version 2) | ecosystem: Environmental > Aquatic > Deep subsurface > Groundwater | place...
CGAACCCGTCTCATCTCCTTGGAAGGGAGACATTGAACCGCTCAACTAATCCCGCACTTTGGCAGGCGGGGAAGGGAGACATTCTACCGCTGAACTACCGCCGCTAAAACAAAATTTTCAATTTGAAATTTTTAATTTTTATTCAAAATCAAATTTCTAATTTTTAATTATACAATAGTTACGTGAAATATAAAATTTCATTTATTTTCTTTGTAGCCTTTTTAATACGTTTAATCTCACTTAATCAATCCCTCTGGTTGGATGAAGCGACTACGGCGAGAGTGGTTCAACAGTATAACTTTTTAGAAATAATCACTAAATTCTCTCCAAATGATTTTCATCCTCCGCTCTATTATTTACTGATGAAAGCGTGGACCGGCATCTTTGGATATACAGAAATTTCGCTGCGGATGCCGTCAGTTTTATTTAGTATATTGACTGGATATGTTATTTATTTAATTGGTAAACAGGTTTTCCCCACTTCGTCCTTCGGACTTCACGGGGCACGGTGGGCTGCTGCTTTCTTTCTTTTTAATCCACTTATCGTTTACTACAGTCAAGAGGCGAGGATGTATATGATGGCTACTTTTTTATTAACGACAGCATTATATTTTTATTTGTCACTCTCAATTAACCTCCGCGGTTCTCCCGCTTCGCTCCTCAACCGCGGAGGTTCTATCTCTATCTTTTTATTTAGTTTATCTATATCTTTAAGCTTTTTAACATTCTACGGTTCGATTTTTTTAATTATCCCAATGGGGATATATTTATTTTATAAAAAAAAGTATCGTAATTTTTTTGTGTTTCTGTTACTGTTTACAGTTACTATATTATTGCTTTCTTCTCTGCTCTATCGACAAATTATTAATGCAAGGCAACAATTGCAGCTTGTCCCAAATTGGACTACGGTTTTAGGAAGCGCAAATCTTAAAAACCTTCTCCTTATTCCACTAAAATTCTCGATAGGCAGAGTCAGTTTTTATCCGAAATGGTTTTACTGGGTAATTTCCGGAGCCTGGACATCTTTTATCTGGTTTTATGTAATAAAAGTTGGCTTAAAACAAAAGCTTTTACTGTTTTTGGTCTTTGGATCATTGGGATTTGGAATTCTGTTTTCTCTCTTCTCTCCTCTGCTTCAATATTTTAGATTTATTTTTTTAATGCCCATAATTTCAATATTATTGGCCTTAGAAAATCACACTCCAATTAATCGATTAATTGGAGTAGGAGGATTTTTAATTTTTTCCGTTATTTATTTACTCTTCCCCACGTTTCACAGAGAGGACTGGAAAAGTCTGGCAAAAAATTTAAACAAATCAGAAGTTTATATGATTCTATCTTCTTCTGACCCTGTACGTTACTATAAGAAAGATCTGAAAATATTAGACTTAAAATCTATAACTGATGCAAAGTCACTAGACAAAGAAATAACTGTGATTCCTTATGTAGTGGATATTCACGGGATTGATTATCAAAAAATTTTATCCGGAAAAAAATACAAGTTAGTACAACAATCAATATTCAGAGGATTGGTTGTTGAAAAATGGAACAACTACAGTTCAATGTAGTATTGGAGTAAGTAAGCTAGAACTCATCTCAAAACTTAGGCTCGATATGACGTTTTTAGCACGCCGACACCCCGCTTATCGGGGCCCCTCGGCGATCTGCTCAAAACGCATATCTTTGCCTCAATTAACTCTAGATTTATAGGTTTTGAGACAATTTCTAGGACGTAAATATTTTTTTAAATTCGCGGATACTCGCGTAAACTTGAATAGTAATCGCAACAATCAATGCAAGCGTGATCGCCCAAGGCGGAGCAAAGACGCCATATTTGGGGATCAGAATATAGCAACCCAATGTCAAGATGATAAAAAAAATGATATTAGAAACTAAGATATATACTGGTTTTTTGACGGTGTATAAAAGGAAAAGCATAGGCAAACTTCCCAGAGCATAAAGAATGAAGGGCAGGCTCAAGGCTTTTGTTATAGAGGCTGTTTGGACAAAATTTTCGGTGAAAAAAAGATCATAGACTTGTTTTGGCGTAAAGAAGAGCAATAAAAATAATCCGGCCGGCAACAAAAGGTACATGAAGCCTGTCTTTAGTTGAGAAACAGCTTCTACTTTTTTGTTAATTTTGGCAAAAGAAGGAGATAATACCTGGGTTATACTGATGACGGTGGTAATTATTGTGAGGATAATTTTCTGAGAGAGCCCGTAGTAACCTACCTCGGCTTTTGATCGGAAATAAGACAAAAGAAACAGATCCATCCTAAGTCCCAGATTAAAGAATTGAGAAGCAATGAAATAGGTTAATGTGTACCCAAAGCGGAAATCACCACGGTGAACTTTTGACCTAATGAAAATTGGCACAAGCTCTTTCTTATCTAGAAAAAGCAGCAAGTAGAATATCACTGGTCCCAAGATTCCGAAGATAAAAATTACCGAACCAACCGTTACCGTTTTTGTTGCGACCATGATGAAGACAACTAGCGTTTTTAGAATATTGGCAAGATTTAAATAGATATTGGTTTTGGCAAATTTTTTTGCAGCAAATAGTATATTTTGGAGAAAATTCTGCCAAATTAAAAAAAGCACTGAAATAGAGGTCAGCGTTAATTCCCACCAGGGTGAACCTGTTTTGAAAAAATATTTATCTAAAGTCGGGAATGAAATCAGAAGCCCACCTATTACTATAAAAGAGAAAATTGATTGGTAATAGAAAGTACTTTTTATAAATCGATAAAGCTCGTAAGTTTTTTTTTCGTACAATGATGGTAAATAAGAGTAAATTGTTGCGGTTGTTCCAAAATCTAAAATATTTGCCAGTACATAGGCTATACCTAGCAGTACGCTCAAAACTCCATATTGGGAAGGTGTCAATATGCGAACCAAGATGAGAGCAAAAAGTGCCGTGAAAAAAACGTTTAGATAGTTGCCGACAGTATTAATGATGACATTTTTGCTGGTGGGGCGTTTGATAAAATGAAGAATCCTTGGAATCATTGAAATATTGTAGCAGAAATAGAAATACATTATAATTGACCAATGGATTTAATAAGTATGTTGGGTTACATCGCTGGGATAGTATCAACTTCAACTTTGCTTCCACAGATTTATAAAATTTGGAAGACTAAATCAACAAACGATTTAGCTCTGGGAATGGTGGTTTTAGGATGTTTTGGATCTTTTCTTTGGCTTGTGTATGGTATACTCCTCAAATCAGGGCCTATTATTAGTACAAATACTCTTATATTAATTTCTTTTACCACAATTTTATTTTTTAAGTTAAAATACAAATAAACTATGGCAAAAACTGCACTTATCACAGGAATTCTCGGTCAGGATGGTCCTTATTTAGCTAAATTTTTGCTTTCAAAAGGTTACAAAGTCTATGGAATGATCAGACGTTACTCAAATCCAAATTTTGGCAATCTGGATTTTTTGGGAATAACTGATAAAGTTGAGTATGTTGATGGAGATATGTCAGACGAGTCTTCACTTTATAATATTGTAAAAGCTTTGAGGCCATTGGAAGTTTATAATTTAGCGGCGCAATCGTTTGTCGGTAGATCTTGGGATTTAGCTAAGATAACTACAGAGGTGAATGCCTTAGGAGTTCTTTATCTACTTAACGCAATTAAAGCTTACTCTCCAATGACCAAATTTTACCAGGCTTCAACATCAGAGATGTTTGGTTTAGGCAATACAAAAGGATATCAAGATGAAAATACGACCTTTCATCCACGAAGCCCTTATGGTATTTCAAAAGTTTACGCATTTTGGACAACGGTTAATTTCAGAGAATCCTATGGACTTTTTACCTGTAATGGTATTCTTTTTAATCACGAGTCGCCCATCAGAGGAATACAATTTGTAACACGAAAGATTACAGACGGCGTGGCTAAAATTAAGTACGGACTTGCCAATAAACTCCATTTGGGTAATCTTGATGCTAAGCGCGATTGGGGGTTTGCAGGTGACTTTGTTGAGGCGACACATCTTATGCTGCAACAAAAAAATCCGGACGATTACGTAGTGGGGACTGGAGAAAATCACTCGGTAAGGGAATTTGTTGAACTTGCGTTCAAATATGGAGGAATACCAAACTGGAAGAAATATGTAGTGATAGATCCTCGCTTTAAAAGGCCGGCGGAAGTACCAGAGTTGCTAGCAAAGGGAGATAAGGCTAGGAAAGTTTTAGGTTGGAAGCCAAAAGTGAGTTTTGATGAACTTGTGAGGATGATGGTTGAAGCAGATTTGAAACGATACAAAATAAGTTCAAAGTTCAAAATTCAAAGTTCAAAGTGAAATACATTTTTTTATTAGTCCCGAGATATTTCTTAACCTTTCAATAAATATGGACGGGAAGTTAAAAACAATATCTGCCAGACTCCAATTTTTAAAAATAACATAGATCCAGTTTCTAAAATCATAAAACTGTTTTTTTATTCCTAAATCTTTTGAAGATGATTGTCCTATGTGTATTACTTTAGATTTTAGGGAGACAACGTTCTTATAACCTCCCCTCTTTAATCTTATTGATAAGTCAATATCTTCAAGATAAGAACCAAATTTTTCGTCAAATAAACCAATCTTGTTTAAAGCTTCTTTGAAATATACTACTGCAGCAGCATTAGTGGCATCGACTATTAAACATCGATTAGGTTGATTTACGAGAATGCGGTCGTCTTCAGTTTTGACAACTTTTATCGGTTCGGCCTTTCCTTTAGATAAAACTTTTACACCTATAGATTCAACGCTTCCTTCTCTATTTAAAATGATTGGATTAATTGAACCTACGGATTGATTTGTACAGATTAAAATATCATTTAAAGAATTTCTTGAAAGAATTATGTCGTCATTTACAGTGCCAACCCATTTTCCTGTTGAAACGCGGAAACCAATATTTACAGTTGATGCAAAACCGTTATTTTTTTCAATTGGAATAAAACTAACTTCAGGATATCTGCTCCTCCAGTCCCAAATGTCCGAGTTTACAATTGAGCTTGTTACAACGACCCACTGCACTCCAGAGGTGTAAGGGGACTTTGAGACAACCTGTTTATTATTTTCAAAAAAATTACTTAAAAGCTCCACTTTCGTATTCGGTACAGTTATTGAGATGCCATCAAATAATGAAGGTAAAAGTTTTCTCTGTGTATATTTACGTTTAATTAAGGAGACAATTATATTTCCAAAAAAAGAAAAATGTTTTTTTGCATAAACATCCATCGAATGAAAAAAAACGTCTCTTTTAAATTGCTGGTCGAGTTTTTTAAAAGACTCACCCCCGGAATGTTTTATAGCTAAATTAATCCATCCGATTTTATAATTATTTTTAAGTAATCTTAAAGTCAGGTCACTGTCTTCAAACCATAAGAAAAATCTCTCATCCCAACCGCCAATGGATTTTAGGACTTCTGATTTAATTAATAGACATCCACCAAATAAAGTTTTAATCGAAAAAATATTCACTCCAATGAATCGATTCATTGGAGTGAACTCGATTAGAAGAGATAACCATGAAGGGAGAGGTTTTTGATAGGAGTTGGTTGTTTTTACGGAGCAGGCGTCCAAATGATTTTCTTCAGCGTACTCAATCATTTCATTGAGTTGATCTGGTTCAATTTCAACGTCGGGGTTAAAAAATAAGAGCAATCTTCCTTCGGACTTAATTACTCCTTGATTGCAAGCAAATGCATAGCCCCTATTTAGTTTGTTGACAATTAGTTCAACGGAGGGAAAATCTTTTTTTACCCAACCGATCGATTCTTTTGAAGCGTTATCGATAACAATTATTTGAAAATTTTTACTTTGAGAAAGAATCTTTAATTGACTTTTAAGGGATTTCGGAGTGTTCCAGTGAACTATGATAATGGAAACAGTTTTTTTCATATGGATACCGTTATACCCGCCTGCCGGACGGGCAGGTCGATATAACGATATAGTTAGCTATAGAGTTTTTTAACAAAATGCAAATTTATAAAAAAACCAGTGATTTCGGTTAATGCCATCATCCAGGCGGCCGCTATTATCCCAAATTTCGGAACGAGAAGTATATTCAATAAGATATTCAGTAAAGTATTCAGAATCCCATAAGGCAGAAACGACTTCACTAAACGCGAACTTTGAACTACTGTAGCCAAAGGCGCATTAATAAAAAATAAAAGTAGAACGACAGCGAAAATTCTTAAAATCGGAATTGCCGCAGAGTATTGTAAGCCAAAAAGACCTACGACTAAAAAATTAGCGCCAAAGTAGACGAATATTGAAACAAAAGCGCCGGATACAAACATTAACAAAGAAATTTTTAGCAGCTGTTTTAGTCCGACACCTTCTTTTTTGGCCGACAAAGGAAAGAGGTTTTGAGTAAGTGACGTCGAAAACAAACTCAGTGATTCCAAGAATCTATAAGCAAGCCCGTAAATTCCAAGAGCGCTATTTCCCTTAAAATACGATATGATAAATGAGTCCCCCTTGTTATAGAAGAAAGATGTGAGATTCAGATACAGATAGGAAGAAGAAGATTTAAGAATGGAAAAAATCTCCGAAAGAGAAAGAAATTTTACCAGCCTTATTTGTCTCCAAGGGATGAACCATGACAAGGTCAAAATGAGTGAAACAAAAAGAGTTAAAACAGATTTTTGCAAGTCTAAATTTTTATAAATGAGTAAGTAACCTAATAAAAAAATTCCACCAATACTGGTTAGCTTTAAAGAGACTTTTAGGCCTTTTTTTTGTTCAAGATAATAGCCTTCTGCGACTGATAGGTAAGACATCGGTATTAAACTGGCAAGAAGAAATGAAGAGGTGGCTAAATCAAAGATTTTAAAATAAAATAAAATAAATGAAAGAATTGCGACAGATAAAAATAACGTTACAGATCTAACGTAGACAATCTTGTTGAAAATTAAGGTTCGATTTTCTTTTTCAACGTTTCTTAGATACCATTGGTTAAGGCCAAAGTCTCCTATAAAGGTAGTCATCTCAAGAATCATAATATAAAGAATAAATTGTCCGTATTTTTCAGGAGTCAATAACCTGGCAAGAGCTATCCAAGCGACAGTTGTTATAGACTTGCTCAAGATTGATCCAAAAAAATAAATCCCAGTATGTTTAAACAAATCTCTTACCATAACTAGTTTATTCCCCAACTATATAATGTTGCCGGCCAGATGGAATAGGGATTATCATCCAAAGGATAGTGGTCAAGATAGAGTTCTTTTTTGAGATTTCTTTCGGCATAATTTCTTACGTCTTCCGGAAGTGAAAAGTCATCGATAAATAGAAATCCCTTTGGATACTTCTTCAGATATAAAAGAAGGTCTCTTTCTTCCAGAACCAGGCGCAAGGCTCCTCCTCGGAGTATTTTTTCACCTTGGTCGTTCAACGTGTAATTGGTTGTTTTCGGAATGCCGTTCACAAAGCCATTACCCGGCCAGCGAAAAGCAACGATATTCTTAAAGTCATCTAAGTACCAGTGCCCCCGGTCCCACCAAGTTTCTATCACAACGGCTTGATTTTTTTCAAGATTGACGCCTTTCTTTATTATCGAATAAACTTGGTGATAATCGATATTGGCTATTTCTCTAAAGTCGTGATTGAGAGAGTAATAAGTTTTAGGTTTATTAACGAATTTATAGCCATTGGCAATGATAAACAAACTTAGTAAAACTGACAATAGCATCTTGATACGATCGTGATGAGATGGTAGGTTTTGCAAAAACTGCCATAACCCATATGACATTAATATATAAAGAAAAGGAAAAATTGGCAGGAGGTATCTTGATACATAAGGTTTGAATATAAAGGTAAGAAAGATTAATTGAGTAATTAAGAAAATAGTAATTAAAGCAAATCCTTTTTGTTTTTTTATCAATCCAGTCAATAAGCCAATAATTGCTAAAAACGTGACGAGACCATATTCACGCCACAAGAACGAATGATAATACCAAAAATTGCTTGACAAAAACATTTTTAAAGAAAACACGCGAATAAAAGCGTTAATAAAACCGATTTTATAAATTATGGAAATCAGAAAGAAAAAAATAAGATAAAACCAAGGTTTTTTCAGCAATTCAAAAATGCGCTTATAACCAGTAAGTAGAAAATGGAAAAAAATACTAATTAAAAAAATATAGTACAGTGGATGCGTTATTATTCCCAGAAAAATTGTCAATAAAAAAACTAAAGATAATAAAGGTTGAGGTTTTTTCAGGTTTATTAATTTTAAGTAGAGAAATAAACTTGCAAGAATTAAAAATTGGACAATGATGTATCCCCTAGCTTGACGGGACCAGGTTATTTCAAAGTAGGAAAAAGTTACTAATAAACTAGCCGATATTGCGGTCGAAATGTTGGTGAGATATTTTGTCAGGAAAAAGACAAGCAAAGGAACTAGCGATCCGACGATAACCAAAGGTAATCGTGCTGAAAACTCGTTTACTCCAAAGAGCTTATACGATAGTGCAATCAAAAGATGAGTCGTGACGTTGTAGTGTTCGAGAACGATGTTTGGATTAAAAAACGCAGCAAGTCCTTGCTGTAAAAATAATTTTCCTTGGTTAGCAGAGGCAAATTCATCTACCCAAAAAGGAGGGTTGTTGGTAGACAGGCCATAGAGGCGATAAAATAAAGCTACTGAGAATATAAAAAAAACAAAAAAAAGCTCCAAATTAATTTTCGCTTCGAAATTTAAAATTTTCATTTTTTTGTGTCATCCTGAATTCATTTCAGGATCTAGATTCTGGACAAGCCAGAATGACGAGAGAGATGCTGAAACAAGTTCAGCATGACAATAATGTTCCAGTCAATTACAATTATATCAGCGTTAAAATTTATTATAAATTTAATAGTAAATTATGGATAAATCAGTATATATCTGTACCGGCACATGCAAAGCCGAGATTTCCGAAGAGGAATACAATAAGGGATTGACTAAATGCGGGACGCAAGGATGCACCCATTTTGGCCATACTTTCGAAAAAAGGATGAAATGTAGCATCTGCGGAGCCTATTATAAAGAAGGAGAAAAACACGAGCACAAACAATAGTTCATCTCTGATTTAAGTAGTGTATGATATACAAGAGTTCGACCAAAAAACCGACGCGTTGAATTCTTCGTTTTTCTTCAAACAGTTCTCTTGCGCCCTTTTCCTCGTTATCTCTTTGGATCATTGGATAAGAGAAGGGCACCTCAACGGATTTGACACGCAGCCCCTTTTTAAAAGCTTTGATTAAAGGAAGAGAGAATGTAGTAGAATATGTTTCCGGGTCAAAGTAGGGTTCGAGAAAAGCCTTTTTATCGATTTTAATCCTGTATCCTCTCGTAAATAAAGCACGAATTTCTGAGGTATTCTTAAATATTCTTGGGCCGAAAAACGCGTCGAACTCTTCTCTATCTTTAAGAAAACCGTTAATTCTTAATATATCGTTATACAGTTTATTGCCTTCTCTTTCAGACTGAAACATGTATTCCGGATAGGTCTTCTGGAATAGTGTCGCAGAGCGTTTCGGAATAATAATATCAGCTTCATCGTTGATAATTGGGTTGACTAATTCGGGCAGACAGTCGGTGACCAAGGAAATTTTCTCTGCTTCGGTTAAGACGATGACTTTAGCACCCAAAAGGCCTGAAGCTTTCTTTATGGCTTGCTTTTTTGCCAGAGACCGTTTTACTGACCTTCTATTTATGATCGTCAATAGCGGAATTTTGGAGATGGTTTTGCGAAATGTTTTTGAACTTTTCCCGTCTGCTGCAACAACTTGATAGCCGCGCTTGCTTGCTTCTTTAAAAAAATCAATGGCCAAATCACCCCTCACTTTATCGGTGTGTTTTATGCTTTGAAGATTCCCACCGTACCATTTTGGGTAATAAGTGATGACAGCAAAAGCAATTGAAGATGGATCAAAATTATTTGGCATTTCTAAATTGTATCATATATAATTGGGCCTTAATAAAGCTTTAAGCATTATTGAGAGGAAATATGGCAGAAAGTCCGCAACCAAAAGAAATTTTAGATCCTCGTTCAATCGCTATCGTTTATATGACAAGGTATCCTGATTGGTATGAGGGTAGTGTATTGTCTCCGGTCGATACGGATAAGATCCGCGGTGACAAAGCAATAGAAACATTTTCATTGGCAAGTTCGATGGGATACAGAGTGGTCGTTGGAGATTCGATAAAATCATCACCAGATTTTAGGAGAAATTTGGCAGCATTCAAGAATATTGATTTAGCACCTCGAGAAAGTGATGACTTCATTCTTAGTGTATTAAGCGGATTGCAAACTGCGTCTCAGTTTACTGGAGTGAATGCAGTCATTACTAGTCAACCAGAAAAATATTCCATTATTCGGGATTGCGTCCCCAAATTGGTTCATCCTATTGTATTTGAAGGCGCTGACGTTGTTGTGGCAAAACGTGAAGAAGGATTATTTAGGGACACATTCCCAGACTATATGTATGAATCGGAACAAAAAGGAAACGCTATACTTTGTAGACTCCTCCGCAATTATGGTTGGCTTAAGCCATATCAGCCTGATCTTGATTTTTTCTCGGGAAGCTGGGCTTATCGCAACGATCCAAAGCTATTAAGAGAAATCATTCGCATCTATGATTTTAAAAAAGCTGCTGGAGATGAGATGACGGTAAGAAGGCACATCGGAAATCATATGTTTTTTTACATATTTGACGCGCTGCGTCTGAGAAAAAAAGTTATGAGCGCAGAAGTCCCTCTTGCCTATTCACAAGAACAAAGACAAAATGAGGAAGATCCTGCAAAAATAGAAGAATTCAGACGGAAGCGCCGCGGGCAAAGGTATGCCATACTGGAAGAGTTGATTGATTATATTAGACTTTATTGTGAAGGCGTAAGAAGGGAATAAGCTTTGCAAATAACCGATTTGGGATTCCGTTAAGCCGACAAAATTACGTGATCACGTAAAATTGTCAAAAAGTAAAATGTAATACTTCACTAATACTTAGAAAGTAGTAAAAAGTTTATTTTTTCATTTTCTTCCTTTTGGATTTTTTCGGAAGCCAAAATTATCTTTTTCTAAGTAAGTAAAAAGTGTAGATAATTAAAATGAATGTGATTATGACAAGAAATGGATTTGCGCCAGCAAAAAGATCAGCGATAAAATTTAAGACTTTTTGAGCTTCCATAGAAAATAAATTGCTAATAAAAGGCTAAATATTGCCGCTATGAAAAATGTATTTCCAAAAATTTCTCCGTCCATTTAATCAAGATTCTTTGAAATTGATAAAGCAATATTAATAAATATATAACTTAACGACAGTCCAATAATATTATAAGTAAGTTTTGACAAGTAATCAATATTGGTAAAAAAGGGTACAATTACGCCACCTGAAAACCAAGCTAAAGATAAATTACTAAGATAGCCGGATAATGTTTTAAGTTGTCCGGTAGAATATTTTTGCATTCCAATTTAATTTAGTTAGAAAAAGAAAAAATGTCAATGGATTATATGCTACAAAATTGAAGATAAATCTATTGTTTTGCTCTATTTATCATCTTGAATAAGTAGTCAAGGCGACGCTGATAAATACAAGAATGGTTCCAATAATTAGTCCTGAAGTTAACCTCTCTCCTAGTAAAACGAAGGCGCTTATGTAGGAAAAAATTGGCACCAGATAAAAAGAAAAAGAGGCAATCACTGGAGAAGAAAACTTGATGGCGTACTGATGTAGAAGATAAGATACAACCGTAGATATCAGGGCAATGTACAATAAAGATAAATATGAAGATGTTGTCAAATCAAGCCACCATCTGTTACCAGAGCTAATTTCGAAAAAAGAAAGGAAGAAGAATATCATTGTTGCAGTCAGAAAAAATCCTGAAGTAAGAGTGATGGGTGAAAACTGTTTTTGGTAATGCTTTGATAAGGCAAAATATAAGGACCAAAAAATGACGCCAATTGAAATTAAAATATTACCTTTTAAATCTCCTGCATAGAGAGAATTTTTTTCGATAAGAGGAAGAGCAACTACCAATATTACTCCGATTAAACCAAGAAAAATAAAAAACCATCTTTTTAAAGCCAACTTATTTTTAAATAAAAAATAAGAAAGAATTCCAGCCAGTACAGGAGTACCCGCATAAAGCATTTGAGCGATTGAAGCGGTGGTTGTTTTAACTCCTACGACAAACAAAGCTACATTCAAAGTGGGCAGCAGAGAAATTAAAAGTAACGTTAACAATCTTCGATTAAATTTAATCCTCCGACTTTTCTCAGGATTAACCCTGAGCTTGCCGAAAGGGTTAATTTTTTTAATGAATAGTGGTGACAAACAAAGAGAAGCAATGACGAATCTCACGAAAGTAAAAGTAAACGGGGGAATTTTTAAAAGACCAATTTTTGTGACGCTTGAAGTAGCTCCGCCAATGATAGCACCTACTAATATTACGAAAATTGCTTTTGCTTTATTGGTCATTAGTTGAATTTTATAATAAATTCTTTAGAATAAGAGCAAAATATGAAAGTGATAATCCTGTGTGGTGGTGTGGGAACGAGGATGAAAGAGGAAACGGAATTTAAACCAAAGCCGATGGTCTACATCGGAAATAAACCGATTATCTGGCACATCATGAAGATATATGCAACCTATGGATACAATGAATTCATTCTTGCTTTAGGGTACAAAGGAGACTATATTAAAGATTTTTTTCTCAACCAGAAAGCGTTCACATCAGATTTTACCTTAAACACAAGAAATCATAAGACAAAATTCTTTCTCGAAAACAGATCGGAAATTGACGACTTCAAAATCACCTTTGTTGATACGGGTTTGGAGACTTTACCCGGTGAAAGGATTTTACGGTGTAGAGATTATATCCCGGAAAGAGATAAATTTTTTATGGTTACATATGGAGACGGAGTTTCGGATATAGATATAAGCGCATTAGTGAAATTTCACAAAAAACAAAAGACCATCGGAACCATAACGGGAATTCATCCCAAGTTTAAATTTGGGGTTGTAAAAATAGATAACGATAATTTAGTAAAGGAATTTAGCGAGAAGCCGGTAATGGGCGACTGGGTCAATGGAGGTTATATGATATTTGACAAACGATATTTTAATCATCAAAAAATAGGAGAACTCGAACACGAAGCGTTGAAGAGACTGGCTAAAATTGGACAGTTGTCTTTATATAAGCATACTGGTTTTTGGTTTGCCATAGATACATATAAAGAGTATGAGGAGTTAAATAAAATTTGGAAATCAGGAAAAGCAACATGGAAGGTTTGGAAATAAGTTATTGTAATTTCGTTATTCAGTTACGAGTTAACGTGTTAACGAGTTATTAAAATGAAAATAACCAGATTCGAGGATTTAGAAACATGGAAGTTAGCATTGAAAATTACTAAATTAATTTACGATTTAACTTCAAAAAAGGAATTTAATAAAGATTTTGAGCTTAAAAATCAAATAAGAAGAGCAATTATATCTGTTTCATCCTGTATAGTAGAAGGTTTTGAGAAAAACAATAACAATGAACTAAAAAGATTTTTAAGCATTGCTAAAGGATCATGTGGTGAGGTGAGAAATGATCTATATATTGCTTTGGCGGTCAACTATATTACGCAAAGTGAGTTTAATGAATGCAATGAAATGCTACTAGAACTTGCCAGAAAAATTGGAAGTTTTATTAGTTATCTTGAAACTCAAAAAGCAAAGGGTAATTTTATTAAAACCCGTTAACCCGTTTACCCGTTAACAATATATAATATGACAAACAGTCTTAAGAACAGGAATATATTAGTAACCGGCGGTACAGGATTTGTCGGATCACATTTGGTGGAAGAATTAGTAAGACAGGGAGCGAATGTTATAACTACTTTTATCAGCACCTCTCCCCTATCTTACTTTTTTACTCAAAAGCTAAATAAAAAAGTAAAGATGGTGCATGTAGATGTATGTAATTTTGACGGAGTGTTTGACATGGTGACAAAATTTGACGTTGACTACATTTTCCATCTGGCTGCTCAAGCTTTGGTTGAGACTGCTTATTACAATCCCAAAAGAACTTTAGAATCAAATATCATGGGCACGGTGAATGTTTTGGAGTCAGCGAGATTGTATCCTAAAGTCAATGCTGTGGTGGTGGCATCAAGTGATAAAGCCTATGGTAAAATAAAATATCAAAATAAAGAGATTTTACCGTCATTACGCTCTTCTCTAACCTCGGGGGTTAAATATAAGGAATCTGACGCTCTAAAAGGCGATCATCCATACGAAGTTTCAAAATCTGCAGCGGATCTCATCTCCTATTCTTATTTCAAAACTTACAATTTACCCGTTGCGATTACCCGTTTCGGAAATATTTACGGAGAAGGAGACATGAATTTTTCAAGAATAATTCCAGGAATAATAAAGTCAATAGTTAGAAATGAGACGTTGAAAGTTAGAAGTAATGGAAAATATGTAAGAGATTATCTTTATGTCAAGGATGTGGTCAACGGTTATTTGTTATTAGCCAGTAATATAGAAAGAGTTAAAGGGGAGGCATTTAATTTCGGGTCGGAAGAGAGCTTGTCGGTCGTTGAGTTGATCAAGTTGATCGAAAAAACTTTGAAGAAAAAAATTCACTATAAAATCTTAAATATTGCCAAAAACGAAATTCCCTATCAATCGCTAGATTATTCAAAAATCAAAAATATCCTAAAGTGGAAACAAAGATACTCATTAACTCAAACTATAAAAAAATTAACTAGATGGTATAAAAAAGCCATAACAGAAGATAAAGAGTAATCCAATTGTTTAAGATACTGTTTGAAGGTAATTCTGTAGACTCTTTGGGCTTTCTCCGTTCCCCTTTTTAGCGTGGAGAGGTTTATGAGCTTTATTTACTTTCGGAGAATTTGGATCAATCCCACGCTCATATATATATTTTTTAAGTGTTTCGTTATGAGCATATGGACTATCGATAATGTCAATAAAAAGCGGTTTATCTGTTTTAACGGATTTAATGAGAATTTCACCCGACATAAATTCCTTACTGGACATCTGACCTTTCAAAAGAGGGATTGCAAGATAAACATCTTTTTCTGTCAAGGCATGGCCTTCGGGAAGATCGGCCTTTGCGTATACTCCGCGAACCGTTTCATCCAGATAGCGAATTTCCTTCAGAGGCGGCATTCGTTTTACTTGAACAGAGCCGCCACATAGATTTCTGGCTTTCCAGTAGGCCTTAAACCAGGTATCTACCTGATGCGGTAGAGAGCAATAGGAAGAAACAGGTATTCCATCCTTATCTATGTCAATATGTCTTTCCCAGGTTCTCACACCCTTTGCGTAAGAGACTAGCATAGACGCCTCCCAATCGTGATATTCATGCGAGGAAAAACCTATTATGTGTCCCGGATAGCGATCCCTCAAAAAATCAATCTGGTTCATTTCAAGTTCACCGTCTTCAGAAGGATAAAGTGAAACACAATGATTGATAGCCAATGGGATATTTCGATTATCAAAAAATTTCACAAGATCATCCATATCCTTAAGAGACGATCCGCCGGTTGAGGCAATAACTGGCTTTTTTGTTTTTGCAATCTTTTCAATCAAAAACCAATCGTTTAGTTCAGAACTAGCTAGTTTGATTATATCTACTCCTAATTCCATGCATAGGTCTACAGATCGTTCGTCGAATGGGCTTGACATTGTGATGCAACCATGTTTTCTAGTTGCCTCAATAAGAACGCCATATTGTTCGTCGGGCAGTTGTGTTGCCAAAGTTTTTTTGATATAGCGAATATCACGGCGGTGCCGATAATCCTTATGAATAAGTCTATCTACTTCTCTGAACTGAAATTTGATTGCGGCTCTAACGCTATTGAAACGCACAATCTTTGCGAAGTCACTGATGATTTTCAATCCTCTATTCACATCTCCCCAGTGATTGTTTGCCAGTTCCAAAACAAAAAGATCTTCGAAGATTTTATTCTTTTCCATAAAAATAAATTTTACTTTTTTCATAGTACTAAAACCATAATTTATTGTCAATACTTCTTTCATATAAGAAGTAGATAAAAGAATATCTTAAGTTAGAATATCTAATAGCAGTTAAAAGAACATATCATAATGCTGATATAATTTAAATACACTATGAAGCTTCACGGTTTAATAGTTCCTCTTATTACGCCAAAATTCAACAACGATATCGATATTTTGAGTTTTCGAAGGTTGATAAAAAAGATGGTGCAGGCAAAAGTTGAAGCTATTTTTATCCTTGGCACGATGGGAGAATTTCAATACTTAACACTTGAACAGAAAAAGAGCTTGGTCAAAGAAGCATCAAGGGTAATAAAAAGAAAACTCCCTTTACTCGTTGGTATTTCTTCAGCTAAACTAAGCGACTCTCTAGATTTAATCGATTTCTGCGAAAGTTATGGCGTAGATTATCTTGTATTAGTCTCGTCATTTAATAACAGTGATCCACTAAAAACAACATACAAAGTTTCACAAAAAACAAGTTTACCTTTGCTCCTCTATAACAATCCAGATATTCAAGGTGGTAATGATTTGCCTATTAAGGTACTTAGGGAGTGCTTTAAATTCAAGAAAGTTTTAGGGATTAAAAATAGTTCTAAAGATTGGAAATACTCAAAAAAAATTCTGAAACTTTTAGTAAACAGATTTTTAGTTTTTACGGGTAGAGAAGAGTATTTTCTAAAATCTTTAGAGTTGGGTGCCGCTGGAATTATTTCAAGTGTTTGCAATATCAATCCAAAACTTTTGAAGGCATTTTACAGTGAAAAAAGTCCTAAATTACTTAGTCAAATTGTATCAATAAAAAATAATATCAAGGAAACATATGGGAGTACGATTTTCGGTATAAAAAAGATGCTCTATGAACAAAAATCGATTCGATCCCATAATCTCTTTAAGCCAAAATTATAATTAGATAAAATATTTTCGTGTTTAAACAAAATCTTCCAGAAAAAAAATTAAGCGGTGAATACTTAAATACGAGGATAAAACTGCATGAGGCTAAGTCAAAAGGAATAAAGCTTATTGCCTGTGATTATGACGGAACGATTTTCGACAGGAACGATCCAAATTATGACGACCCATGGAAAACAATCGAGTTGGCCTATGAAGTTAGTAAGAAAGATATAGAGTTTGCCTTTGTTTCAGGAAGAAATACAACTTTAGAATTACCGCTCCGAGATCTAATACCACAATTCTGTAAAAAAGTTAATTCAAATTTAACCATTTGGCGATCGGGTGGGAATGGGATGAATTTAAGCAGAATTACTTATACCCCTGATCCGAAAAAAATAAAAGTAGAAGAAATATACTCGAATTCGATTAGCCTAAATGAATTAAAAATAGCAATAAAAGTTTATGAAAAATTTAATATCAAACCTGATAAAAAAGGTAAGGCTTTTTTTCAAAGTTTTTTAGATCGAGACTTACCTACCGATCTGGTTCCGCCTAAATTTTTACAAATTTCAAAGCCGCATGAAGGTAAATTTTTTGCGGAATCGGTCAAAGTAACCTTTGTTTTACCGACAGATGAAAAAGAGCAAGAGAAATATATAAAATTATTCCGCAAAAAGCTTGAGCCAATTGGATTAAGTGTTGGCTGGGGAAGAATTCCTTTTGCCGATGTGAGCAAGCAGTTGAAAGTTAATGGAAAATTAGTAGACGGTAAATTATTGATGGTTGATTCAATAATGAAGAAATTGAAATTAAAAGATTCGCAGATTGTAACTTTTGGCGATGCGCCTAATGACAATAACGCCGGTTTGTTAAGTTTCCCCTATAGCTTCACTAATGATTTTCAGGTCAAAAAGAGAGATTTAAATTCTCCGCCATTCATTCTTAAAGTCGACAACTCCCCTATTGCAGCTGTCTATAAGGCAATTAAATCAATTCTTGAATAATCAGGTCCACCTCAGAGGTGGACTTGAGAGTGTCTTGACAGCATATAAAAAAATGATAAGATCAGGAAGTCTGTATTTTTTTGATTAATAAATTTCGAAATATGGTTGAACAGTATAATACCTCTTTTAATCTTGAAGCAGAACATTACTTATCCGCAAAAAAATTAGAAGAAGCAAGACGAAGTGGTGTTAAACTGATTGGAGCTGATTACGATGGTACTTTATATGATAAAAAAGAGCCACCGTATGATGATCATCTTAGAGTGATACGATTGGTCGATGAAGTAAGTAGAGCTGACGTTGACTTTGCCATTATTTCGGCTAGAAACACGACTTTACATGTTCCCTTTCGGGAACTTGCATCAGCATACAGTCAAGAAGCAGGTCGACCGCTAACTCTCTGGACCTCAGGAGGAAATGGGATGAATTTAAGTCGAGTTACCTTCAGTGCGGAAGGTCAAAAAGTCGAACCGATCTTCACAAATTTTATTACACCCGATCAAGCAGAATTAATAGTATTTATTTTTGATCAAATGTTTCATGAGTTAGGGATTGAACCAGATGCTCGAAACGTTGCTTTTTTCAAAGCTTTTTTAGATCGTGACTTGCCTGAAGATTTAGTGCCAAGACCACACCGCCAATTGGTGGAAAGATACGGTGGAAGATATTTTGCTGAAGCTGTTAAGGTTACTACAGTACTACCAACCTCAAAAGAACAACAAGCAGAATGTATTGGGTACTTAAGGCAAAGGTTGGAAGGATTCGGATTTAATATCGGTTGGGGCGGGATAGCTTTTGCCGATGTAAGCAGGCGAATGCTGGATGCAAATGGAAAACCGATAGACGGAAAAGTTTTAGTGCTTGAAACGATTTTAGCTAGATCAAATTTCGCTAGAGAACAAGTAACTACTTTCGGTGACGCTCCGAATGGAAATGATATGGGGTTATTGGGATTTCCAAAAAGCTTTACAAATGCGCAAAGTTTTAATAAAAACGGACTAGAATCACCACCTTTTATGTTAAAGATTAAAGATTCTCCGGTTGGGACGATTCATGAAGCTATCAGATATTTAACAAGTTAAAAGTATATTCAGTACAAGGGTAATATGACAGAAAATCCTACTTTTAGAGAAGAAGGTCTTTCCAATTATCGTCCAGTTAGAGCTATTATTCCGTTAATAACACCGGCTGTTGAGCAAAGTGGTCGAGTTTCTGTGGATAGAGAGAGTATTCCAAGAATAGTTGATTTCGTCTTGCCTCATGTGAATGCATTTTTTCTCTTGGGATCAACAGGTGAAGGCCCTTACATGAATCTAGATAATAAAAGAGAAGCATTAGAACGATTTGTTAGCGCAATAAATAAAAGGCGGCCGATTCTAGTTCACGTATCTTCTCCAAACAGTCAAGAAATGCTGGCAGTTGCCGAAAGAGCAGAGTCGTTGGGGGTTGACGGCCTTGTTCTTTCTCCTCTATTTGGTGAAGATGCAAATCCATACGAAAGGGTAACTCAACTAGTTAATCTAAGTGGATTGCCCGTAACTATTTATAACAACCCAAATATTCAACATGGACAATCGCTCGCTCCTGAATTTATTGAATGGGTAGTTGCACAGCCAAAGGTAGTAGCGGTAAAAGATTCTTCAAGTCAAGCAGTAGTTTTTCAGCAATGGCTAAGTCATAGATCACCATCATTTCGAGTACTCCAGGGTTCATCTCGACTTCTAAAAGAATCATTAGTTAATGGAGTTGACGGATACGTGTTGCAAAGTATGAATTTCTCACCGACACAACATAGTTGGGATGTACTGATGCCGAATGGGGTTATGGATGATGAGGCGGTTAATCAAGCAATAGCAATTAGAGGTCAAGCTAAAGGCACGCCTGATATAAAAAGATTATTACATAATATGGGATTGATACGGTCACCGTCCACCTTTGGAGGTGAAGGCGGTATCGATCAGGAAAAGCGTACTATATTTAAACCAAGCGTACTTGTATTATGTGGCCCGCCATTGGTAGGAAAAACTACTTTGGCTTTAAAGCTTACGGAGCGATCTAATTTCGTTTCTCTAGATGTTGATCCGTTGAGAAATATTATGGATCCATCGAGGCAAGGAGTAAATCTACGAGATAAGCAACCATATAAGGATAGAGAAAAACAGTTAGCCATGATGAAATCAGTTTTTACAAGATTATGTAAAATAGCGGCAGAAGATACAATGTTAGGCTATCCGGTTATACTTTCAGGTGGTTTTGCAGCTTATACTCATGATATTCTTCGTGAATTAAAAGAACATCTTGACGAGCGGAATATACCTTTAAGAGTTTTGAGACTGACAACTAATCGAGATGAACTTTTGAGGAGACTTGAAGAGAGAATAAAAGACCCATACAGTCAATCAGATATAAGAACAGAAGAAAACTTAGATTGGGCATTAACTTTATTTGCCGACTCAACTTCAATTCCTAATCTAAATGTTCCTGTTGCGGTGATTGACACTTCGGATCCTAACCATATAGAAAAGACCTTTAGGGAATTAGAAGATCTTCGAGTGAAATAAAATTATTTTGCTAAAATATATCCAAAATGAAAAATATTAAGGTCCATTCGGTCTTCCGCGATTATGAGGTTGAATTTATTGAAGATTTGAAGGGTTTGATTAAAAGCCTTAATAAGAATTATAGAACCCATTATTTAATCGATCAGGGGGTTTGGAAATTTTACAAAGCGAAATTGGAAGAAGTTAAAAAAGGAAATTCTATTTACCCGTTTGAGGCCGTCGAGTCTAAAAAAACACTCGAGGAAGTTTTAAATTATGTCAAGTTTCTGCTGGAGAAAAAAGTCCAAAAGAAAGATGTCATCGTCGTTATCGGCGGCGGATTGGTCCAGGATATCGGCTCATTTACCGCTCATATATTGAAACGCGGTGTAGAGTGGATTTTTATTCCTACTACTCTTTTAGCTATAGCTGACAGCTGTATAGGCTCAAAATCAGGAATAAATGTCGGAAAGTACAAGAACCAGGTTGGATCTTTTCATCCGCCTTCACATATTTATATTTATTCTGCATTTTTGAAGACTTTACCCAAACTTATGATATTGGATGGAATTGGAGAGATAGTAAAACACGCTCTCTTAAAAGGCGGAAAAAGCTACAAAAGTATAAAAGATAATCTTCGTTTCCTCCCGAGTGATATTAAAAAATCAGAAAAAGTTATTTATGATAGTTTATTAATTAAAAAAGAAATCGTCGAAGAGGATGAACTGGAAAAAAATATCCGTCGGCTGTTAAATTACGGCCATTCCTTCGGTCATGCCTTGGAGGGGTACACGAAAAATGCCATTCTCCACGGAGTAGCAGTGACGATTGGAATGGATATGGCCAATTACATATCGATGAAAAGAGGATTTATCAGCCAAAAAGAATTTGCGGAAATATCCAAAGTTTTGCGGGATTATATTCCCTACAAAGAACTCAAGATCGATGACCTTGATACTTATATGGAATTTTTATCAAGGGACAAAAAAGTTGTCGGTGAAGAATTAAATGCAATTTTATGCAAAGGAATAGGAAAGATAAAAATAATAAAAGTAAAATTGAATGATCAACTAAGAAAAGAACTACAAAACTATCTTGCATACTTTAATGAATAACCCCATTTCAATTTGCAACAGGTTAGTTTGCTTTTGCCGACCGGTTATGTTATATTAGCGGTGAATATGGAGAACCTTAAGGGAAAAACGGCTCTTGTTACAGGTGCATCTCGCGGAATCGGGGGTGCGATCGCACAGAGATTTGTAGATGAAGGTGCAAATGTTATTATGCCGTCTCGAAATGAGATGGATTTAGCTGATGTTGCGTCTGTTGCACAATATGTCCAGGCGCATGCAAATGTTCCGCTTGACATACTGGTAAATAATGCGGCAATAAATCCGATGACCCCATTAGATGAAATAACTCCAGAATTACTTAAGGCATTTGAAGAAGTAATGACAGTAAATTTAGAATCCCCTTTTTTATTATCGATAGGCTTTGCTCCAGGTATGATAGAACGAGGAGGAGGAAGCATTATTAACATTGCGTCACTTTGGGGAATATTGGGCAGAGGGAATAGAGCGCTTTACAGTATGTCAAAGCATGGACTTATCGGAATGACCGAATCGTTAGCTCAACTTCTGGGACCGCAAAAAATTCGTGTCAACGCTGTCAGTCCAGGTTTTGTCGGAACAGATATGACTTATCAAAATCTTAGACCTAATCAGATAGAAGACATCAAACAAGGAACTCCACTTGGTGAACTTGTTCCAGTCGGACATATTGCCAATGCAGTGCTTTGGCTTGCCTCTGCGGAAAGCGGATATATTACGGGTCAAAATATTGTTGTTGATGGAGGGTGGAGTAATGTTGGAAGGATAGCTCCTCCAAAGTAAGATGAAATAACTCCTATGCCACCCGAACTATTTGACAGATCTTCAGTCGATGCTTACCTACAGCACTTTTCTGATACAGGAGTAAATATCGGATATGCAATATCAGAGAATGCCGTTCTTTCTCATCTTCATCCTTACTTACAAAGATTAAGTAGTCGTGGTCAAGGAGCACGAGTACTTGAGGTTGGAGCAGGTCCTGGAAGATCTTCCTACAGAATGGTAGAAGAATTAAATCGCAGAGGATCGGCTAATTTTGATTTGGTTTCAACAGAAATCAATTGGGAGTTCATACAAGCGAGCTTAGAAGCACATGCACATGACATTAAAACTATTACTCCGCGCCTTCAAATGGCTGCAGAAGCTATATCTTTTCCAACATGTCATTTTGATGCAGTTATGGGTTCGCAGGTGATTCATTGGACAGACGTTTACCAATTTATTCCGGAAGCAGCGAGGGTATTAAAATCAGGAGGTCTTTTTGTGCAAGCAGGAAGTGGGATAATCAAAAAGTTACCACATGAGCATTTCACTGATAATGTTGTATACAGATATTTTGAAGATGTAGTAAGACAACAGTTAGAAGAAAGAAAATTATGGTCGGAAGTCTTTGGAGAATTTAACCCCAAGAATTCTCTGGTAAATCCTTTCTTTCATAGATATACCGTTGAATAAATTACAGACTTAATTGGACGGAATCAGTTTAAAGATGTTGAAGTACAATTTGTAGACGTGCCTGTAACTTCCGATCAAATGATAGCGAGAATGGGATTAGGAGCAGTTCAAATGTTTCTTTTTAATGGATCAATGCTAAGCGGCATAGATCCTAAACTGAAGGCTTTAATTATTGATGAAGCACGTGAAAGAATTAAAAAAGATAGGGCGGTTGAACTTAGAGCACTTGATAAGCATCCAACTCATGATTCTACTATTCTCTTCACAGGAATAAAAAGGTAAATATCTTTTAAGATGAAATTTTCATTTCCGTTTGCAAAAAGAAGACCAGTCCAGTAAAATTTGATCCGAAATATGATTAAAGTTGCTGACTACATTTTTGACATTCTTCATAAACAGGGGCTTACACATATCTTTGTTCTTTCGGGTGGAGGGAATATTCATCTTATTGACTCAGTCGGTAAAAGTAAGTTGCAATACATTTGTAACCATCACGAACAAGCATGCGCTACAGCTGCTGAAGGATATGCAAGACTGCGGGGCGATTTTGGAGCGTGTTTGGTAACAACAGGACCGGGTGGAACAAATGCCATTACAGGGATGTTAGGCGCTTGGCTAGATTCGATACCAATGCTTGTTATCTCGGGGCAAGCTCGAAGAGAACTAATCGGTGCCGGTCCAAATAAAATGGGACTTAGACAATTGGGGCCACAGGAGATTAACATCATTGACATTGTAAAGACAATTACAAAATATGCCGTGACAGTAATGGAGCCAAATGATATTAAATATCATCTAGAAAAAGCCCTATATCTTGCGAGAACCGGTAGACAAGGTCCTGTCTGGCTTGACATTCCTCTTGATGTACAAGGCTCATTTATCGATGAGAGAAAATTGAGGTCATTTAATCCAAAAGAATTAAGATCACCATACGAAACTGATAAGCCTAAACTCAAAAAAATTGTAAAAAAAACTCTTGAAAAAATAGCCAATTCTGAAAGACCGGTTATATATGCAGGAAACGGAATAAGATTAGCTGGAGTAGCGGAAGAATTTTTAGCACTGGTAGAGAAGCTTAAAATTCCTGTTGTCACAAGTTACGTTGGTTATGATTTAATTCCTTCTTCTCATCCTTATTTTTTCGGTCGATCACACGTCTTAGGTCAAAGGGCGGCAAATTTCATCGTTCAAAACAGCGATGTCTTTCTTTCAATGGGAGCCCGACTGGATATTTTAACGGTTGGCTTCACTTATAAAGCTTATGCTCGTAACTCATATAAAATTATGGTTGATGTTGATAAGAAAGAAATTAATAAACCTATTTTATCTATCGACCTTGCTGTAAATTATGACGCGAAAGACTTTATTCTAGAGATGTTGCGTCAACTAAAAGAAAAGCCGATGAAATTAAAAATCAATAAATGGTTGAAATATGGCAGAGATTTAAACAAAAAATACCTGGTTGTTCATAAAGAATATTGGAAAGAAAGGAAATATGTCAATCCCTACTGTTTCATCGAGGCAATCGGTAAAATTCTTAAGCCGGGAGAAATAATCGTCGAATCAGACGGTGTAGGTCCTTTAAACTGCATGTATCAAGCTTTTTATGTCAAGCCAAATCAGCGAATTATCCTTAACCTTGGATGTGCCCAGATGGGTTATGGATTGCCGGCGGCAATTGGAGCTGCTTTTGCCGCAAAAGGAAAAAGAATAATTTGCCTGGAGGGAGATGGAAGTCTTCAACTAAACATTCATGAATTGCAGGTAATGAAACACCATAATTTAAATATCAAACTTTTTGTCTACAGTAATGACGGTTATCTTTCGATAAAAAATACTCAAATAGGATTGTTCGGGGGAAAATTTGTCGCGACCGATTCCAAAAGCGGGGTCAGCTGTCCGGATTATGTGAGAGTGGGCAAAGCCTATGGAATAAAAACAATCAGAATCCATAACCATCAAGATATGGTCAAAAAGATAAATTACGTTTTAAATTATCAAGGGCCAATTTTGTGTGACATCAATGCAGTAAGGGAACTGATGTTGTCGCCAAAACTGACGACAAAAAAAACCGCGGATGGTCGTTTTGTCTCTCCCCCGCTCGAGGATATGGGTCCGTTCTTAGCAAGAGATGAATTTGAGAAAAATATGTTAATTCCATTATGGAAGGAATGAAAAAAAATAAAAAAGCAATTTTCATTACAGGCGGATCGAGGGGAATAGGTGAAGCAATAGTTAAACTTCTTAAGAAAGATTATATTATCGTAGCGCCTACACGGAAAGAACTTAACCTATTAAACAACCAATCAATAGAAAATTTCGTAAAAAAAAATAGGAACAAAGAGATTGATATCATAATCAACAATGCAGGAATAAATTTTCCTCAATGGATTGAAGAGATGACCGATGAGAATATAGAATCTACCCTCCAGATAAATTTGGAAGCGCCTATTCGCTTGATTCGTGGGCTGGTAGGATATATGAAGAAAAAGAAATGGGGTCGAATCATCAATATGAGTTCTGGTTTTGGTATTGTCGCTAGAGGTAAACAAGTGCTCTATAGTGCTACGAAACACGGTATAAACGGCGTGACGAAAGCCTTAGCTCTTGAGTTAGCCCAATATAATATTTTAGTTAATTCTGTTTGCCCTGGTTTCACGGCAACAGAAATGGTTTTACGAAATTCTCCGGAAAAAATTAAACTTCTAGAAAAAGATATTCCTTTAGGACGTTTGTCTCAACCAAAAGAAATAGCCGAACTTGTCGCCTTTTTGATTTCGGATAAGAATACTTACATTACAGGAGCTACGATAGTGATTGATGGAGGATTTACATCGAGATAAAGAAATGACAGAGTACTTTATTTCTTAGTTAAGCAATACCTTATGTACTTATCTCTGACAATTTCTCTCCTGTTAAATCCCGCTAAATTTCTTCGGTAGTATTCAATTAATTTCCCTATACCTTTGTCATATGAAGTAAAATTAATTTTCAGCTCCTTTTTTAGACGTTTATTAGAACCAGAATATTCGAAATTCAATCCCTCATTCTCAATAGCGATTGTTGATTTTTTCAGATTTAATTTATTTATTATTTTCGCTATGGTGATCAGGTCGATTTTTTGATTCGGCGTAACATTATAAATTTTATAGCGAGTTTTATGCTGAATAAAAAAATCTACTATTTTTACCAAGTCATCAATGTAAAGATAACTGAAGAAAACATTTTGTTTAATGGTAATTGGAATTTCGTAAAGATTCTTTAAGATCGAATTGGAGATAAGGCGTATTTTGTAATTTTCATACCTTCCATAAACTCCAAATAATCTAAGAGATAAAATATTCTCTGTCTTTTCAATAAATTTTGAGCAAACATATTTATAAAAACCATAATCGTCTTTTGGAACAACTTTATCCAACTCGTTTTCTTTAACGTTAACGAGATCTCTTGTCTTGCCGTATTCTGCACCTGATCCAAAGTTGATAATTTTTTCAACAAGTTGTGCATTTCTGAGGATATTAAAAAAAATTTTAAGATTAATAAATAAAGGATTTCTAACATTTAAGGTATCCCTTGCCCCGCCGACATTGGCGCAATGAATAATGACGTCTATTCTATTTTTCTTAATATAATTATGAACGTCTATTTCATTGAGAAGCTCGAGTTGTAAATGGGTGGGGGCAAAAATCTTATATTTATCTTGTAACTGTTCAACCAAATTTTTCCCAATAAAACCGTGAGCTCCAGTGATAAATAATCGTTTTTTCATCATTGATGACAATATAATCCCAAATTCTATCTATTCGAAGGTTTTTTTTCAACAAATTCCGATTAGTAGATATATTACACTTCTGAGGTGGTTTTGTGGGATAGAATATTTTTTTGGCGGCGTGCAACTTCTGGCGAAGGGACCTTCCCAATTATGGTACGGTGTTCGTTTAGAACACTAAGAAGAGCCGTTGTTGTTCGAATAGTTTTTTTACTCAACAATAAATTTCCCCGACATTCCTTTCTCCTTGCGATCGCCAACACTACAATACATTTCAAACTCACCGCTCTTTTCCGGTGTAAATACGACAAAGTCTTGACCACCACCTTTAATCGTCTTTGTTTGGACTGATAGTTCATCGACTGTAAAATTATGTTTTGATATTCCTATATTTTGAATATAATCGAAATTTTCTCACCTTTTTTAACCGAAATTTCAGCCGGATCAAAATTAAAATCAGCGACTTTAACTACTATTTCTCTAGGTTTATTCAAATCAGGAGTTTGTTGAGTTGACGATTTAGCTGATTGCATCTTTTCCTCCTTTTTGTCGGATACAGGGGTTTTCTGGTCGAACCCTTTCTTTTGCCTTAGGAAATAAAATGCACCTCCAAGGACTAACAAGATAATGATAGTAATATATATTCCTTTAGTACTCATTTTTTCACATCCCCTCCTTCAGCATTTAAATTAATCATTATTATACATAAGATTATACATAAAACTGATATTATCTTTTGTTGATATATATCATCTCTTGAGATTGTTGCATTGTCTTCTAATAATATAGACGTTAAGAAGTCCACCTCAGAGGTGGACTTGTACGGACCTGGGCACTTCCTTCGAGATGCGATTGTTGTATAATACAAAAATAATCGACATGAAAAAGAAAATATCATTTTCTATAGCCTGTTTTAACGAGGAATTAAATATTGTTACTACCTATAAAGCTTTAAAAAAAATTGCCGACCAGTACAAAGGCAAATATGAATTCGAGTATATTTTTTCTGACAACTGCAGTATTGATAAAACTAAAGAACTGATAACTAAATTGACGAAAAAGGATAAAAACGTTACAGGCGTTTTTCTCTCGAGGAACTTTGGCCATGAAGCAAACGGTCAAGCGGCAATGGATTATACGAGCGGAGATGCAGTTATCCCAATAGAATGCGATCTCCAGGATCCGCCTGAAGTAATACCAAAACTGATAGAGAAATGGGAGCGTGGATATGATGTTGTCGTTGGTTTAAGAACAAGACTTGAAGACAGCGTGTTTATGAATTTCACGAGAAAGACCTTTTACAAAATTTTCAAAAAGATCTCAAATATAGAGGTGCCGGTCAATAGCGGCGCATTTGGACTTATGGATAGAAAGGTTGTGGACGCTATTGGAAAGATGCCAGAAAAATACCGGTTTTTCAGGGGTCTAAGAGCTTATGCGGGATTTAAGACGGCCTATGTCACCTATCATAGGGGAAAAAGGAAATACGGCAAAAGCTCATACAATTTCATAGATTATATAAGACATTCGGAAAGAGGCATATTTGGATTTTCCTATTTACTCTTAGACTTAATGGTGTATGCCGGCTTCATCCTGGTTGTTTTTTCTTTCCTTTTTATTGTGGGATATTTATTTACAGTAATTGTATTCGGCAATCCTATTAGAGCCCAGATTCCACTGATGTTAGCAATTGTTTTTTTTGGAGGAATCCAACTTCTAGCGATCAGTATTATTGGAAAATATATACAGGTTATTGTTGAAGAAACAAAGGGAAGACCGGTGTATATTGTGGATGAGGTTATAAATACTAAATCCGAAGCACGAAATCCGAAATTCGAAACAAATCTAAATTTCAGAAAATTCAAATGACAAAAACTAAACATAAATTCGATTTAGAAGAAAGAACATTTAACTTTGCTTTAAAAAGCAGAATATTTGTTAAGAAATTAGCAAAAACTTTAGGTAATATAGAGGACTCGATTCAACTGGTTAAAGCATCTGGATCAGTAGGTGCTAACTATATTGAAGCTAACGAAGCTTTAAGTAAAAAAGATTTTTTTATGAGGATTAAAATTTGTCGTAAAGAAGCTAAAGAAAGTTGTTATTGGTTAAGATTAGTTGATACAAATAACAAATTAGAGTTGGAAAACGAAAGAGAAGATTTAATCCAAGAGGCTATAGAATTGACGAACATATTTGGTTCTATTATAAGAAAAAATTCTTGACGTTTTAAATATTTAAACATTCAGATTTTGAAAATTGTTTCGGATTTCGATATTCGAGTTTCGAGTTTAATCAAATGAACAATATGAAGTTTCTTCCCGGTCAAACATATGTTCGCGTCTCGGGAAAAGTATTTGATGATGATGAGATTAATAATGCTATTAAGGTTGCAAAAGACGGTTGGTGGACCGAAGGAGAATTCGGCAAACAGTTTGAAGCTGGTTTTAAAAAGTTCATGGGAATTCGCTATGTTTCACTGGTTAACTCCGGATCCTCCGCAAATTTGGCAGCCTTGGCTTCTTTGACATCGAAAAAATTCGGCGAGAAAAGGCTTAAACCGGGAGATGAATTTATCACAACGGCAGTGGCTTTTCCAACAACGGTTAACCCGGGAATTCTCTATGGACTAAAACCGGTTTTTATTGACTCTGATATAGATACTCTTAATGCGAATATCGATCAGCTTGAAAAAGCAATCAGCAAAAAGACCAGGCTTATCATGATGGCTCATACTCTTGGTAAACCTTATAATCTCGATGCAGTAATGCGGCTGGTAAAAAAATATAATCTGTGGCTAATTGAAGATTGTTGTGATGCTTTGGGATCTAAGTATGACGGGAAATTGGTCGGTACATTTGGACATATTGCAACGTTTAGTTTCTACCCGGCTCACGCTATAACAATGGGCGAGGGGGGCGCTGTGATAACCAATAATCCATTAATTCATATGGCTATAAGGCAGTTTCGTGACTGGGGACGCGACTGCTGGTGCGATACAGGGAAAGACGATACCTGCCGGAGGCGATTCGGCTGGAAGTTGGGAGATCTGCCTTTTGGTTATGATCATAAATACAGTTATTCCCAAATTGGCTACAACTTAAAACTGACAGATTTTCAGGCGGCAATCGGAGTTGCCCAGCTTAAGAAGCTCCCCTACTTCATCAAAAAAAGAAAGGAAAACTTCAAAACATATTATGAGTTCTTCAAAAAGTACAGTAAATACTTTATTTTAATGCAGGCGGATAAAAAAGAAGATCCCTGCTGGTTTGGATTTCCTGCGGTTGTCAGAAATAACGCTCCGTTTACCCGTAATGAACTGACAGTATATTTGGAGAAAAATAAAATCGGAACACGAAATGTGTTTTCAGGAAATTTATTAAGACATCCTGCTTATAAGGATATTAAATATGAAACAGTTGGAAGTTTGAAAAAGGCTGATTACGTGATGAACGGGGCTTTTTGGTTAGGAGTATTTCCGGAGATTGATAATAAGAGAATAGATTATGTAAAGAAAATGATTAGCATTTTTCTTGTTCGCTATAATTAAATTGAAATCACAAACTACGGTTTTTGTTCCATTTTCTTTAATAGAAGGTCGATGTATTTTAATTCTGCTTCATCAATCAAAAAAGGCTGAAGTTGTTTTTTAAGCAAAGGCAAAAGTTTTTGATTTTTATCGTACCACTTTTTCAACAATAAAAAATAATTATCAATAGTTTTTATGCCTTTTTCCTTTAAAAATAAAACAGCAAAATTTGGTTTGATATTATAAGAAAGTAATTTTGCAATATCATATAAGTCTCTCCCTCTTTCGACTTTCCTGGTAAATAAAGCTCTGGTTTTAAAACTTAGAAGGGTTGAAATGTCATAAGTCAGAACCGTTTGGAGAAATCCAAATTTAGAAAAAATTTTTTCTACCGGTTTGATTTTATCTTTAGGAATACCAAAATCAAATTTAATAACTAATTTTTCATCTTTATTTTGACTTATACCAAGGTCAAATAGCAGTGTTTTATATTTGAAATAGGCAGTTGTCCCATCAAGCGTTGATTTAAATTTAAAATCAATAAGATTTCTTTGGTTAGCGGTTTGTTTTGCTATTATTTTTTCCAACATCTTTTTGAGAGAAAGATTTTGCTTTAAAAGGTCAAAATCTAAATCTTCAGACAGCCTTTTATTATCGTATAAAAAACGAAGACTGGTTCCGCCGGTAAAGATAAAAAATCGGCTATCCTTAATACTATAAAAGTAGTATAAAATTTGGGTCTGAAGAAATTCTCTAATGATACCTCTTTTTTTGGTTTGAGGAATACCAATTCTTTCGGCTTCAACTAACATCTGTTCCCAGAGATTTTTATTGATTATCGGCATGAGACTTCAGATAAGAAATAATAATTTTATTTTTAAGATAAACAGCTAACGCTGACATCTTTTTCCAAGAAAAATTTTTAGGAAAAGTAAGCCTCATTTCTTTAAAGTAATTTGGAGTTCTTATCTCTTTTTGATTGAGATAGATAAAATCAAATAGAGCTTTTTCCGGCGTTGCCAAGCGATATAGATAATTATCGCCTGAAATTAACTTAAAACCGAAAAATAAATTTATCTTTATTTTTCTGTATGAAAATATTCCGTATTCAGTTTTATATTTTTTAGTTTTTTTTGTCGTCACCGAAGTGATTTCATAGGGAATTTCCGTAATCATTCCATAATAGGATAGGGCCGATTCAAGGCTAACATATGAGTTTTCATTCAGATAAGATGCGACCAGGAATTCATCCTCAATCTTAGATTCAGCCAATTTATAAACGCCTCTAATAATTCTTTTCAGCCATTTTTTTCTTGTCCAGAACTTTAAATTTTGCTTTATGGTTTGTTCGTTGTCATTGGGGAACCATTTAAGAAGATCGACAAACTTAAAAAGAGGATAGTCTTTCGTTTTAAGTCGGAATGTTTGAAAGTCCACAGTTCTTTTAATGATAAAAATTTATCACTAAAGGAATTATATTCTATCTTCAATAAATTTGTCAAGCCTGAAAATTTTTCTAGATATCAAAAGTTAGTGAGTTTTTAAGAAGATTTAATTAAATTGCGAAAAGCTCGATACCGTGTTTTTCGCTTAGTAGGAACACCCCTCCAAAAATCATCGGCTCCTTAAAAGCTCAAAACAGGTATCTTCGCTTTCTTTCGTATAACTTCAATTCTTTCGAATAAATAGAGGTTGTATGAGTCATTCAACTTCCATTGTTTTAATTTTTTCCGGGGAGAAAATGTTTGGATTTCGTAGGCCGGATTTTTTGAAATGTTTGCTTCGTTTTTGTCAATCACAAATAAATATTTATTGTGGTAATAGTCGTCAAAGTTGATCAGATAGTTATCCTTCCTCATTTGATATTTGATGACAACCGATAAATTATCATAGATTAAATTAGCAACATTAAAGTCTTTTAAGTTCTCATTTTTGATTATTTCATAGGCTTTTTTCTCCAGCAGATAATTCCAGTCTTTTGCCATGCCAAAAGCTTGTTTTGGTTTGGGAAAATATAAAAATAAGTCAATCGTTAAAAGTGAAATAGTTAATAGAACAAGGAAATTTTTTGATAAATATTTATTATAAAAAGGAGCTAATAAAATTAGAGTGATTAAGCTAAGTGATAGATAACGGTGTGGAAGCAATTGAAAATTTAAAAAAGAGGGTTGGTGTTTAAGATATTCAATAAATACCCTGATATTGTAAAAATTATTCTTCAGTTCAAAAATTATAATTGGAGAAAAACCAAGGAAAAAAGCGATAATAGGTAGAAACAAAAATTTATCAAATAGATTCCCGCCTCCGCGGGAATGACAAAATAAATAATATAAAAATAGAAATACAAAGATTAATAAAAAAGCAAAGTGGAATTGTGACTCGACACCGATGAAGAAAAAAATTAGAAAAAAATATAAAAGTTTTTTAGATTTTTTATGTAAACCCATGAATAAGATAATTAAGGGTAAAAGTGAGAATTGAAAACTTGGGCCAAAGAAAAATCTAGTGAAATCAATATAAAGCGGGAGTAAAGAATAAATGATCATAATAAAAAAGGCAACTTTTTGATTGAATAAATTTTTGACGCCAAAATATAAGGGAATGATCATTAGGCCGGTAAAAAGCATAAAAAGATAAGATGAAATAATCGGATCAAAATTTCCCAGCAGTAAAAATATCAGATTGAAATAATAATTTATCGAACCTTGAAGTATTTGCTTTCCGTTTACTACGATAGAGCTGCCGGGACCAACCAGAGTTATTTCTTTATTTTTCCAAATCTCCAAAATTCTGGTTGAACTCCAGGCTTGATCAAAGGAAAAATTTAAAAACTCGGAAAAATGGAGAGAACGGATAAAAATATAGAGGCAAAGGGTGAAAATAACTAAAACAATCTCTAATTTAGATTTTTTTGACATAAGAATAAGTCAAAGCAAAAAGTATCGTCACAAAGGTAATAGCCGAAATAAGCAAACCCAAATAGACGTAGCTTTGCGGCCGAAAATAAAGAGTAAGATTTAGATTACAAGGAGTTGAAGGGCAAATCACAGACGGGTTAATTAAAAACGAATTTAAACCCGCGTCATTTTTAAGGTGAATTTTATCGGGAAGAAAATAGTTTTTTTCAGTCATTACTTTATACCAGTTAAACTCCCCCACTCTTAGTTTCCAATCGGGATGATAACTTTCGGAAAAATTAAGATAAACTGGTCTTATTACGTTTTTTAAAGAAATCTCATATTCGGTCTGGTTTAGAAAAGTAAAATTTACTTTTTGGTAAGATAAATACCTTTTATAAGTTTCCTGCTCTTTAGTTAAATACAAATGCGGGCGATAATCAAGATTCTCATAAACCAGAAGTTCTCCGGTAGCAAGATCAACTTTTTGCAGAAAATTTATCTGGTTAGCGCTATCGATATAATTTTCTCTTTTCCCCATATAGTTGTAGAAATCATCGGTATTTTTTGGATCATCTAAAGGAACAACTACGTATTTGATTGAAGAGATATCAAATAGTTGATTAGACAATTCTTGACTAAGC
>Ga0209541_10002631_pt1 | contig 33847 bp, 37 predicted proteins | sample RifCSPlowO2_01_FD_184027 | JGI IMG/M metagenome (GOLD analysis project Ga0209541, IMG submission 184027) | Groundwater microbial communities from Rifle, Colorado - Rifle CSP2_plank lowO2_0.1 (SPAdes) (version 2) | ecosystem: Environmental > Aquatic > Deep subsurface > Groundwater | place...
GAGTCTTTTGGGTGTCTTTCCAAGCTTCTCGAATCAGTTTTATGGCGTTATTTACTTCTTCTTTAGTTGCGTCTGCCCCTGCGTTCAGGATTAAGTCTTTAGCTTCTCGGATTTTTGTCATTCGTTCTTCTAATCCAGTTTTTAACTGGGTTTTCTCTTCAGCAGTCATGGCAGATAACTCTACTCGCTGTTTCATCTGCTCAAGATGAGCTAATACCACATCAGCCATACGCAAAAGATTCTCTCGCACAACGATTCTGTACGGAGCATGCTCCATAAGGCATTCTTTGTCCTGCTTGCATTGATTGAACTCTTTTCTTACTTTAAGCAGCTCATTCTTCTTTTCTACCAAGTTTTGCCGGGCTTCTATCAAGATACCTTTGGCTTGGGTGTATTCTTCTCTATCCTTGACTTCTTTCAAGGCTTTCTTGGCCTCTTCTACATGGCCTTTGGCAGTTTCTACTTTGCCGCTCTGTTCTTTAATGGCTTCCTTGAAGTCATTAATTTTCTCTTTCTTGTCTTTGACTTCACTTACTTTGTCCTTTACATCATTTGCGGGCAGGTTTTCTGCCAAGGCGAAAGGCAACAGGCTAAGGACAAATAAAGCCGCCACCAACACGCCAAACATTTTTTTTATTTCCATTTTTGGACCTCCTAGTTTTTAGTTTATTTTTTGTTCTAGACTGTTAAAATGATCAACCAATGCCTGCCTGATTCCCGGATGGGAAACTTCAGCAAAGCCAGTGTCGATAGAGACCGCGCCATACTTGATTCCGTACGGTCCACAGCCCATAAACGGCTGGTCTAATTGAACCACATTGACTGAAGGGCTGATCGGTCCATCTCCTATAACAGTTCCCAAATCCCAAGACTCAGATTTGATATAGACTGGATAACCTTTAGCATTCAAGCATTTAACCACTTGGCGGGCGATATCCTTTCTAGTGTACTCTCCGATATGGTACACTTTGATAACTTTTGCTCTTCCTTTTTCAGATTCTGCAATAATTTTCTTTTCCATGCTCTTGGTTTCTATCGTTTTAAGTTTGAATTTGTTCATTTTGTCTTATCACCGAAAGCGTCAAAATGAGCGATTCATTTTGACCAATCAATATCTGCGGTCAGGCGATATTTCGCCAGTTCTTCTGATGTCAGGGGACGGTATCGTTTTTCATCTGCTTCAGGATGACCGTTGACCAGCCAATATGACGGGTCGAATGGTCTCCCCCCCACTTTGTATCCGGTGGAAAGGCAATCTCCGTTTCTATCGTATATAGCGGAATAAAGCCGTTCTTCCCAGCCTCCTTTATGCGCATAAACATAAACTGTATGGCCGTTTTTTCCGAACAACATGGGTCTTACCCATTTCTCTTTTTCAATAGTCATACTACCTTTAGGAAGGAGCTTCTTTAAAAGCATGCTTTTGGGGAAACTTTATTTGAATAGTAAAATATCGATTAAAGATAATAACCAATAACAATATTAAAACTAAAGCTTTATATCGTTAAAAATAATCGATTTAGCCTAAATAAACGTTAAAGTTTAGTTTAAACCTTTATAACTTTAGATTTAGGGGAAAATCGAGACTTTCTCTTTGGATAGGCAATTTTGATTATTCTTTTGAAGAATCAGAAACAATATATAACCACGGTAATCGTTTAGGTTCTCGATGGCGAGAGTATGCATTATAATCTGGAGGTACGGGTCTTCCGGAAAAATCACGGCATTCAGCAAAGAATTCTTCTATCATGTTCTCTATCAATCGGTTAGAACTATACACTCTTAAAGCAACCAACGCTTCTTCCATCTATCTTCACTTTTCCTTTGGTAGAGACATTTTATAAAATAATCGCTTTTTTAGGGTATAATGCCTCGGAAGAAAGCGGAAAATAAGCAGGTTGAAGAAGCGGCTGTAGTTAAAGGAGAAGATAGTGGGAAAACTAAGGCCGAAGCAAAAGCAGAGAAACACTCTGAATTAAACGAAATCCTTCAGCCGGAGATCAATTTAGGGTTGGTCGGTCATGTAGATCATGGCAAGACTACTCTGACTGAGCGTCTTTCTGGCAAGTGGACAGATACTCATTCTGAAGAATTGAAGAAAGGAATCACCATTCGTTTGGGTTATGCGGATGTTACCTTACGAAAATGTCGCAAATGCGGGATTTATACTACTAAAGATACTTGTACTAAATGTAATGAGAAATCAACCGCAGTGAGGAAACTCTCTTTGGTCGATGCTCCCGGCCATGAATCCCTGATGGCCACCATGCTTTGCGGGGCAGCAATTATTGATGGCGCTCTGCTTTTAATCGCAGCCAACGAGAAATGCCCCCAGCCCCAGACCCGAGAGCATCTTATGGCTTTGCAGATTGCAGGAATAAAAAAGGTGCTTATTGTTCAGAATAAGATTGATTTGGTTTCTCCAGAAGAAGCTTTAGAAAATTATAATCAAGTGAAGGAATTTCTGAAAGGGACGGATTATGAGAATTCTCCGATTATTCCTATCTCTGCCAGAGCCGGAGCCAATATCGACCTGCTTTTAGAAACCATCTACACTTTTTTTACAATCCCTGCTCGTAATCCTCATGCAGAGCCAGTGATGCTGGTAGCCCGTTCTTTTGATATCAATAAACCCGGAGCGGTACCAGAAAAAATGAAAGGGGGGGTGCTGGGTGGAGCAATTAAGCAAGGAGTTTTCAAGCGAGGGCAGGAAATCGAGATCAAGCCAGGATATATGGTGGAAGAAAAGAATAAAAAAGTCTGGTATCCTTTGCAGACAAAGATTGTAGAGATTGTAATGGGGGGGCAATTTGTAGAGTCTGCAGGAGAGGGAGGGAGCTTAGGATTTTTGACCGAACTAGATCCCGGAATTGTCAAGGCAGACAGTTTAGCCGGTTCATTAATCGGCATACCAGGAAAATTGCCGCCCCTTTGGTATGAGATAAATCTAGAAACACATTTACTTCAGCGAGTAGTTGGTCTGAAAGAAGAAGCAGAGGTAAAACCGTTTGCCAAGGCCGAAATACTGATGCTTAATGTCAATACCGAAGCGACAGTAGGAATTGTGGCCGAGCTGGGCAAGAACAGGATCAAGTGCGTGCTGAAGAAGCCGATCTGCGCTCCGGCGGGAGCTAGGGTGACTATCTCACGAAGAGTGGGAGACAGATTCAGGCTGATTGGATATGGAATTTTGAAATAGTCGTTCCTTTAGGGAGCGGTGGAATGAACCACGAGATTTGCTAAGGTTAATAATTAACTGAGTAATAAATTTATATCTATTTAGTTAAAAATTAACGGAAAAGGAAGAGGCGCTGCTCTTTATGATTTATTCCCCATTGCTTGAAGAAAAACCGGATAGTCTCTTGCTGGGCGATGGGAATCAGGATAGAGCCTTTTCCCACCCTTTCTCCATGTATTTTGCCAAGCAACCCCCCGCCCCTAACTCTTCCATACAGCGCATAGGAAAACCTTACTTTGTCTGAAAGGCTCTTGCCTGCTAAGAGATAAGTTACCAGCACTAACGGCTGAAAGTTTAACTTTTTATGTATAAACTCTGAACATCGGATGCTAAACCCTTCGTGCAGCAATAAAGGATAGACTTTTTGATCAAACATCTGGTCAACCACAATCGGCTCGACGTGCAAGTCCAGTGCCAAATCTTCTCCCTCTTTTCTAATCTTATATACTATCTCTTCTATTCTTTCGGCGTTATGGTCTCGGAACAGAGCAATTAAATCTATGTCTCCTGGTTTAACTTTTCCTTTTAACCCTGAACCAAACAGGATTAAATCAGCCAAAAAGCTTTCTTTTCTTAAGAAGCTCTTCAAACTTGTTTTTAACTTCTTCATCTGCGGGGATAGCCAGCTTGGCATTTTCAAACGCCTCCATCACTCGTTTTCTTACCAATATCACTTCTTCTTCGTTTAGCTCTTGAGTGTAAGTTCTTCGGTAAGTATGAAACATCCGGTCCGTGATAGAATAAAGTTCCGGATTATTTTTTCGGAGCAAATCAAATCTTTCTGTGTGGTCTTTGGGCTCTACTTTTAATTTATCAAATAATACTGAATCATCGACTGCAAACAAGGCTTTGAAGAAGTTGGTGGCCGCTTCCGAAGGCATGCCTAATCTTAAAGCGATGCTGCCCAAGAGAAAGTAGTTCCTTGCTTTTATCTTCAGGGCATCCCGCATTTTGTTAACGATTAACATAATCAGTATATAAATCTTTTGGTGTTAACGATTAACAGGAGCCGGTTTAGCAACCCGTCTGCGCTCCGGCGGGAGCTAGGGTGACTATCTCACGAAGAGTGGGAGACAGATTCAGGCTGATTGGGTATGGAATTTTGAAATAGGTTTTTATACTTCTCCGTTTTGTTTAGGATAAACCGAGGTGAAAGATGAGCGAAGTTTATTTTAAAGATGTAAACGTGCTTAAAGGGCCAGTTTTATCTTTGCTTCAGAAAGATGGATACCAAGCAGTAGATATGCATTATCATACTAAGTTTAGCGTAGATGGTTTGGCGGCTATAAACACTGTCTTGAATAAATGTAAAAAAGATTCAATGGGTATCGCAGTTACAGATCATAATAACTGGCGCGGTTCGCAACAGGCAGAACAGTTAAATCACAAAAAAATTTTTATTGTTCCGGGGATAGAGATAACTTGCCATACGGGAGCCCATGTCCTGCTGCATTTTTATGACGGCCGCGGGCTGCGCTCTTTTTATGAACAGGAGATGGAACGATGGGTGAAAGAAAGCCCCTGGTTTATCCGGCTTAGCCATGAAGAAGTTATTGAACGAGCCAGTAAACATAATTGTTTGATTACAGTTCCGCATCCCTTTGGACATGGCTTAATTGGCATCAAACGATTTAACCCAAAATTCGAAACGATGAATAAAGTTCATGCAGTAGAAGTGATCAATGGCTGCTGCTTTAATGAGATGAATCTCCACGCGATTCACTGGGCTAAGCGGCTGGATAAAGGATTTACTGGCGGTTCAGACGGCCATTGCTTAGCGGAGCTAGGTACTTCGTTGACTATCTGTAAAGCAGATACAGTGGAAGAGTTTCTTAATCAGATAAAAAAGAAAAAGTCAATGGTTATAGGGAAAGAAGAAAGATTATTGGATGATGCAGTCCATGCGATGGAAAAATTCGTGCGGGAGGAAGAGAAAGCGCCATCTAAAGAATTAGAGGAGATGTGGAGAGACCGAGGCCTGCTAGAATGGAATCTCTTCAAGAAAAAGATTTTTGGAGGAGGTTTATTTCATCACTTTCATGCTCATCATCAAATACCAGACCGAGCAGTGCTTAAAGAACATAAGCAGACCAAGCATCTGTTAGAGCATATGAAGTAATTTGTATGATTTAAATCCTTTAATTTTTTTTATCTTCCAACTCCCGTATAAAAGAATCCTAAATCTTTCAGTTCTTTCTTGTTATAGATGTTGCGGCCGTCGAAGATGTTGGGCTGCTTTAATTTTTCTTTAACGGTTTGCCAATCAGGATTGCGGTAATTAGTCCATTCAGTTACTAATATTAAGCCATCAGCTTCTTCTAACGCGGTATATTTATTCTCATACAGTTGAATGCCCAGATTTAATTGGCGGACATTATTCATGGCCTGCGGGTCATGAGCACGGATTTTTGCTCCGCGTTCTTGTAAATACTTGATGATAGAAAGAGCAGGAGCTTCCCGAATGTCGTCTGTTTCCGGCTTGAAGGAAAGGCCCCAAACAGCAAAGATGTTTCTAGAGACATCTCCTCGAAAAGTAGAGACAATTTTTTCTGCCAGGTATTCTTTCTGGTCATGGTTGACTGCTTCCACCGCAGAAATAATCCGAAGAGGATGGCCGGCTTTTTCTCCTAGACAAGCCAGGGCTTTAACATCTTTAGGGAAACAGCTGCCTCCGTAACCTGCACCAGGATAATAAAATTTAGGACCAATACGGTTGTCTGCGCACATGGCTTTACGGACAGAATCGACATCGATATGCAGTTTATCACAAAGACGGGCCAGATCATTCATGAAAGAAATTTTGGTAGCTAATGCAGCGTTGGCTGCATACTTGGCCATCTCAGCTTCTTCGGGGCTCATGAGCAAAGTGCGATTTCCGCTGAGCATCAAAGGACGATAAAGCTCTAACATGATGTCTCTTGCTTTTTCGGATCTGGCGCCGATAACCACTCGATCTGGCTTGAGGAAATCTTCCACCGCTCGGCCTTCGGCAAGGAATTCGGGATTGGAAACAACGTCAAATGAAGAAATAGTTTGGCCGCGGATAGTTTCTTCTACTAGTTCGGCGGTACCTACAGGCACAGTGCTTTTATCTACAATCACTTTGTATTCAGTGAGACTTTTGCCGATTTCTCTGGCTACGTTAAAGACAGCAGTCAAATCTGCAGAGCCGTCTTCGGCTGAAGGGGTACCAACACAGATAAAACTGACTAATGAATCGTCTACAGTAGAAGACAAATCTGAAGTAAAGCGAAGATTGCCGCGTTCCCTGCCAGAACGGACCAATTCTTCCAATCCCGGTTCGTAGAAAGGTACTTTTCCTTGGTTAAGCAAGTTGATTTTATCTGGATTATTATCTACACAAGTTATCTGATGATCAAACTTAGCAAAACACGCGCCAGTGACTAAACCAACATAACCTGTGCCGATAATGGCAATCTTTTGAGAATTCATCTTGGTCCCCCTTTGATTTTATGATTTCATCAACTTTTACTCGCTTGTTTTTTTAAACTTTGTTAAACCAGAAGATAGACTATTGATGCCGGAGATTGGGGGTATGTGCATAGCTCGCTCGTGTGCTTCAGTCAAAGTGCATCTTAATGAAGCATCGTGTGCAGTCTGATGATGTACTTGGCTCACTCGCTGGCGATATTCGCGCTATGCACATACGATTGGGGTACATATTTATAAATCTGAAAATTTTTCTGTTGGATATGGGTGCGTATGAAGAGTATATGGATTTTATGCGGAAACTAAGAAGCGAAATATTTTTTCCGATAGCAGAACGATTAAGGAAATTTAGTATTACGGCCAATCAATTAACTGCTCTTTCTTTTCTATGCGGTTTAATCTCAGTTTATTTTCTTTTCCGTATCCATTGGCTGTTCGTTCTTTTTGCCCTGCTGCATCTTTTCCTTGACGGTTTAGATGGAGTATTAGCAAGAATTACAGAAACAACAATCCGAGGAAAGTTTCTTGATCAAATCAGCGACCGGGCGATTATCTGGCTGGTAATGCTGAAGTCATACTTTTATTTCGGTGATTATATCATACTGATTTTTACGGTTTTATTGTTGGCTAAAGATTTAATCTATCTATTTTCTAGAATGAAATACCCCGTGTGGTTTTCACGCACTACTGTGATGAGTATTTATCTCTTCGGGCCGGTTATTTCTTGGGCTTATACCTTAGGTGGTTTAGTGGTAGGGGTAGTGGCAGTGTATAGTCTATTATTGCAGTTAGCATATTTTTTAGAAACAAGAAAACATACATTTTTTTAAATCTTATCTTTCCTGATTTTAAGATAATATCCAATTCTGTTGATGAGGATATGCAAGAAGGGAGTAACCAAGAAGATGGTTAAATAATTTTGCCATGGCAGGATGATTATTGGCAGAGAGAAGATAACTGCTCCGGCGATGAGGTCTAATTGATCAAAAGGAATCCACGGTTTGCCAGGGGGGATGTTAGTTCGGCGCTTGAAGAAACTTTTGACGAGGTCTCCCATAATCGCTCCGAAACCAAGAAGAAATCCGAGAAGCAGGGAAGCAGAAGAATAATCGATGAGAGAAACTTGTTTGATTGAAGAGTAAATAAATAGTTTCTGTTGGATAAAAAAGACAACAATTCCTGTTATAGAGGCATAAAGTAAACCGCCCCAGGTTTTATGGCTGCCAAAGAGGGGCTTGCCCTGCCATTTTTGATTATTGTCGATGGGCTGAGCAAGAAACTTAATCTTTGAAGAAATAATCCGGCTGAATACTTCGGCTGACATGTTGGCCAGATAAGCCGGAAGCATGAAGTAAAGGCTGGAAATGATTAAGGTGATTAAACTGAGTAAGGGCATAACAAAAGCATTTTCTTTTAGTTTTTATGACTTTCGTTTCCTTTTGGATAGAAGATATAGAGACTATATGCTGAAGTATTATATAGTTATACTCTTGCTAATACATCGGGGTGGAAAAAATGGAAAGAAAGAATGTAATCTCTATCATTCCGTACCAGCGATTAGGAAAAAAATACGGAAAACTTTTAGGAAATGCGTGTCGAAATTATGTTTTAGAAGGAGAAATAAAAAAGTTATTCGATTTAAGAGAAAAAAGAATAATCTCCGCCGAAGAGTTGAAAGAATTATGCAGAGATTCTGTTGGACGCAGAGTTAACGGAGGGATAAGCGGAAATTATGCAACTGAACTGGAAAGCTTGATAGGTAAGCATGAAGAAACACAAAAACGGAGATTGACTACGCATGGTGAGGAGGAAGAAGATTTGGCATTTTTAGGAGCAAGATACGGCCAGCCTTTGCCAGATTATGTTATCCATTAAATCTTTACCTTTTCCAAGGCCCAATCTCTTCGTTTTTTTTCTAAATAGCGGTAGGCAGTGGAATGTTTGGAGCCGGAAAGAATCAATTCTAAAGCTCTTCTGGCTTCAGTCACTCTCTCTACCGAGCCGATAATAGCGATGGTTTTGCCGTAAACGGAGATGTTCACTTCTGCCAGATGCTCTAATTCTTTACGAGATTTTCCTTCTGTGCCAATCACTCTACCGCGCAATCTTAACAAAGCATTCTTGTTATCGCCGGTGTAATGCCGAAGGTCGATCACTTCCAGGGTGTAATCTGTTTTTACTAGATTGAGCGCAGTGATAGGATTAAAGCCTCGGCCGACAGCCCGGACTACCTCTTTGGCCAGGTAAACAGAAAAACTATCTTCTCCCAAGATGTGGACATCACCATCTTCGCTGATTTGGATCTTAGAGTTTGTTTGAGCTTCCAGCTGTTTCTTGGTAACCCCCTCTTTACCTACTACTGCGCCAACCCTGTCTTTAGGGATGCGCAGCTCGTAGGAAAACTCTTCCTGCACTTTTTCTTTCGGCTCGTCTTCAATCATTTTGGGGAAGAAAACAGGGATTAGTTTTAAGTTTTGGGGTGATTTGATGATTTTGACAGGTAGTTACATCTATTCTTTAAAAATTTCTTTCTTTACTGCGTCTTCATCAATTTTCACCCCTAGTTTGCGGAAGAAGGTGAACAAAGCATGAAGATCCCGTTCCCATAGTTCATTATACCGGGGATTTCTTTTTTGAGTGGTGTGAGAAAGATCGATGAAAACCGGTTTTTCATGAAAGTTTAAGAGATTGAAAGCAGATAAGTCACCATGGACCATGCCGATGGCCCGCAATTTTTTTAACTGTTTGATTGTCTGCTGCCAGAAGTCTTCGGGATCTTCGGGCATGTGGTCTTTTACTTTTCGAGCCGCTTCCTGTTTTTCTCCGATAAACTCTTCCACTAAGACATTATTCTGAAATGCTAAAGCGTGAGGAACGTTTAAGCCAGCTTCTTCGGCCAGTAAAAGATTACTATATTCTCTTCGGCACCAGGCAAAGATAATTTTCCGGCGGTTGTTTTCTAAACCCATAAAGCGAGGGTCGTATCGGATGTATTCATACATGCGGCGGAAATCGCATGTTTGTAAGCGGTATATTTTAACGATGACTAACTTTCTTCCTTTTTCGGCGGTGAAGACATTGCTTTCTTTGCCGGTGGAGAGAGGGCTTTGCAGCTGGCTGAAATGATTGTGGCTGGAAAGCTCAAAGAGAGTGCGATTAGTAAATTGATCAAAGACATGCTGGCGAGTCCTGAATTCTTCTCTGTCCGGGCGCATAACTGAAGTAAATAGAATCTATTAATATAATTTTGCTAAAGTTTCATATTTTATAATTAATCAATCATAGAAAGTAATCTCTCCGTCTCGGCTGATGCCTTTCTTCAGCTTCACCGGCCGCCAATCGCTGACTACAAGCTCAGCTTCTAACCACTTGGCTAGCTCTTCAGCATTGCCGATAGTAGCTGATAAGCCGATGATGCGCGGTTTGATAGTGGAGCGTAAGAGAGTGAGAAGCACTTCTAAGTTAGGGCCGCGTTCAGCATCATTGAGAAGATGAATCTCATCGACGATAACCAAGCCAATATCTTTAGTCCAATGGGCATGATGGCGGATGAGAGAATCAAGTTTTTCTACTGTGAGTATTATAATATCATACTTGTGCAGATATTCTGAAGCAGAGTCTAAATCGCCCATACTCAAGGCTATTTCATAACCGGGAGGAGAAAATATTTCTTTGAATTCACGGGATTTCTCGCTGGCTAAAGCTTTGAGGGGAACGAGATAGACTATCTTCCGCTTTTTATTCTGCGATTTATTGCATTCTAAGAAGTGGGCTGCGGCCATGACGGCGATTAAAGTCTTGCCAGATGCCGTGGGAGCAGAGACAAGGAGATTCGTCTGATTGAAAAGGCCTTTATCTAAAGAGGCTTTCTGAACCGGGTTAAGAGATTTAATATGCTTCTTAGCAAAGTGAGCAGCTAGGAAATCTGGTAACGGAGTATTAAACATACATTTAGATTAAGGCAGTTACATATATTTCTTTGCTTTTGATTAGGAGACTGGAACATAATTCTAGGTCTTAAGTTTTTATATTTCTTTATATTTTGTTATAATAGATTAAAGTTCTATAATATTTTCTCTATTGAAAATAAGTTATAAAGAATAAACTAGTCTTTTTTAATCTTAATACCTATCTTTAATAGTTTTAATCAGCAAAACGTAAAAATATTAAAGTAAATAACAAACGCAGTTAAAATATTTCTATTTTTTATCAAGGTTTGCTTTCCACTTTGCGAAAGGTTTATAAACAGTCTGGATTTCATCAGTTGAAATCAAGTTAGTTTTAAACACAAAAAGAGGGTTAAAAATAAGATTTTTACCCGAAAAAATACACATGGAGGTGTGTTATAAAATGGAAGTAAAAAAGATGGTAAGGAGAATGGCGGCAATTGGTGCCAGTTCTGTAATGGTAGGAGCTACCTTAATGGGTGCAATGGCTGCAGACTTGAAGGATTATCCCTCAACGTTCGTTACGAACGGGGCTTTCAATGGTGTATTTGTAGTTGGTGATAATGCCAACGCGGCAGACACTTTGGCCACTATCGATATAAGCAATAATATGTGGTATAACAAAGCGAGTGCTTCTACAGCGGCTGCTGCTTCTGGCGATGCTTGGAAAGTAGGAACCTCTGCGAAGTTCTTGGAGATGGCAAACAATAACGTTTCTTCTGGAAGTATTTCTGGAGAAACCTTTAATGCAATTACCTCGTACATTGGACCGAGTGAAATAAAAGCTTTAGGGTCTGGTAAATTTAGTACTGGCGAGAGTGATTATCCGTATAATCAATATTTATATTTTGATGTAGCTTCACCATCTACTACCGGAATTACAAAATTTGTAACAGATGGGCATGACAAGACTGCCGACTATTTGTATTTTAAGAATGGTCAATCTATCGCCCGCTATAAGTTAGAGTTCACTTCTCAGGCAACGAGCGATATAGTGGATAGCACGGGATCAGCTTCAACCACTGGAGCAGTCTTGCAAGACTTTGAGAACAAGAAGCTTACTATGTTCGGCAAAGAATACACTATTGTCTTAGCTAGGCGATATGCTTCTATTAAAGAAGACAGTGTCCGTTTAGTTATGATGGGTGGTTCTGAAAGTTCAACCATCTTGGAATCCGAGGAAAAAACGTTGACTGTAAAAGGCAAAGATTACAAGGTAAAGCTTGTTTATGTAGACGCCACCTATGCAAAGTTTGAAGTTAATGGAGAAACCACCGATAAATTACAGGTTGGAGATACCAAAAAATTGAAGGATGGTACCGAGGTTGGAGTATCCGAAGTTCTGTATCAGTCCTATGCTGGCGGTGTCCACTCTTCAACTTTTTTCTTGGGAGCAGGAAAGATTGAACTTAAGGATGACGAAATACAAGACAATAGTGCATATAGCGATAACCTTTTAGTCGGTACAGAATCCATTGATGGAGCTACAGTTATCATGTCTGGTAGTGATTCCAACACTTCATTTAAGATTAGCACTATTGATGTGAATATTACTGCAGCAGACGACTATTATGTCCCGGCCAACGGCAAATTAAGTGATATCATCACCTTGGAAAGTGAAGAGAAAGAAGCTCTTTTCACTAATAACTGGGATATTGAATACAAAGGCCTAACCACTGAAGAAAGCCATGAGTTAGGAATAGTCACCAGCGGAGATAGAGTTTATAAGCTTACTTGGTATGATGGCGATGGCAAAAAAGTAGATATGCCAGTAGCTTATGCTGATGCCCAGTATAATTTGTCTATGGGTGAAGATAGTGATGCGGCCAGTTCACCGAAAAATCTTTGGGTAACTGAAAATCACGTGCCTATTGGATGGACCAATGTCACAGAAAATGTAAACAAAACAAACATGACTAAAAACGACTATTTCGTAGTGAGTGGCGGAACAACCAGTAATGATGGTGTAACCACTGCATCCGGAACAAAGTCTTATCTGTTACAATATAAAGGTTCAGATAACACCGGAAAGACCAGCCCAAAGATTAAATTTAAGAACATCGGTTCTGGGGAAACTTTGGAGTACGCAGTAGATACTACCACCTCCGCAACAAGAGCTACAATTAAACTTGGCGGTTATAGTTTCATCGTGAATAACGCGAGTAGTGCTGCAAGCGATGACTTCCCGTTGAATGTGGATATGGATGCTGATGGCGATGTAACAGGTATAACCCCCATTGCTATCAAAGATTACTTCGGAGCAAGAATACGGTTTAATATAGCCAGCATTGCAAATGGTACTGCATCTCAGCCAGACACCATAGGCATCAATATCGATACGCCTGATGTCAATGACTACGATGATCAACTACCGTTGACATTTACTTGGAACATTACCTCTGCTAGTGGTCCGAAAGTAGCTGGTGCCACCCAAGGTGCGGTTACGTTAATAACTCCTAGTGGAGAGAGTAATATAGCTTATGGCTATACCACTATGGGCGGAAAGATCACTTACCGCACTCCGAGCAGCAGTCCGGCAACATTTACCTACAATTATCCGAAGAAGCAGCAACTGCCCCAAGTGTTTGTTACCACTGTCGGTTCAGCGATTTCAACCACTGGTGGTGGAGAATCTACTCCGGTGAGCATACCGGTAACTGCCAGTAAATTGGCCAGTGAAGTAGCAGATGTCAAGGCTCAGAATGCTATCGTAGTAGGTGGACCTTGCGCCAACGCAGCTGCGGCTACCTTATTAGGAAATCCGGAAGATTGCACTGAGGGCTTCACTCCTGGAAAAGCAAAGATTAAGCTTTTCGAGAATGGAGACAAAGTTGCTCTGTTAGTGGCAGGTTATGCAGCGGATGACACCCGAGCAGCTGGCAAAGCCTTAGCAGCTTACAAGACCAACAAGTTCACCGGCAAAGAAGCTGAGATTGAACGAACCGGCTCTGTGAGTGAGTATAAGGTCGTAGCGGCTACTGCGGCAACGGCTACACCAACTACTACCGCCAAATAAGGTGGTAATTTTTATTTTTTATTTTTTCTATTCTTTTTTAATCCCTAATTTTTAATAGATTATCAGACTGATCTTTTATTTTTATAGGAAATTTCGCTGGGTTTAAAATCCCGCACTTTAGTGCGAAATTTGTTATTCCAAAAAACACGCTAATTGCGAGGAGCGTAAAACCCCGGGCTTTAGCTTGGGGATACCTCTGAGTTATACGAAGAGGTTCCGGAACGCAGTGACGATACCCCAAGCGAACGAAGTGAGTGGGGTCCCGGAACGCAGTGACGATAGCTTCGAGCAGCGTTTTTTGTTATCTTATGATCTCAAAGTATTATTTAATCTCGACTACTGAGTCTATCTCTTCAAGAATTCTCTTTTCAAAAGTAATTTTAGTTTCGCCTTCTGCTTTTTCAGCGCTGGCCGCATGCAAAAGACCGCGGATTAATCGTAATTCTCCTTCTTTGTCTAAAAAATCAGTTTTAATCTGCTGCAGATGCTCTTGGATAATCCTCTCTTCAGTTTCTTCAGGATTAGAAACAGAGAGGCCGGAGATTTCTTCCATCTCTTCTGATTGTAGACTCAAGGTGTTCTTTAATAGATGATAAGCGCCCCTCTGCTGGGATAACTCGACTAACGATTTAAAGTTGATATCATTGACTTTGCCGGAGATGAGATGGCCGCTCAAGCGGAGAGTAATCAGTTTATTATGCAGTTCATGGCTTTCTAACTGCAATCTAATCTGTTCTTCTATCTGAGCCGGAGTCTGATGTTTGCTGTCTATCTTAATGCTGAGGTGTTCTACTGATTGAAGAGGAATCCAAGTAAGTAATTGATTTTTTGACATGTCAGTACTTTCGATAATGTAGAATCCCCCACTGCCGCATTCTTCCAATTCGGAGAAATTGTTTGGGAAAAGGGGCCCGGGATAAATAATATGATTATACTCCGGTAGCTGCGTTTTAATTCTTAAATGGAGATGGCCGCCTGCGTAATAATCAAATCCTTTTGGCAGAAAAGAAACTGGCTGGCTTTCTGATTTTTCTTGGGATTTTGGCTTTAATTCTGTTAACGTGGTATGAAAGAGGAAGATTTTGTATTGTACTGAGGAGATCTCTTTTTGTAAGTATTCATAATCTAAATTTTCGTAATAAGTGCGATCAAGCATCCCTTTTTTGCCGAGGATGCCAGTGATGCCTGTGCCGGTCTTTTGGTCGATAGTGAGTTTAAGCTGGAGCAGGCCATCGATCACTTTTCCTTTGCAGACATTTGTCAATAAACCGGCGTTTTCCAGGACATCAATCATAGTTTTGCCGCTGGGAGAAAAGTCATGGGAGCCCGGAATGGCATAAACTGGAATTTGGTTGTCTTGTAATTCTTTTAATTTTTTGGTAACCAGTTTAAGTTTGTCGATGGCGGGAAGGGCAGTATTAAATAAATCGCCGGCAAAAAGAATGAAGTCTACTTTTTCTCTGATGCAGATGTCAACTGATTCAATAAAAGCTTTGTTGGAAAGCTCCCCCATCTTTGGCTCTTTCCAAGAGCCGATATGCAGATCAGCAAGATGGGCGAATTTCATAGCCTTTTAGTTAACGAGGAAATTAATAAAGATGTTTATGCTGGAGAAGATACATACGATATATGCATGAAATGAACGAAATAGAAACTAAGCAGAATCGAGCGAATCAATACAATCCTTCAACAATTTCATCGCTATTTTCAGTAACGTGGCGGATAACTTCGTCATCGGAAGCATCGGGATTGTTGGATTTATATTCTACTGCTTTAGTGGCGGCTGCGATGATAGCTAATTTTACTCTCATATTCATCGGATCTTTTTGCGCCATTTTACATATAAAAGCATTAAACACTTATATTTAAATCTTGTGATGATGGAAAAGATAGGTGCAAGGAGGGGAATATTTAGTTGGGAAATTTCTATGTGTTGATGTAACCACTTTAGGATAACAAACCAAGCGAAAAGCTTATAAATAATGGGCAATACTAAGAGAATATGGACATTCCCAAAGAGGCTTTTGTTTTAGCGGATTATTATACCCGCAGGGCTTTAGAAGTGAATAGGATTGAAGGAGAGATCAGTTCTGCAGAAGCGAGTATTGAGAAAATGTACGATATTTTAGGAATGCCGTTTGAAAGAGCAGGATATACTTCTTCAGTACCAAATCCCGTCTCTTTGGAAGAGTTATTGAGTGACGAAGAAAGTTTACGAAGCAGAATAAGTCAAATTAATGATGCGTATGATAATGCAGTAAAAACTAGAGAGCGGCAGCAAAAAGTTTTGGCTGAAGCAGAAAGTAAAGTCAAAGAAGTGGCTAGATTAGACGGATTGACTCATCTTTATCGAAAAGATGTTTTTTTGGCTCTTTTGGATAAAGAGATTCAAAGGAAAAATTCCCCCCATCGCAGAACGGAAGATGCAGAAGGAATCTTAGGCTTGATTATTATGGATATTGATAATTTTAAGCTGTACAATGATTCTTATGGATATACACAAGGAGATGCAGCTATTCGTTCTGTAGCAGAAGTAGTCAATCATCAAGTGCGAGGAGAAAATGATCTTATTGCCCGCACTAAAGGTTATTATGGAGAAGGTGGGCGTTTTGGGGGAGAAGAACTGATGGTTTTCGTTCATTGTCATACTGCTGAAGATTTAGGAAGTATTGCAGAACGTTTGAGACAGGCTGTGTATAGTAATGGTTTGGATACTTCAGCTAAGCTAGACAAATCCGGTAATGCTTATGAAGCATATTATCATGGCGTTGACGGTCGGAAAGCGGAAAAAGTCTCTGTGAGCGTGGGCTGCGCAGTTTATAATGTCGGAGAGAGTAAACAGTTGATTAAAGCGGCCAACCAAGCATTGAAAAAGGCTAAATTAACGAGAAATTGTACTGTTTGTGATTGGAGTTCTTAAATTTGTAAACGGGGGGGGAAATATGAAACCTAATCAGCAGGAATTGATGGATAAGTTAGAGATTGATGCCGGATTAAGAGAGACGATTTCTCAGCTGTGGGAGCATGATTACGAAACTTTTGACAGTTGCGAGGGGCACGGCCGGCATCCAGCGTATATAGTTCTTAGTAAAGGAGACGGCTGGTTCGAACAGAATGCCGAAAGTTATGGTCTGGAGAGATGTATTAATGAAATCAATTGTTCTGGATGCGAAGGAAGAGTATCTCATCCTGAGCGGCCAGCAGAAAAGAAATGTTGTAAGATTTGCGGGTCAGGTATCAATGAGTTTACTGTCTATCGAGGCACGGGACGGAGCATTCTATCTTTCTAATCTGTATACTCTAATATACAAACATTTATATATAAGCCTGAAAATTTTAACTACTCTAGAATAAAAAACCATATTTATGGGGGTATCGTCACTGATGTGCCGGAACCTCCCAATACATTTGGAGGTAGAAAAAATGGAATTCAAGAAGTTGTTTTTGTATGTGTTTATGATTTTGGCTGTTTCGGCCTTTGCCGCAGCTGCTCTGCCGACAGAGATTGCTCTGGGCAGCAACAGTCAGGTAAGAAGCGACAAGGTCACTGCAGTGGTTCTTACGCCGACAATCCTTTCTGTTGTCTTGGCGGATGTGCCTGGTGCCGTTATCGGTCAACCGGTAGCATTAGCTTTAGAAGGAGTAGCTACTAAGTATACTGCAAGTTTATCTGCAGCAAGCATCATTTTTGCTGATGCAGCAACTCCAGTAGACGTAAAGTTAACCGTCACAGTACCTAAGGATCAGGATTCAGAGAAATCTAAAGTTGGTACTTTGAAGTTAACTGCAGGTACAACTAGCACTCAGCTTCCGATTAATATGGAAACCGAGTCCAAGCTTTCATTCAAGGGTGTTGAAGCGGATATAGCCGGTGAAACTGACGGAGATGTCGGTGAAGGAGACAAAGTCAGCAAGAAGGCTCTTTTATTAGACGAGGTAACTTTCTCTATAGAGATGGAAAACATTTTCCCTAACGAGAACAAGGAAGGAGATATGAGCGATGTAGAGATTACCGCTACTATCGAAGGCCTTGACGATGGAGACGATGTAGAAGAATCCAGCGATAACTTTGATTTGGGAACAGAAGACGAGGAAACTCAAGATATTGTCTTCACTATTCCTAGAGCAGCAGATGACCAAATCTATGATGTTACTTTGGTAGCTGAAGGAGAAGACGAAAATGGAGCTACTCATAAAGCAGTGCGAAACTTCCAATTGGAAGTAAAGAAGGATAAAGACGATGTCCGTATCAATAAGGCAGAAGTTTCTCCCAGCACTGTTGCTTGTGATGAAACATTCACTTTGAGTGTGGATGTTTCCAATTATGGCAGCAATAAAGCAGAAGATGTTTATGTTAATATCTTTAATAAAGATTTAGGCATTGATATCAAGGAAGAAGGCATGACTTTGGACAAGAGCGTAACCAAGAAGACCAATAAGTTCACCAAGACTTATGAACTGATGGTCAAGACACCTTCTGACAGCAACAAGAAAGTGGCTCAAGGCAAATATCCCATAACAGTTTACTCTTTTGTAGACAGCGACAAGAAAACCGATGAGGAATTCGCTTATGTAACTGTCTCTGCTGACTGCAAGAAAGCAGAAGAGAAGAAACAGGAACCGGTAGTGGAAGTAATAAAGACCACAACTAATGTTTCTGCCAATAATTCAGATAAAGACAGCGAAGAAGTGGACAAGGAAGTAACCGAAATATTGGATACTATCGAAGAGCCTGGCTTTGAATTTGGAGGAGTAAGCAGCAAAGGACTTTTGATCGGCGGAGGCATCCTCGTATTAGTGATGCTGATTGTCATCATCGCCTTGGCGGCTAAAGCAACTTCAAAATGAAGTTAGGAAACTTTTTATTTTTTATTTTTTTTATTTTTTTAGTGTTTTTATTAGTGCCAACTGTTTCTGCTCAAATCTTTATCAATGAGGTTTTCCCTTCTCAAAACGTGATTGAGCTGTATAATTCCGGCAGTACGGAAGCCAGCCTTGCTGGATGGAGCATTCTCACTTCAATGATGTACGAACCGAAAACGCTTTCCGGTACTATCGGACCAAAGGGGTATCTTTTGATAAATCTTGCTGGGACAAAAGGATTGGACTCGTCCGAAGAAGAGATCAATCTGTTTAAGTCTACCAGCGAAACAGAGGATTTTTTGAGTTACACGTGGGATGATTATATTCCTTACAACGGGGAAGGATTGAATCCCACGCATTCATATGGGAGATATCCAGACGGCAAAGCCGGAGCCAAGGGAGTGGAATTCAGCTTCCTTTCCCCTGGAAAAAGCAATTATAATCTGAATATTTTTGGAGAGACGCAGATTCCGTTTGGAGATATCAAAGCGGAATTTCCAGTAGATCTCTCTGCAATTGTACAAGACAATTATATTCCGGGCTATTCTTTAATCTCCCCGTCATTTGATCTGAAGGTAAATGGTCAAGGAATTAAAAAAGACCCTACTAGTCAAGAAATAGTTTCTGAACAGACATATAAATTTAAATTAGATCTTCCCGCCAAATATTTTAAGAAAGGAGATACTGTAGAATGGAAGTTTTCTGTGGTAGACGAGTCCGGCAAAGAAACTGCAGGAAAAACTACTAGTTTTAAGGTAATCAATAACCCGCCAGTAAAAATAAAAGATATTCCTTCTCAAATAACAGATGAAGGGATTAGTACAATAATCAATTTTGATGCTTATTTTTCTGATGCGGATGGAGATTCTATGTCTTTTGAGGTTCTCTCTGCCGAATCCAATGGGCATCTTTCATTTATCAAAGAAGGATTAAAAATGACAATTATTCCGGTAAAAGATTGGAACGGGAAAGAATCGATTAAAGTTTCTGTTACTGACGGTGAAGCCACGGTGGAAAGCAATTGGTTTGATGTGGTTGTCAACAGTGTTAATGATGCTCCCGTAGCTGTCAGTCAAGAAGTAAGTACTATAGAAGATACCCCCTTAGAAATTACTCTTAAGGGAGAAGATATAGATACAACCATATTAAACTATAAAATTTTGAATGCTCCTAAAAAAGGAACTATCTCCGGTTTAGGGCAAATTGTAACTTATACTCCAAATCCCGAAACTAGCGGAGTAGATACTTTTACGTTTTTAGTCAATGATGGGATGTATGATTCTGCCCCGGCTATGGTGACAGTTAATGTTGCTGCAGCAGCTGATGCGCCTAAATTTAATCTTGATTCGTTCAAGGTAGAGATGTATGAAGACGGTTTGAAAGTAGTCGGTTTGAATAGCTATTTAACTGATGCGGATACCCCACTTAACGATTTGACATTCACTTACAACGGCCAAGAGCCGGAATTGAACTTTAAACTTGACGAAGCAAAGAACGAGCTGTATATCACTCTCCTGGTTAAAGACTGGTTTGGAGAAAAGAAAGTTTTCCTAACTGTTTTTGACGTGGGCGGGGCATTGAGCGATACCGCAGAGATGACTCTTAAGGTCAATCAGCTGAAAGATGATGCTCCTACAATTACTTTGTTTTATCCGCTTTATGATGTTGCGATAGGAGAGGATAAAACTCAAGAATTTAAATTAGAGTTGAATGATCCCGATAGCATTGCTCCTAAATTCGAATGGTATGTTGATGGAAAGAAACAGAGCGATGTTGACAATACTTTTGTGTTTGATGCCAAGAAATATTCTGTCACTGAGCATAAAATTAAAGGGAAGGTTGTCGGCTATGCCTTGGAGAAAGAATGGAAAGTGAAGCTGGTAGATAAGCCTGTCTTTGACAAATTCAATGGAGCAACTACTGATTTATCCAAGCTTAATCAAGCTCAGCTGAAATCAGTTAATCTAGCATTAGAGAAACTGGGATACGGGAAAATAGTCTTTGATACTCCAGTAGATTTAACTGAGATTTTGGATTTGAACAATGTGGTGGAATTGGGCAGTAATCTGGTAGCGGTGGATAAATTAAATGCTCCAGCATTGAATGTACCGGCAACAGTTACTCTATACAAAGTGAAATTTAATAATCCGGTAGTTTTGTCTTATGACGGATTTACTACTGATGTTTCTTTAGTCAATGCTCTGTGCAGCGATTGTCAGGTAATCAGCAAGGGGGCGGATAGCATTACCTTTAAGACAAAGCATTTTTCAAGCATGAAACTGGGAGAGAGCACTTCTTTACAATTAAACGTGCCTTCAGCAGTCTCTTTTGAAGAAGGAGAAAGAGGAGCAACTGTTGCCGCACAATTTGATTTAGCTAATGCGGGAACAAGTGTGTTATCTAATCTAAAAATTAGCAGCACTGCAGCTAGTCAGTATGGAGCAGTTTTTTCTCTTGATGGTGTAACCTACAGCAATACTGTTACTTTGAATAGTTTGAGTGTGGGAATGATCAAACCTATCTTTGTCAAGGCAACTGTGCCGGCAAATATTGATTCCGGCTGGCAGGATATTGGAGACATTTTGATTGTTGATACTACTCTAAGCAAAACTATCAGCGGATTCTATTTGAAAGCTAAAGATTATCTTACTATTAATGAAATCAAAGTCAACGGTAAAACCGATGGAGAATTAGTGCCTGGAGAGATTAATGAAATTAAAGTGGTAGTAGAAAATGTGTTAGGAGACGGAGATCTGGAGAATATTGATATAACTGCTACTTTATTAGACGTAAACAAAGAAGACTTGGATGAAGAAGAAAGCTCTTTTGATTTAAAATCAGGATCAAGCAAAAAAGTCTCTTTTGAATTTGAATTGCCGTATAATCTGGAAGAAGGCAGCTATGAACTGGAAATCGAAGCAGTAGGAGAGACAAAAGAAGGGGCGGAGATTGAGATGACCAGAACTTTTGAGATAGATGTCAAGAGGGAAGGACACCAGATAACTGTTAATGCAATAAAATCCTTACCGGTTAAAGTTGATTTTTGTGATGATAAAACGGTGTTGATTGAAGCAGAATTGGTTAATATAGGCAATACTGCAGAAAAAGATTTAACTTTGAAACTGCAAAGCGGAGGAAAAGTTTTGGGTGAGAAAACAGGTCTAGTCTTGGAAAAGTACACTGGTAAAGCTTCTCAAACAGCTATCTTTGAAATAGAAACTTCTAAACTGAAAGAAGGAAAAAATATCCTCACTTTAGAACTGTTTAACAGCAAGAATAATTTTGATGCAAAAGAGTTTATTCTAGAGACAGAGAATTGCGTGGTTCAGGAGAACGTGCAAGAAAAGAAAATAGAAGTGAAAGAGAACATTCTGCCGGCCGCTTCTGATGCTGGTTCGAAAAGCAAACAGAAGATTACCGGGAGCACAGTTCTTGCAGTGAGAAATACACAAGAATATTTAGTTTTAGTCTTACTAGGAATTGTAGTCTTGGGAGGAATAATCCTTTTATTGCTCGGATTGTACGTCTTTAGAAGGAAGTAAATCCTTCATCAGCCAGGCCACCTCTACTGCTTCACCGACAACAGTGACAAATTTTCTTTTTGGGCCGAACTGTTTAATCAAATCTTCTAGTAAAGGCCGCAGAGGAGAAGATTCTGGAACCGTCTTCTTTTCATTGATACTTTCGAATGGACAGCTGTCTTTTAAGCGAATGTATTGGGAGTTAAAGTTTATTTCTACTCCCTGGGGGCCGAGATATGTGATATACCCACCAAATTTTTTGTCGATTTGCTGATGTAGGGAATATTTTTCCCAAAGGTAATTGATTAAGGGAACCGGATTTTCAAGGATGCCCGTATGAAAGTAAATTTCCATACTTTTTTGAAACAGCATCTATTAAAAAGGTTTTCTATTTTTTGAGATAGGTATAGAAACAATTAAAAAGACAATGATAGTTTATTGTCTATGCAAATCAGTTTTTTTGAAGAGTTTCCTACAGCAAAGAATTTAAGTAAACTGAGCCTGATTAATTGGCCGATTAAACTGTACGTGGGAGCGAATAGTGTGGCTGAGTTTAATCAGATAAGATTTACTCTAAAGAATAAATATGTCAAAGAAGTGATATACTGGCCGCTTTTGAAGAAAAAAGAAGGTTATTGGATCTCTCCGTTTTCCTCCCGTTCAGCTTTGCAGAGAACCTTTAGAGAACTGAATGAAAAAAAAGTTTTCGTGATGTTGGATTTGGAATTGCCTACTACCCGTAACCCGTGGCTTTATTTAACTGAGGGATTAAACTTTTTCAGAAATAGAAACCTGATTAAGAACTTTATTGAAAATTATGCTGGTCAAGTCTATTTGGCGGAGTATTATCCCCGGGGAAAATTAATGGGGGAGATTTTGGAATTCTTTGGATTACATTATCGAAATAAAAAATTAAACATAATAAAAATGATTTATCATTCGATGCATAAATTTAATGAAGAGTTTATCTTTGATGAAATGAAACACGGAAGGAAAGAGCGTGGTGAAAGATTCTTAGCAGCATACGGGACAATAGCTAACGGAATACAAAGAAACGAGCCAATTCTTTCTTTGAAGCAGTTGAAGAAAGATTTAGAACTAGCTGATTCAGCGGGAATCAAAGAAGTGATTATTTATCGTTTGGGCGGTCTGAACAGAAGTTATGCTAATCTCTTGAAGCAGTTTAAGCAGTCAAAAAAATAAGCTAGCGTATCCAACTACTCGAGACGTATTTCCACTGGCTTCGGCCGAAGTAGTGTAATGCAGCAGCTTTGGCTGCCAGCGGTTAAGCCGGCAAAGTTCCATTGCTACGGCCAAAGGAAATCTTCCGCAGGCATTCAAATTGGCTTGATTAAGGTTGATTATTGATTTGATAGTTTGCTTGTCTTCTTTTTCTGCGGCATTTTGGGATAAATAATGGCTGAGATCAGTACTGATGACGATAAAGTAATCTGTAAACCTTTCTTTTATTAGTTTGGCAAAAGATTTTATTTCGCTTTCTGTTAATTCTCCCACTACCGCCGGAGCAATTTGAAAGTTTTGGAAAAGATGTTGAAGAAAAGGCAGCTGCACTTCTAGACAGTGCTCTTTAAGATGGGCTTTATTCTGGTAGGAGATAAACGGAGACGTGATCTGGTTTTCAATTGTTGAGTCTATTTTTCCTAAAGGGGTTTCCCATGCTTCATAATCTGCAAAGGAAATGCCGGATAAAGGAATAGTGTGATTGGGGCCGAGCAAGAGAATCTTTTTTGGCTTGATTTTTTTTAGCAAAGAGTAGGCATAGGCGGCTGTTCGGCCGGAGTAGATATAGCCGGCATGTGGAACAATGAGGCCATGAATTTCGGTTGTTTTGATATTTTTTACTTCTTCTTGGAAATGTTTGTCTTGCTCGACATTACGGAAAAATGAGGCGAGCATCTTTTGCAATGCTTCTTTTTCTTTCGGATAAAACATTCCGGCTACGGCGGGTTTTCTGACCATAGCAGATGGTAATTCGTGATGTTTTATTAAATTAACTTCTTCTTACGCAATCTTTAAAAATAACTACTCCGGGATACTTAAACTATGGAAGATGAAGGAAGGATTGTGCGGTGGCATCATCGGCCGATAATGGACAAAGCGGAATTTATCCGTATCAGCAGAGAGATGTTCGGCCGTTCTTCTGATGTGTTAGTCCAACGACATTTACAAGAAATTTTAAGCGGAAAATACTTTGAAAAGGTGGGGTGGTATCAAAAAGAAGATAGTCAGATTTTATCTCCGCCCGCACCAGTAGATTTTCCCCAGGTTTACGTTCCGTCTTCTAGACTTTTTTCATTAGGGGAAGAGTTATATCGAATGCTAGTGAAAGAAGTGCAAAAAGCAGGAGGAGAAATATTTCCCGGAGCAAAGAAAAACGATTTGGATCATCCGTTTATTCGGGGGTATGTTTGGTCAGAACATTATTTCACTTTGGCAGATAAGTCTGGAGCATTTTTACAAATCGAGGGGAATCCGAAAGAACGAGCAAAAAAAGTCAAACTTACCTACAAACAGATGGAAAGCCGTTCTCGTAAACATCATCTTGCTTATACAGAATTTCGTACGGAACTAGATTTAGAAAAAGAACGGCTAAACGGTGAAGAAAAGTGGAAATATGATACTGGGTTAGAAGCAAAACTGTTCTTGCCCTATTCTCGTGAAGGATTAAATAAAAAAATTACGTTCTCTTTTGACGGGATAACAGTAGTTTATACTAAAGCGAAAGGAAGAGATGAGTATTATCTGGCGGCTTTTCCTCGAAGATTACCTTCTGTAGGACTGGTGCAGAGAATCAAAACTAATGAGACTTCTCTGATTTATTCTGTCGGTATTTCTCATCCTTTTGGGGAAGAACCGTGTTACCGGTCGATTCCCCAGCAAATTGATATGGAAAAAGTACTTAAGACAATATTCTCTGGTTTTTTAAGGGAAAAACTGGTGTAATATTTTGAAAGGATTAAATCGGCTATTCTTTCAGAAAGAATTAAATAAAACAAGGTATTTCTTCTTTAATCGGGGTGGAAGCGTTGGAAACACAGGAAAAAGAGGCATATTTATACTCTACGCAGAAAGCACATAAAGTAAAGTGCAATCTTTGCAGCCATCGCTGTCTTATTTCTGAAGGAAAACGGGGCATCTGCATGGTGCGGGAGAATCGTGAAGGCAGATTGTACTCGTTGGTTTACGAGCGGCCAGTCTCTATGAATATCGATCCGATAGAAAAAAAGCCGCTTTACCATTTCTTGCCGGGAAGTAGGGTTTTCTCTTTTGGAACAATGGGCTGTAATTTTCGATGCTCCTTCTGTCAGAATTGGGAAATTTCTCAAGCAAGTAAAGAAGGAAAGAGTTTAGGAGATATCACTCCAGTCAGCAATTTGGCCAATTTTGCTTTGAAAAACAAATGTCAGTCGATTGCGTATACTTACAGCGAGCCGACAATTTTCTTTGAATTGGCATACGATACTGCAAAGATAGCTAAAGAGAAACAGCTGAAAAATATTTTTGTAACTAATGGTTATTATACCCCTGAAGCAATCAAGAAAATTTCTCCATATCTTGATGCAGCTAATATTGATCTAAAATCTTTTTCAGGCAATTTTTACAAGAAAGTCTGCGGAGCAAGATTAGAACCAGTATTGGAAGCGATTAAGCTGACGAAGAACATGGGCATCTGGACAGAACTTACCACTTTGTTGATTCCGGGAGAGAATGATTCAGTTGAAGAGTTAAAACAAATTGCCGCGTTTATAGCTTCTTTGGGTAAAGAGATTCCATGGCACATCTCACGTTTTACTCCGTTATACGAAATGAAAGGAAAAGAAGCTACGCCAATAAAAAGTATGATCAAAGCTTATGAACTCGGTAAAGAAGCTGGACTGAAAAATGTTTATCTCGGAAATGTGATGGAAAAGATTTATAATTCTACTTATTGTCCGCAGTGCGGAAAGATGGTGATTGAACGGGAAGGATATAAGATTTATAATCTTTTGAACGGGAACAAATGCAAACATTGCGGAACAGCAGTGGCGGGGGTTTTTGATGCTAAGTGAGAAAGAGAAAAAGTTTTTATTGGGGCTGGCGAGAGAAACTTTGAAAGATTATCTTTGTAAGGAGGAAATAAAAAAACCGCATGGCTTAAGCAAGATTATGGAAGAGAGGCGGGGAGTGTTTGTTTCTTTGCATGAAGGCAAGGAGCTGCGGGGGTGTATTGGCAGCCTTTCTCCTGATGAACCGCTTTATACTGGAGTGATGAAGAATGCAATCAATGCGGCGGTGCGTGATCCCCGTTTCAGGCCGGTGAAGCTCGAAGATTTGGATAAACTGGATGTTGAGATATCCGTGCTGAGCGAGCCGAAGGAATTGCACTTTGGGTCTGTTAAAGAATTGATGGAACGACTGCATCCTAAAAAAGAGGGGGTTATAATTTCTAAATGGCAGTACTCAGCTACTTTTTTGCCGCAGGTCTGGGAACATTTTTTCTCTAAAGAAGAATTTTTGACCAGTCTTTGCCTGAAAGCCGGCCTGCCGCCTGATGCCTGGAAAGACAAAGAGCTGAAGGTTTATACTTATCAAGCCGAAGTCTTTAGAGAGAGTGAGTTCAAATAATTGAGTATTTAGATAATTAAATGAATTGTATCCTCTTCTTCCATAAAGCATAAAAAGATTTTTGGTTTTTTATCTGCTATGGAAGCAATTATTCTGGCTGCAGGTTATGCTACTCGTCTTTATCCTTTGACTCTGGATACTCCCAAGCCGTTATTAGAGATAGGGGGCCGGCCGATGGTAGAGCATATTATCCAGAATATGGAACGGGTGAAAGGGCTGAACCGGATTTATATTGTGACTAATGATAAGTTTTACCCCAATTTTTTAGCTTGGCAAAGAGGATTTTCTTCTTCTAAGTCGATAGAGATCATTAATGATGGGACTACCACTAATGAAAATCGTTTGGGAGCAATCGGAGATATCAATTATGTGCTTCATGTTAGAGAGGTTCGTGAAGATTTGATGGTGGTAGCAGGAGACAACTTATTTGAGGTTCCTCTGTCTAAAGTAGCCAATTCTTTTTATGAAAATGAGTATTCTACCTTAGTACTATATGATGTTAAGGACAGAGAATTGGCAAAAAAATATGGCATTGTGGCCGTTGATGAACAGTTCAGGGTAATCAATTTTCAAGAAAAGCCGGCAGAGCCGTATTCCACTTTAGCTTCCACTGGCATTTATCTTTTTCCTAAGAAATCGCTGATGCTTTTGGAAGAATACTCAGCTAACGGAAGCGGCAAAGATCGGCCAGGAGATTTTATCGCATGGCTTTATCCAAGAGAACCGGTTTATGCTTACATAACAGATAGAACCTGGTATGACATTGGGAGTTTGGAACAGTTGGAGAAAGCGAGGCGGGAATTTAAAACAGACTGAGTATTAGGAAATAAGTTTCTTGAGGATATCTTTCACTTCTTTTGGATTGGCTTTTCCTTTACTTAGTTTCATCACCTGGCCGACGATGAAATCTACAGCCTTTTCCTCTCCTCTTTGATAATCCGCCACAGCCTGAGAAGAATTCTTGATGGCCTGATGACAGAAGTTTTCTAATTCTTTTTTATTGGAGACCATACTTAAACCTTTTTCGTTTACTTTTTCTTCCGGAGAGAAATCTTTTTTGGCCATTTCGCTGAGCAGCTTTCGGCCGGTTTCTTCATTAATCTTCTTGTTTTCCAGTAAGCTGAGCAATTCAGCGAGATGTTCAGGTTTGATTTTTAGTTCAGGAAAAGATTTTTCCTCTTCATGAAGAACTCGCATCAATTCCTTTCTCAGCCATTTGGCTGCGAATGCGGGTGAGGAGCGAGGGGATAGTTCTTCCCATAACTCTGCAAGAAGCAGATCTGCGCTGAGAATTTTTGCATCTTCAGAAGATACGCCGTTCTTGAGCATCTTCTTTTCTTTTTCTGCTGGTTTTTCCGGCAGTTCAGAATTAAGGCGGCTGAGCATTTCTGCAGTGATTTCTACTACTGGAAGGTCTGGTTCGGGAATGAACATGTAGTCGACGGCATTTTCTTTGCTGCGCATAAATTTAGTCACTCCTTCTGCATCTACCCACGCTCGAGTTTCTTGAGAGACCTTTTTTCCTTCTTTTATGAGCTGTTCTTGGCGGCAGACTTCATACTCGATAGATTTGATGATGCTGGTAAAAGAATTGACATTTTTTATTTCTACCCGTTCAAACTTTGGAGCAATGCTGATATTAACATCACATTTTACTCCAGCATCCTGATCAATGGCTTGGATATAGTTGAGGGTGGTAATTAAATTCTGCAGCCAATGCCGCACTTTGGTGATTTCCTTGAAATCTGGTTCTGTAACAATCTCGATCAAAGGATAGCCGCTGCGGTTGTAATCAATAGTACCCGTGTTAGGATCCCATCTTGCTGGGTCTTCTTCTAAATGGCATTCTCTTATTCCAATGCCCAAGAATTCTCCTTTTTCTCCTACGGGCACAGCGTAACTGCCAGACATTGTGCTTTGATAGCCTTTAGGAAGATCCGGCCAGCTGTAATGTTTTCTTTGCCAAAGAAGAGAACGGTTGATTTTGCAGTTGAGCATCAGAGCCGTTTTAACCACTTTTTCTACTGCTTCTTTGTTGGGGAGCAAAGGTTTGCTTCCTGGCTGGCCAGTGCAGCGAGGGCAGATGGTTGTGTTGGGCTCGGCTTCGGGATTTATACTGCATGAACAGAAGAGTTTTTGTTTGGTTTTAGAGACATCAATGTACACATGAATCTCCAAACCGATTTTTATCTCTGGCATAGACTAAGAAATATGCAGGAGTTTATTAAGATTATTGATATACTTAGTGGGGAATTATTAGCCGTGCGAGTGGTGGGCATGACTACGATGATGGCCGGATAAGCAGTCTGGAGAAGTGGCAAATTGAACTGTGCGGCCAGGAGTGGGAGAAAAACCGATTTCTTTGAGAGAGAAGCCGATAGTCAAAGAGTCTATGGAGTACGCATGGTCTTGGAGAGTGGCTTGTAAGAAATTTTTTCTAAATTCTTCTGGAAAACCGACTAGATTATTTCTTAGTTCTCCAGGATAACGGTTATTTTTAATAAGAGAAGGTTCTTTAAAAAGAGGGGGAGCGTTTTTTTCGAGTTGATGAAGCACTTCAATTAAAAATCGGTTCTGCCGAAGTTTGAATGGCTCTTCGTTTAGATATGTCTCTTCTCCATGGCCGTAGACATCAACGGTTTGGATAACTTTTTCCAAACCAGTGTGGAAAAACTGTTTCTCGCAGTCGTAGGTAAAACCGATTAGAATGCGGTGTATATCTCGTTGGTATAAAGAATTAAAATGGATAAGAAAACGGTTGCCATTTTCGTCAAAGCAGTTTAATTTTTTCTTTTGAAACCGGAAATATCCTTCTAAAAGAGAGTCTGTTTTGATGGCATAACCTTTTAGTTTGCTGGAAAACTGAGCAGGTGAATAACGCATAGATTAAATGTTTAGATGAAGTATTTAGATTTTTTGGTAGTGGAGTATATTCTTCTATCTATATCTACTCGCACGTACATCACAAATTTCTGCAGAGACTTTTGCAGCTTGATCCCACCAAGGAATGCGTTCGCTTCTAGGCGTAGATTGGCCCCAGCTTTCTGGAGGCATGGGAACTGAAAATTTTTGTAAGGAATAGGCTCGTCCTAACGGAGCTTTTTCTTGAAATTGATGGCGGAAATTTTCTGGGTATCCTTCAGTAATCTTTCTTAATTCCCCAGGCATGCGAGAAGCGAGAGGACGAGGGTTATTCAAGAGAGTTGGAGCAATATCTTCCAGCTGAATCAATAATCTCGTTAGGAATTTTCTTTCTTCTGGCATCATTGTTTGAAGGTCAAGTTTCTCAGTTTCAAAGCGAATAGTTTGGCTGTTCACATCTTTAGTGCGGATAATCCATTCTAAATCGCTTTCAAAACGTTTTTCTGAAGGATAAAAATTAAAACCGACTAGAGTACGAAAGCTGTGCACTCCTTTTGATGGAGTTCCTTCTGAATAAGACAACCGAATATTCCGAGGAGAAGTAGGATTTCCTTTGTCTAAGACTACTCCGTTAAATATTTTAAGATATCCGCAGAGAAGGTCTTCTGAATGCTGAAAGATTAATCCGTTAAGTGCAAGCTTAGTATTTCCGTATGAGCTGGCCATGTATCCTGCAGGACGGGGTTTATTTTTAAGAATTGCGGTGATGGAATAGTATTAGTATATTTTCATATTAAAAATTAATACTATCATTAATAAAGTTATTATGCCTAAAATGACTGCTAAAATAAAAAGCCATCGAGGGCCGAAAATTCTTTTTTTGAGAAGATAGAATATTCCCTGAGATAGCAGATAGATGATTGTTGCAGAAGGTAAAACATAAATTAGAAATATAAGCGATAATATAACTATTTTGTCCAAGATTCCATCCGCAAAACCAGCCATTTTATCCTACATAATTCAGCTTCTTCTTCTCCTGCAGGTCTGTGGCCTCCTTGGACTTCTCGAACATGCCTTTCAGCTTGCTTTCAAAGATCTCGGCCTGTTTAAGAAGGGGCTTGTAATCTACATCAAGACCCAAATATTGATCCAACGCTTTGATGATCATGGCCGCGGCCTTGCTGTCTGGCAGCTGAGAATGAGTCTCTGCAAATAAAGCAGTAATGGGGAATCGTTTTTCTTTGACCAATAATGCTCCAGCCACTCCCACTACCACTCCTTCGGTCATGGGTTTGGCAACAGCCTTCAACTGATTAACCTTTTTTGGTTCGCTAGTGAAATAATAGACATCCGGCTGATTATTCATTACTTGAGAGCCGACACCTTCTAAGGTGATGATCTCTTTGGCTGTCAACTGTTCGGCTAGTTCTTTTACTATGTCGGCCATTTTCCAGCCCTGCTCATTGCCGACATTAATGGCGTGAAGAAGAACAATATTAAATTTTTTATTATAATGGATGGATACAGGCTCAACCACTTTGCCGTCATGGATAGCCACTACCGCAGGAACTTCATCCATTTCCACCGAACCAATTTTTTCTGTCTTTAAATGCTCGACTAAAAATTCAGTGCCAATAGTACCGATAAGACCAAATCCAGGGAAGCCGTTAATCAAAATTACCCCTTTCGGCTTCTGTTTTAGAATTAATTTCATAAAAAGAAGGAAAACGTCCTGGTATATAAAGCTAATGATTTATCGAGGAAAATTTTATAAATGAAGTTTTTACTGGAAAATAGTTAGGTATTTAATCATCGAGTAATATATACCGAAGAAAGACATGGCCGAAGAGATTTACGAAATAATTTTTCAAGTGATGAAAAAGGAAGAGCAGGCCCGTCTTAAAAGTCAAATCGCTAAAGATCGGCGGGAAATTTACGTAGATCTGGAAACCTTGACGGCACACGGTTCACCAGTAAAAATTGATGCGCGCAGTGTCGGAGAATTTTATACGGCTGTGTTAGTAAGGATTCCGTCTCCAGCGAACTGCTTCTGTCGCATCAAAGGGCCGTCTCATCCTTCACGTTACGATTTTATCGTACAGTTCTATCGATATCAGGGATAAATAGGAGTAAGTTAATTTTTTTTGTGCTAGTTAAAATTTGTATGTTCCATAAGATTTATAAACCGATAGTTATTATCAATTAATAATAGTTATTAATAATAAAAAAATAACGGAGAAACAAAAAATGCCCAAACAAAAAATCGAAAAAAAAGAAACCACTCGCAACACTATTCAACGGATGAGAATATTGGATTATCTAAAAAGCGTTCATACTCATCCGACGGCTGAGCAGGTGCATAAGGCAGTAATGAAAAAACTGCCGATGATTACTTTAGCCACAACCTATCGTAATCTTAATCTTATGGCCGATCGAGGAGAGATTCTGCGTTTAGAGTTATGCGGAGAGTATCATTATGATGCAGATATCAGTTTTCATCAGCACGGCCATTGTAAAAGCTGTAATGGGATAGAAGATTTTTTTCAAAAAGAAATTTCTCAATACGCTTTGGAAAAATTAAGTTCGAAGTTTAAAGCAGAGCAGGTAGATATTACTTACGAAGGTCTCTGCGCTAAATGCGGCTGTACATTTTGAAATTAAAATAGAATCGTTTAAATCACGCGGGGGGACATTAAAATGGCAAAACTTGGTCGAGGAAAAAAAGTGATTTCAGTTAAAGACGGCGAGAGCATTACCTCAGCTTGTGAACAGTTGGGGGTGCCCTTCGGCTGCTACGAAGGGAAATGCGGCAGCTGTGAAATTAAAGTAGAAGAAGGAGAGGAAAATATTTTTGAGAAGACTGAGGAGGAAGAATGCATGGGAATGCCACCCGGCCATCGCTTAGCTTGTCAATGTAAGATTAAACAAGGAGTGGTTATCTTAAGTGTTTAAGCACGGTAAAATGAGAACGGTAAAGTAAATAGAACGATTATTGGAGGGAAAAATGACTGTTAAAATTGGAGAAAAAGCACCGGAATTTAAAACAAAAGCGTTTCATAATAATGAAGTAAAGTTGATAAGCTCCTCGGATTATCTGGGGAAATGGGTAGTATTGTTTTTTTATCCAGCGGATTTTACTTTTATCTGTCCAACAGAACTGGGGGAGCTGGCGAATAGTTACGAAACCCTGCAGAAGATGGGGGCCGAAGTTTTAAGCATTAGTACAGATACGGAATTTGTTCATAAAGCGTGGCATGATAATTCAGTAACCATTAAAAAAATAAAGTTTCCCATGGTGGCAGATCCGACAGGAAAAATCTGCCGGGACTATGGCACATATATTGATGAAGAAGGGTTGAGCTTGAGAGGAACATTTGTTATTGACCCAGACGGAATTTTGAAAGCGTACGAATTGCATGACAACAGTATTGGACGAAGCGTACAAGAGTTGATTCGCAAAGTGCAGGCGGCACAGTTTGTTAAAGAGCATAAAGGGGAAGTCTGTCCAGTGGAATGGAAACCCGGCAGCAAAACGTTGAAACCAGGATTGGAGTTAGTGGGAAAGATCTAAAAATAATGTAGTTATAAGAAGAACGGATGGTGAAACAATGGCATATGAAGCGAAGAATTTTGAACATTTAATCGGATTAAGCGGATTTAGCGAACAGTTATTAAAGAATCATTTTACTTTGTATCAAGGATACGTGAATAATACTAACAAACTTTTGGATACATTTTCGACTATGACCCGGGAAGGAAAAACTGGAACTTCTGAATTTGCCGAATTGAAGCGGAGATTTGGGTGGGAATTCAATGGTATGCGTCTGCATGAGCTTTATTTTGGTAATCTGGCAAAAGGAGGAAAAATTTTTGACAAAAAAGGAAAACTGTTTAAGAAACTAATAGAAAGTTTCGGCAGTTATGAAACTTGGGAAAAGGATTTTTTAACGGAAGGAGCGATGAGAGGAATTTGGTGGGCGGTTTTGTACTATGATGTTCCTGCAGGAAAATTGTTCAATGTTTGGGTTAATGAGCACGATGTTGGTCATCTTTCGGGAGCGGTGCCCATTCTGGTGATAGATGTTTTCGAACATGCGTTTATGCTGGACTATGGTCTGAAACGAGCAGATTATCTAACTGTGTTTATACGGGCAGTAGACTGGGATGAAGCAGAAAAGAGATTTTCTAAAGCTGTTTAATCAGTTGTAGCGGTTTTTGGATGCTTAGATTTACTGTCAAAACAACCAAAAGCTTTATAAATAAACCGGAGGATTTTAAGATACCATGCTAGCTAAGGCCATTTCTATCGACGTAAAATACGAGT
>Ga0209541_10002632_pt1 | contig 33844 bp, 31 predicted proteins | sample RifCSPlowO2_01_FD_184027 | JGI IMG/M metagenome (GOLD analysis project Ga0209541, IMG submission 184027) | Groundwater microbial communities from Rifle, Colorado - Rifle CSP2_plank lowO2_0.1 (SPAdes) (version 2) | ecosystem: Environmental > Aquatic > Deep subsurface > Groundwater | place...
GGGATCTCCTCAAGTTGTTCACGATGGCGTTACTGTAGCAAAAGAAATAGAACTTGAAGATAAATTTGAAAACATGGGCGCACAGCTTGTTCGCGAGGCTGCGTCTCAAACAAACGATAAAGCAGGAGATGGTACCACAACCGCAACTCTTCTTGCTCAAGCCATTGTTGAAGAAGGATTAAGAAATATCTCCGCAGGTGCAAATCCAATGATTTTAAAAAACGGTCTTGAAAAAGCAACGACTGCTGTAGTCTTAGAAATAGCAAAACTATCAAAAAAAATCTCAACAAAAGAAGAAAAGGCACAAATCGCAACTATCTCGGCTCAAAGTTCTGAGATCGGGAATATGATAGCGGAGGCAATGGAAAAGGTTGGAGACAATGGAGTTATAACTGTTGAAGAATCAAAGGGTTTTGAAATGGAGCTTGAATATAAAGAAGGGATGCAATTTGATAAAGGATATGCGTCACCTTATTTTGTAACAAATCCTGATAGAATGGAATCCGAAATTCAAAATCCATATATTCTTGTTACTGATTCAAAGATTTCAAACATTCAAGATCTTTTACCGATGCTTGAAAATTTAGTGAAGGTTTCTAAGAACTTAGTAATTGTTGCGGATGATATTGAAGGCGAAGCCCTTGCCACACTTGTAGTAAATAAGCTAAGAGGAACTTTTAACGCTCTTGCTGTTAAGGCTCCGGGATTTGGCGATAGAAGAAAAGCAATGCTTGAGGACTTGGCTGTATTAACGGGCGCGAACGTAATAAGTGAAGAAACAGGCAGAAAACTTGACTCCGTTAAAGTTGAGGATTTGGGAAGAGCGGAGAGAGTTGTTGCTACAAAAGACGACACTGTTATAGTTGGCGGTAAAGGTACTAAAAAGGATTTAGAAGATCGAATAGCTCAAATTCACAAACAAATTGATCAATCAGATTCCGACTACGACAAAGAAAAGTTAATTGAAAGGCTAGCAAAACTTACAGGCGGAGTTGCGGTTGTTCAAGTTGGCGCGGCGACGGAAACAGAATTAAAAGAGAAAAAGTTAAGAGTTGAGGATGCGGTAAACGCAACAAAAGCTGCGGTTGAAGAAGGAGTTGTTCCTGGCGGAGGAGTTGCTTTTCTTAGAGCAAGAACGGTGCTAGAAAAAACAAAACTTCAAGGCGAAGAAGCAACAGGTGCTGAAATTTTATACAAAGCCTTAGAAAAACCAATTAGAATGATTGTTGAAAACGCCGGAGAAGATTCCGGAAGGGTAATGGGAAACATTGAGAGGAAGGCCCAAGAAGAAAAAAATCCAAACATCGGACTTAATGTTTTAACAATGGAATACGTAGACTTAGTAAAAGATGGAATAATTGATCCTGCAAAAGTTGCCAGGAGCGCTTTGCAAAACGCTGTTTCAGTTGCCATAATGATACTAACTACTGAAAGCTTGGTGGCCGACGCTCCTAAAAAAGAAGATGAACACGCTCAAGGCGGAACGCCCGGAGGTGGAATGGGTGGCATGGACGGAATGATGTAGTAGCATCATTGGGTGATGTAGTAGCATCATTGGGTGATGTAGTTTATCTATAATTATTTTTTATCTCCACATACTTATCTAAAATCCTGTTAGTATTATCAACCCTGTTAAAATGTATGAAACTTTTTGATGTAACTTCATTTGTTTTTCTTTTGCGCATATACCAGATTTGATATTTCATTAGGATACTTTCTAGTAAATCTACCAGTGACTCCCCTCTCTTTTTCAATTCGGAATCAACCCCATGTATAAAAGCTCTGTTTAAATATTTAAACACCCACTTGTTGCTCCTAATAAATTTAAAGTAAGTATCGTTTTTATTAATTACCGGAATCATTTTTAAAATTTCATGGGCTACATATAAATTTTGCGCTTTTTCATTCCACTCTAATCCGGAATCATCAATAAAAATATTCGGGCAAATTTTTCCCTCAGGAGCTTTATCGGTTCTGTATTTTCCCAGTACCTTTAACAGTAAAACCACGAAAAATCTGGTAACCCAAACCCTCCCGACTTGGGTAACAATAAACACATCAATATCATCGGATTTTGATACGTTATAAGCTGCTGCGGTGCCCGTTACACCAATCAGCTTAACCCACGGAACAAGTCCTAAAATATTAAAAACGTAATTATTTTCGGCTAATAATTTTTTTGTGTTCATTGATCTTTCATACCAATTTGCTGATTTTATAAAAGACAAGTAGTACCTGCTGCTTCCAAACCTAACTATTTTTTGTTTTACTAATTTACTTAACTCAACCTTCAGTTCGGATGTTTTAATTTTCTCGCTACAAATTAAATAAGTGCAAAGTTGGTGAAAACTTAATGGGTAGTTAAAAACTGCGGAATAACTTAATGTGTTATAAATTGCTTCTCTGCAAGATAATTTCATATCTAAAACCTACGATCTAAGATCTCATTCACAATTTTATCAGCTTGCTTATTTAATTCTCTTTTTATATGGATGTACGTAACTTTTTTAAATTTTGTTTCAAGCTGTTTTATTTTTGCAGAATACAAACTTAAACCGGAATTTTTTACCTTATATAAACCTTTTAACTGCTTAACAACAAGTTCGCTATCAAGGTAACAATCTAAATCATCAATTCCAGATTCCAAAGCCAAAGCCAATCCGAAACTAAGAGCTTTGTATTCAGCTTCATTATTTGTACAAACCCCCAAAAACTCCCCCTTTTCTTTAATCACCTCGCCATTCTGGTTAGTTAAAACTATTCCTGCGGCCCCGGGACCTGGATTCCCTCTTGAACCGCCATCTGTGTGTAAAATACCCTTCATAACTCCTTTTTAATATATTCTTCAAAAACTAAATATGTAATTAAAATAAAAACACCAAATAAAATTCCTGCGATTAAATTAATATACAAGCTTCTATATGTTTTATGAACAACTGGAAGATTTTCAACCATGGAAAGGGACAATTTTGGATCACCTTTTTGATTAAGAATCTCATGGGCGTTAAGAACAGCTTTAGAAAATGCAACCCAACCTGAACCTGCTTCAGAAATACTTTTACCTTTTACGTTTAACGTTATAATTTGCGGAGCTTCTTTTTTAACTCTTATTGAGCGATTAAATTTTCTTAATGACGTTTCGTTAACAATAATTCCTAAACCTTCAAGAGCATTCTTTCTTACATTCACGCTGCTAAACAAACCCAAAACTGTATCTGAATGTGAAAAGGCTGTTTGTTGGGCATAGTAACCTTCGTAAGCAAAATAATTACCGGAACTATCTTCAACCATTCTTGTAACAAAAAAAGATCCTGACGCAATAAAGCTTTGAGGAAAAAAATAGTAGACTCCAATCCCAAATAAACCAAATATAATACCAGAAATAAGTACCAGATGGAGCTTCGCTTTTAATAATATATATAGGTCTTTTAATTCCACGCGTACATTATACAGGATTGGAAAGCCTTGAAAAACACCGCTAGTCCAAATATACTAAGGTAACAATACGAACTCGACTGCCCAAAGCAAAATTGGGTGTTTGTGTGTATTGAAACACTATGCCCACAGAAAGTGTAATAAAAAAATCTGCCCTAGCCCCAACCGTTCTAATAGCCGGCGGAGCTGGTTTTATAGGCTCGCACTTAGCTGAAACAATGCTGCTTAAAGATGCGAGAGTAATTGTGCTTGATAACTTTAGGGTTGGAAAAGATGTTTATGTGAATTCCCTTCTGCAAAATCCCAAATTTGCTCTTTTTGATGTTGATATTAATCAAGGACTTCCAAAAAATATAGATAGTGTTGATTATATTTTTCATCTCGCGGGCGTTGAATCATACTTATATTCACAAGATAATGTAAATCTCGATTCCCTCTTAACAAATGCTTTAGGAACAAAAAATCTTTTGGATCTGGCAAACAAATCTCAAGCAAAATTTTTGTTAACATCATCTATTAATGTTTATCAAGGTTTAATTTCACCAATAAATCTTGAGCATTATTTTGGACAAACTCAAGAAGAAGAAAAAAAATATTCTCTTTCCGAAGCCAAAAGATTTGCCGAGGCTTTGGTTTGGGAGTACTTCAAAAAAAATCAAACCAATGTGAGAATTGCCAGACTTCCGGAAGTCTACGGCCCAAGAATGAATCTAAACTCAAGCGGAAGCCTTGGAATACTGCTTAAAGAATTAATGGAAAATAAAAACTTAACAGTGACCGGAGATGGAACCGAAAAAGAATATTATCTTTATATTTCCGACGCTGTTTCTGGCTTAATAAAAGCTTTATTTGCCGAAAAAACAGAAGGAAAAATATATTCGTTTGTTCAAAAAGAGCCTCACGCAGTTCTGGAAACAACTTATCTTATAAAAAGTCTTGCTGATAGAGAAATACAAATTGACTTTAAGCCAAAAGGGCAAAATATACTCCCGCCCGAACCAAAAATTTCAGAAAGAGGATCTATTAGAGAAATAAAATGGGATGCAAAGGTTGAGTTAAAAGAAGGCGCGACCAAAACCTTGGCGTGGTTTGGATATGAAGTAAATAGTCATTCATTTAAGTTAAATAAACTTGTTGAAAATAAAGCTGAAGAAAAAGCATTAAAAAAACTTGGCGGAGGTATAGCAAGCATTGGGGCGGAAGAAATTCAGCAAGTCACGGAAACTAAAAATGATTTTACACAATCAAAGGCGCGCTTCTCATTCAAAGGATTTTTTCAAAAAGCTAAACTAAATATTCCAAAAAGGCCCTTAGCGCAAAAAATAACTACACCTCATCATAACAAAATTACATATTTGATAGCACTCTTATTTTCGTTGCTTGCTTTGTCTCTAATATTTATTGGGATACCTGCATTTCAAACATATGTTCATTTAAATAAAGCGGTGAGTGACTTGCAGAAATACCCGCAAGCTCTTGCCCAACTGGATACAAAAAAATCAAAGGATCTGGCAAATGAATCTTTTCAAGAATTCATTAAGGCAAAGAAATCGTTTAACAAACTAGGTTGGGTCTTTTTTGTGGCCGGCAAAGAAAAGCTACATACTTCAGGAGTAAATGCCCTAACATCAGGCGCATACCTGTCAAAGGCGATTTATTATACCTCAAAGGCTTCAACACCATTTACAACTCTCTCCGAAATCTTAAAGCCAACTACAGATTTAAAAATAGATGTATCAAAATTTGAGAACACAAAATCTGATTTTGAAAACGCGAAAAATAATCTTCAATTGGCTCAACTACATCTAAACGAGGTAGATTTAACAACTTTCCCAAGTTCCATTTCTAATAAAATAATAGCCTACAATGGCATTTTATTGGATTTTGCGGACGGGCTTGATATAGGAGAACTACTGGCGTCACAGATTCCTGAAATAATGGGCTCAAATGAGACAAAAAGATATTTGATACTTTTTCAGAATTCAAACGAAATAAGGGCAACAGGGGGATTTATAGGATCATACGGAATTTTGGAACTAAATAAAGGAAAAATCGCAAACCTTTCAATTGATGACGTTTATAACCCGGACGGGCAAATTGATCTAAAAGGGATATTCACGCCTGCCCCAAAACAAATTCAGGATTTTCTTAAAGAAGAACAATTACACATAAGAAATGCTAACTGGAATCCGGATTTTCCCGAAAGCGCTTCAACTATTGTGAGTTTATTTAACAAGCTCGGCAGTGACAAAGTAGATGGTGTAATTGCAATTGATCTTCATTTTGCAACAAGTCTTATAAAAATTACGGGTCCGGTTTTTTTAATTGCTTACAACGAAGAAATCAACAGTAATAACCTTTACGAAAGGACTCAATTTCACAGTGATTTTAACTTTGAAGCAGGCTCTGATCAAAAAAAGTCTTTCTTAACAATTTTGGGCGGTAAGCTTCTTGAAAAACTCTTCGCGCTTCCAAAAGAAAAAATGCCGAGCCTTGCTTCAGAAATTATGGAAATGCTAAATCAAAAACACTTATCTATATATTTCTTTAATAACCCATTAAACTCTGAGCTCGAGAAAAAAGGGTGGAACGGAAATTTAATAAAAACAGATAAAGACTATCTCTACGTTGTAAACTCAAATCTCGGGGGAACTAAAGCTAACTATTATGTAAAAAATACTATGGAATATAAAATTACTTCCGACACAAGAGATGGTTTATTAAGAGGAGAGGTAACCCTAACGTATAAACACACAGGAAAAGACAATGCTTGGCCAGGGGGACCATATAAAGATTATGTTAGGATATTAACTCAAGCAGGAACTAGACTAACAAAAGCAAGTGTTATTAAAGCTGATGGTACAAAAGAGGACGTCTTTAAAAATATAGTTATTACAAAAGTTAAAAACTACAACTCGTTTGAAACCAGTTTTGTGCTTAATCCGGGAGAAACAGTTAAGGTAGTAATCGGATACGATTTGCCTAAATCACTTTCAGTAACACCAACCGGAAAAGTCTATTCACTTTATTGGCAAAAACAGCCTGGAACGCAGGATGACAACTACAAACTACTATTCAGTGCGCCCTTTGGCATGAAGATACAAAGTGTGAAACCAACCGTTAAATACTCGGGCACACTAGTTGAGTACACCGGAAAACTCAACACAGACAATGCTTTTGAACTTAAGATTAACTAGTGTAGCTAGATAATGCCGTCTTGACGTAAGCACGTATTGAAAGTACAATGGGGAACGTTCCAAAAGAGCGCCGATATTATGATAGAAAAACAGTACATTCAGGAACAGCTGACCAAAACTTTTTGTTATAAATGCGGAACGAGCCTGGGCGGGGCGAGTGTTGTGCCGGTAAGTGAAATGCCCATCGCTCTTATAGCACATGTCACTTGTCTTAGTTGCAAAGCAGAAAGTGTTATTACAGTTACAATGGCCGGAGTTGGGATTATGCCGATTGTATCTGATTTAATGGGAGGGGAACTTAGAAAGTTTGTTGGAGCAAAAAACGTCTCTTATGACGAGCTTTTGGACTTACACCAGATTTTAAAAAGAAAGAATTTATGGAACTTATTGCACACTCAAGAAAAGAGTTTGGAAAAAAAACAAAAATACTTAGAAGACAGCATAAATTACCAGCTGTAATATACGGACACGGAATTGATTCTGTTCCTGTAACCATTGATGTTGTAAACTTCTTGAAAGTATATAGATCTGCTGGCGAAACTGCGCTTATAGGCTTGAAAATTGGGGACAAGACAGAACAGGTTCTAATTGGCGAAGTACAATTACATCCCGTAACATCACTTCCTTTACACGCAAACCTTCATAAAGTGGATCTTAAAGAAAAAGTAACAGTTGAAGTTCCTATAAAAATAATCGGAGAAGAAGAGAGCCTAATATTAAAAAGTGGTGAAGGACTACTGCTGGTACTTATTCACGATTTACAAGTTGAGGCACTTCCAACTGATTTGCCTTCTGAATTTGTTATCGATGTTTCTAATTTATCCTCAATAGGCGAGGATATAAAAATTAGCTTTCTTGTATACGATAGAAAAAAAGTAGAAGTTATAAATGCTGACGAGAACGACACAATACTAAAGATTGAGGAACCTAAGATGGCTCAAGAAGAGGAAGAAGTAATAAGTGAACAGGCTGCTGTTGAAGCTTTAGAAGCTACTGCCGAGGCTAAAGAGGAAGAAGGCGAAGGAGAGGAAGGAGAAAAAGGTCAAGAAGGTGTAAAAAGAGAACCTAAAGAAAAGCAAGAAAAATCCGCAGATAAGAAGTGATTTGCGTATCCTATATTAAAATGTTACTATAGCCACAACTACCCGGAGAGAACTGCTATGTTAAATAAAATTAGCCCCAAATCTGAATATTACCCTATAGTGGGGTAGTTTCAATGTATGAATATGGGCTAGGCTCTTTGATAACTCAATAGATTGATTGCTGATTTGATCAGTTTTGATTAAATCAAACGAAAGGAGGCTGGGATGTGGCATAAAACGCTTAAAGTAAGCGTGTTATTTGCATATCTTATAGTTCGATGTGCCGGCTTTATTTCTATTTCAGAAGCACAAAGCGAAGATGTCGTTTTTTCACCATATCCTGGGAGTACCCCTTTATTAGATCATGTAACAAGCAACTCTCCCGGTCAAGACGGGAAGGGCTTTCATTGGAGCACTTGGACGGATTCTTCTGGAGCAAGTCATTACAACGATCCGGGGTTAGATATAATTTCGCAAGAAAAACTTATCTACTCCCCTATCGAATCCTGCCCCTCAAACGGAGGCCGTGTTGTCATAGTTGATGATATTGTTGGCCAAGGCGGGCACGGACTAGTTTTGGAACAAGATAATATAAGAATTGAGATGTGGCATCTTGCAGGATATTCCGATCTTTTGCTAAACGCTATTTCAGACGGAACATGCATTAATCCTCACGACCTTTTAGGTTATGAAGGCGAGAGTACTACCGTTTATCCAAACGGGGTGCTGGTATTTTCAACCTTTTCAGAACAAGGATGGGGTATTCCGGCGCATACACATTTGGGAATAGCAAAAACTTCTCCGTGGAACAACGGTTGCGCGGAAATGCAGGTCGGCGCTTGGTATTTTACAAATCCAGTTTGTGTTGTACAGACTTGGGATACTAATACTGTTGCTGTGGTTAACACTACACAAACGGATGTTAGTTTTGATGTCATAACAATGCTTCAGAATTTATTTTTCCAGCCAAAGCCAAGGGAAATTGTTCCCTCAGAAAGCCAAGCCTTGAAAAAAGCTGGGATTTTGCCTAAATGGTTTTTTATCGCTGCAGTGTTTGTTGCTGCCGGAATTCTCGTCATGAAAAGGAGATAAAAACATGGCACAACCAACGGCGCTCTTGCCAGCACCAAGAACGGATGAGGAAATAGGCGATGATTTGTTTGTAGCTCTTAGCGGAGCACGGAGAATTGATGATGTGGGACAAGGTAAAGATGGCTTTATAAGAACGCTTGCCCGAAAACTTATAAGGAATCCCCGAAGCGCTCGGAGAAGAAACCCTATGCGAGGGCGCCTAGTTACAGTTGCGACTCAAACCAGAAGAGACGGAGGAGATATGAATCAACCCCCCAATACCACAGTTGTAACAAGAGGCGTGGACATTCCGCCTCAACAACCAGCTCCGATTAGTGTGATTCTTACACAACACTTTGCGCCTGCTGACGTAGCGCAAAACCAGCTTGCAGTTGCTCAACAGGGAGAATCTTACACTCCCCAGCAACTTACAGCGGGAACGTTGATTGTGCAAAATGAATTTGATGGAGTTGTCCCTGGTTGGAAAACCCTTCGCGAAAAACTACTAGAAAGGGAGATCCCAACCACCGCGACACAAGCAAGAGCGCTTGAAGAAGTGTTGGTTGACAGCATGCCGGTAGCGAAAAAGGTTCAGGCACCTCCTCCCCCGCTAGCAGTCGTTGAGGCTGTTGAGGAAGATGAAGAAGGAGAAGGGGAAAGTGCATTGAGATTTTTGTGGGGCGAAAACGGGCCAACAATTCTTAGCATGGTTCTTGCCATTGCCCTTGTTTTGGCCGGGTTTTTTGCAGTGTATCTTGTCTTTAAGGCCAAAAATACCATGGCCCTTCCTCCCGAGCGTCCGCCGGCGTCGGTTGTTCTTCCAACTCCGGGAACGCAAACAGAGTCCGGTACTACCTATGTGTGCGTTTTTATTTATGACGGTTGGCAGGGCGGAGCAGACGTTATGCTGGCAGAAGCGGTTACTGCCTTTTACCAACTTCCGCCTGAAAAGGTAGGGGATCTTTGGACAATTATTAAAGGTAGACCCGCCGGAGCTAACTATCCCGAAATTACCACTGTGAATGATGCGTGGAATTCGGCAAATGCCGGAGATGGTGTAATTGTTTCACTAAGTCAAGCAGAACTTACAACACTTGGAGGCACTTGCTCTGGAACATGGGAGGCGAAAAAATGACAACCTCCATCAACTGGAAAATTGCTGTTTTTTTCCTTTTAGGTATTTTGGGACTGGGGTTGCTGGGTTTTTCAGGCTACGCGCTCTTCCAAACCGGATCGGCGCCACAAACCGTTCCGGTAACAGTTCGGGCCACAAATCCGAACAAAATTGTTATGACTACACCCTGCCAACCTGAATCCGTTAGCCCTATTGGACCGATTCCGGAAGGTGTTTATCAAGGCCAGTTTATTGAGACTACAGGTTTGTACCTTTTGGTTGGCGACACTTGGTCCGCGTGTGTTGAATCAAAAGATGTGGTTGAGGGCCTTTTGGCAGCAACACAAACAGCTGAGATTCCAAACGTTGAAGTAAACCCTCAGCAAAGTGTTCGAATCGTCAAACGGATTCTTATCGGGGATATGTTTAGGGACTGGATTTCATCCTGGCCCGAAAACAATGTTACCCTTTTAAGATTCAAACAAGCTTTTCTTAGCGGAAACACTTTCCCTCTGGTTGCATTGATCTTTGTCAATCTGGGAATGCTGTACATCACTTTTAGTTCGTGCAAAGAAGAGTCCCAGGAAGGAAGGTATCACGTTATTTCCTACCTGATTCTCTTTCTTGTTATTGTAAACCTGTATCCTATCCTGCAACTTTTGGGACAAAGCTTCCTTCCCGCATATTTTGGATGGGCGGGGATAGGAAAACAGGATCAATTATGGTTGGCGTGGGGAACCGGAAGCTGGATACTTTCAGCTGTGGCACTTGCCATTCTTGTTTTTCTTGCTTTCCAGATTATAAGGGATACTCAACATACGGCGTTTCCGAGCGGGGAATGGGAAAAAGTTCTTGTTGCAAGCGATGAGCAGCTAGGAGAACTTACAACCGGCTCCATCGAGATTCGCCCGGAAAGACCTCCTGAGTTGGATGCCAGATCCACTGATACCCCAACAATGAAAAATCCGGGGACTGGCCAAGAGGTTAAGGCGAAATACGAAGTTGAAATAATGAAACCCGGATTTCGCTTCGATACCAGCGCCACTACGGCTTTCTTGAGTGCTACCGTAGTAGCACTGATGACATGGGGCTCTCTTCCGTTTCTTGGATTCAATAGAATTTTTGACCTTGAAAGCGGGCTGAGCGTGATTAACACTCTCGTAGTAACTGGAGGACTTTTAACGCTTGCGATAATGTGTCGTGAGGTTTATTTTGAAGCCCGATACATGAGAAAGGGTCCTTTTGCGGGGTTTGCTGTGCTAGTTCTAGCTTTTCTACCAGTTACATTCCCGATTCTTATTGCCCCAGCACTGGTGCTTCTTTCAAATACGTTAGGCGGAGCCATGGCAACGGGAAAAGAAGCAACAGCAAAAGGTCAGGCAATTTCATCAGTTGCGATTTTGCTTTATCTATTCGCACTGTTTGCTTTAGGGTATGTATTACTTTATCCAGCAAACCTTTTGTTTGGAAACTCGGCTCAACCGCCACTATTTCAAGCTTATACAGGTTGGTTAAGTGGATTTTTAGGAAGATGAGACTTAAGTGTGCCCCGGATTTCAACTCAATACTGAGTCCGGGGTACTATTTCAAAACTTTTTAAATCGGCAATCAATCATCTATACAATCAACTCTAAGAAAGGAGTGGAACATGGCCAAGAGGACCAACGCAAAAACTATTAAGATGTACGAGAAAAATCCGGTTTTGGCTTTTGCCAGGCTGGCATTCTCAATTATTCTAGTTCTTGTTCTTGTTTTTCTTGTTGTGTTTTTCGTAAAGGCTAAGCTTGGCATCTCAATTCCTGTTGGACATGCGGAAGAAATTCCACACCAAAGCTGGGCTCCAACATTGGTATCCGCGCCTATTCAAAGCGCGAATGTTGAAATAAGTTTTGAGAAAACTAATGGAAGATTTTATTGGGACCGTGATCCGAACTTAAAAATTCCTTCGATAGAAGAGCTTCCGCTTCAAGATCAAATTTGGTGCAAATGGACTTCGGGCGGAGTGAAATTTATTAATTTCTCAGGAGCGCGTGATATAGCTTCGCCAAGCGAAGATACCTGCATAAAGGCTATAACAACAGAAAATATGGGCGGAGTTTACGCTTCGCTTCTAATCGGAATCAAAATAACCGAATCGGGAAGCGGGGACGGATCAAGTTCCGTTTCGTACGCGGGAGCGTTAGGTCCTATGCAGTTTATGCCGGGGACTTGGGAATCGAACAAACCGTGGCCAAGTGCCAATGTTTGGGAAATTCTTCCAAGCTTCCTTGCAGCTTCGAATAAGATTACTGCAGATGGCTTGAAAGACGTTTTCACTGCGGGTCGTCAGAAATTCGCCCAGCAATTTAGCTGCCAACCGAGATACGTGGGCTGTCAGGTATGGAACGGCGGATCGGACGGTTATCATCAAGCGGAGGTTGCTTATAACTTGGCGTGGACATTACAGCTTAAACGTCAGGAGATATGGAGGCAGAAATGAACAAAAGGTTGCAAGCCTCCATTCGTGCAATGACGGAGGCGCAGGCAAAGGCTTACTATGCAAGATTGCTGGCTGAGAATAAATTAAAGTCGGTAGCGCGTTTTGCAAGAATGTGGAAACTGGTGCGTAGAAAGAATTTAATCGAAGCGCCAATTTCCTATAAGCCAAAAGGCAAGATGGGTAATGCCTTAAGGTTTCTTAGAATACAACACTTGGTTATTGGCCTAATCCTAGCTGTAGTTGTTGGTACATGGGCCTTGTGGTTTAAAAAGGTTGATCCGGTTTACAGCTTTGTGGAACAGAACGTAAAAGCCCAGCTGGTTCAAACTTTTCCAAAACCTGCATGCGACAACCCAACCGCGGTTCTTGGATGGACTTCGGAAGGAAGGGCTTATCCCGCGACCGACGAGCTTCATTACGGGAGATGGATTGAAATTAAGCAGTTTAATCAATGGATAGATTTCTGGAAAACTTCGGCAGGCAGAATTGAGACAAGTACAAAACTTGCGGAGAGAATGCTTCCTGTTTCAGGTTTTGACTTTTACGACGCGTTCGTAAAATCATTGGATTTTACTATCAAGATGGGAAAGCCCTGTCTTGAAGTTCCAGATCCATTTCCAACGTTGACGGCAAGAATTATCAATGCGGAAACTGGCAACTCTACGGGTAACGAAGCCGAAAGCTACTCACCAACGATTTTACCAACACCAGTGGATGTAGTGATTTCAGAAGATCCTGTTTTAGCACCAACAGTTATTCCAAAACCAACGACCGCCCCAATCCCAACCCCTACACCGGTAGGAGTCTTAAAATTTGTGGACGATTTCACAAAGAGCCTAGAGGAGGTTAAGACAAGTTGCTGGGCAAAGTTTCAGCCGGACGTAGTAGAAGCGTCGGCCTGTGAAAACATTTTAGGCAGAAATTTAAGGATTGACAACAAAGATGTGGTACTGGCTGATATTCAAAGCTCAGCAAATCCTCTATGTAGTCAAAACCTCGGTATTGTTTCATGGAACGATATTACAACGGGAATTAACGGAATCTGGGCGTATTCAAATACGTTTAACGTGTTTGGAGAACCCGGAAACCTCTCGCTTGTTGCGGATACAGCCGGAGAGTATATTTGTGCGCTAACGCAAAACAGCACCTCGATATTTAATGGGAAGCTTTGGCTCACTGTTCCAAACGACCCATTTTTTCCGGGATACGGAAGCGAAATAGGTTACGGCGTTATAAGCTTAGGCGCACTTCCAAACGAATTGTCGGTTCAAACCGGCAACGTATATGTTTGGCCAACAAGATAAAGGAGCAGGAACATGAGAACAAAAGTGGATGATCCACAACAGGTTGTTATTCATAGGAGTTCAAGTCCGTGGACCACAGTTATTGCTGTGATTATTGGCGTTTTGGCGTTAGGTTTTGTGATTTACAATCCGCCTGACTTTTTGAAGGGTAAAAACGGAAATAGCGCAACCATTGAACAGCAGCTTGCTCAACAGCAGGGAGCGCTTGCCGGTTTGATTGCTTCGCAGAACAATACGAACACCACTAAACCTGCCAGCAGCGAAGAAATCGCAAACGCCGTTGCTAACAAGATTGCGCAGACCGTTGTTTTAGGTCAAGACGCTACTGTTGATGATTCCGGGAATATTACTCAAAATCCCGATCCGAATAGCAGAGTGTTTAATTTGGTCTTTGTAGCGCCAAACGGTGATGTAAAAGGCCTCACTGTGAACCAAAGTGGTACTGCAATTCGTAAGATTGGCGATGTTGCTTGGGGAATTGCAGCAGTTGGGGACGTGGATGTTTTCGGTATTGATTCCACCGCTCCAACTTATGGCCAAATTGTTCCCCGAGAAACTATGGTAACAGTCCTTGAAACATTGCCCTTGATGAAAGTCATTTTTAACAAACCCGTCAAAGGGCTTGAGCAGGATTATGCCGTTAACGGAAGGGGTTGGATTTTCTGGGCCTTTGACGGCAATCAAATCCCCGAGTCGTTGAACTCCGAAGGTGGGTTCAAGCAATTCTTTGCATTACCGGGCGTGTACGAAAGCTCGGGATCGCTAAAAAAGTTTGAATCTCCTGAAGAAATTCTGTTATACGTCAATGACCCTGCAAACGGCTTGGCAAATTTGCCGGGCGGAACACTTAACGTGCTGGTTGGGGCGGAAATTAAACTCAACCTAACACTTTGCCCTATCGCGTTTTTGGATACATCGGAAACGAGCGCATCGCAAGTTGCGAGCCCGTCCGATATGGTAACTCGCTTTGCACGCGTTTGGGAAGCGATCGACTTTGATGAAGAAAGTTACCTTGATCCAACAAAAGCTTTGCAAGGCGCCTACGTGGCGGCCTACGCAGAACTTATAAAGCCTGAGAATCTTGGGCAGGTTCTTGCTGCAGCCGAGCAATCGTGGGTGGTTGACGGCGCTTCTTACACTGCATTTAGAAACACGGTTGTGAGTTTGGGATACGACCCGGATCTAACTGTCTTAAACACGGTCATTGGATACACGTCAAATAGCTGCACGACAGGAAAACCGTTAGGAGATGTTCAAAAATGACAGCGCGAATTGATTTCTACGAAAACGAGCTTGTTCCCAAAAATCAAGGGGGGCAGAGTATCGGTGTCGTCCAACTTGCGCTTGTCTTGATCGCAATTGTTATTATGTTTGTAACAGCCGGTCCGGAACCGTCTGATCTAATAACTTTCGCGATTTTGATCTTGCTTGAAACGGCTTTAGGCGGAATCAAAAATAGCGGAAACCGCTTTTCAGATTCTACTGTTGAAAAGCTTGCCCAGTTTTCTGACGAAGAGATTAAGCAAGTTGTCGGACACAAGCATTTGAATCTTGCACTAAGGCAAGTGCGTGAATGGGAAGAGAGTACTGATTAATTGCACAGATCCCGATCTGAACCACATTTCCATGTGTTTCGATCGGGATCTTTTTTTTGAAGGATAATCCTAGATCATCCTCAAAACTGCTTGATAAAACGATATAGAACTTTTTGGTTTACACTCTTTTATTGTTACAGTAAACAATTATATTATTCATATTTTCTTATTTTCTGAGAATCCGCTGTGTTTGTAGTGTACAATAAGGTTTATCCTAGGATAAACCTTGTTTTTCGTCACTACAATAATATAAACGATGGTGTGTAAAAATATGCATTGGGTTTTTTATTGTAATGGCGTGATATTATTCTGATTCGAAAAATCTGATATTGATGGAATGCGCGTTTATTGGGTGGAACTAGGTGAAACCTTATTTAGGCCAAGACGAAGCGATCAAAGGTTTTTTCTCTTCGCCTACAGCTAAAATTCCGGAAAGGTTATTCCAAATTTCTTCAGTCACAAAAGGCATAAAAGGATGTAGAAGTTTTAAACAATTCGTAAAGACATAATTTAAGACACTTAAACCAATTTCCTTTTCGGCAGACACCTCCCTCTTTTTCACATCCTCAATATATTTATCCGCAATTTCGTCCCACATAAAATGGTAAATTGCTTCAGCTGCGTCAGACAATCTATATTTTTCTAAATTTTCATCAACGTTAGAGATTGTAAATTGTAAATTTTCCAAAATACTTTTGTCCGTATTGGACAGGCCCGTTTCAAATTTAGATATTTTTTTCCCGTTTTCAGATTCAAACTTTTCAAACATCATTTCTAAAAACCTTGCCATATTCCAGATTTTATTTGAAAAATTCCTATAACCTATTATCTTTTCTCTTGGAAAGCTAAAATCCTTTCCGCCCGCAGTCCCGCTTACTAAACCCATTCTTAAAGCGTCGGTTCCAAACTCTGCCTGATATTCTTCCGGATTTATTTCGTTACCCAAACTTTTACTCATTTTCCTTCCATCGGTTGACTTAACAATTCCGTGCAAATAAACATCGGTAAACGGCGGTTTTCCTGTTAAATAAATTCCAAACATAATCATTCTAGAAACCCATTTACTTAAAATCTCCCAACCTGTTTCTAAAACACTTGTGGGGTAAAAATACTTAAAATCTTCGGAATTTGGATAACCTAAAGTTACAAGTGGCCACTGACCTGAAGAAAACCAAGTGTCAAAAGTATCTGTTTCCTGTAGAAATCTTTCCCCAGGAGCTACTTTTCCAATTTTAAATTTCGAATTTTTTGGAACCATTAATCTTTGCAGGCCGTCCTTAACCTCATCCAAAGAATGTTTTTTTAACGCGTCAACAAGTTTTTCTGTTACTACCTTCTTATCTTTATTCAAAAACGAGGCTGTGATATCAGGGTTTTCATCTACGTTATACCAAACAGGAATTCTAATCCCCCATACATTTTGCCTAGAAATTGCCCAATCGTGCATATTTTCCATCCATCTATGATATTTAATTTCCTGCCATTTTGGATAAATATTAACCTCGCCTTTTTTGACTACTTCGTGAGCCGGAGACTTTAAACTCTCGACTTTTATAAACCAATTCGGAAGAATCGTAGGCTCAATATCGTGGCCCGCTTTGCAAATAGGAACGGAATGTGAATAATTTTCATCAACTTTTACTAGCAACCTATCCTCTTTAAAATCCTCTAGCATTAACTTCCTTGCTTCAATAACTTTTTTGCCATGATATTTTTTTGCCCTCTCTATGTGCTTTGGATCAACATTTACTTTTCCAATAAACCAAGAAAAGTCCATTCTGCCATTTAAATCTATTATTGGGTTTACGGGCAGGTTATATTTTTTACTAAGCTCAAAATCATGAGAATCGTGGGCCGGAGTTACTTTCATTATCCCGGTTCCAAATTTAGGATCTACATCAGGATCGGAAATTATAGTCATTGTAATATTTCCAAGAAGTCCTGGGATTTCCAAGGTTTTCCCAATCCATTCTTTGTATTTTTTATCTTTAGGATTTACAGCAAGCGCAGTATCTCTAAATTTTGTTTCCGGTCTTACTGTTCCAATAACAAATGGGCCGTATTTCATGTAATAAAAGGGATCGGTTCTTTCTTTATAGTCGATTTCGATATCCGCATATGTTGTACCGCAAACAGGACAATAATTAACTATATAATCGTCTTTATATATAAGGCCGCCTGCGTAGAGTTTCTCAAATGTTTCACACACTGTATTTAGAACGTCAGAATCAAGAGTAAATTTATATCTACTCCAATCAATGCTAGCGCCCATTGATCTTATTTGAGCCTCTACAAGACTCTTATTTTTCTGCACAAATTTCCATATTTCCTCATAAAGTGTGTTCCTGTCGTAATCAAATCTTGATTTGCCTTGTTTCTTTAACTCTCGTTCAAAAGTTATTTGAGTTTCGGTTCCCGCGTGATCGATCCCAGGAATCCAAAGCGCATTATAGCCTTTCATTCTTTTCCATCTAATTAGTATGTCCTCGATTGCTATCATTAAAACGTTTCCGGTGTGCATTTTTCCACTGGCATTTGGAGGAGGTAAAACTATAGTATAGGGAGTTTTTGTTTTATCTATTTTTGCGCCAAAGTATCCACCCTTTTCCCACATTTCATATATTTTTTTCTCTACATCTTTGTGCTCAAATTTTTTTTCCATACTAAATTACTCAACTATCTCGCCTTCAACTACATTTTCATTTTTATGTAGATTTGTCTGCAATTTTGTATCCCTTCTATGTTTTAGGTATCTAATAAAAAGCGTGGCGAGTAAAACAGCAATGTCATCGGCAAAGCCAACCGGAAGCAAAGTATCCGGTATAAAATCAATAGGAGATACCACGTATATTATGGCTGCTATCAACATCCAGTTTTGTTTTAAAAATTTTTCCATAGTTTCTCCATTATACACAAAAACGTTTAATCTACGCTAAAAAACTGTTAGAATCTAAATGTGAGCGATAGTATGAAAAAAGTCAATTTAAAATCGGCCTTTACGCCAATAATATTCTTTGGACTTGGTATCTTGGTGACAATTTTGTTTATTGTTGTTTACACTTTCCTAACAAGGCCGAGAGCTATCAATACTTTAGGAAAATGGGAAAAACCCGCATCAAACAAAATGGGGTATCCTGTTGTCGACAAAAAAACAAACGAGTTATTAATTTACGATCTTGAAGATAAGAAGCTCAAAAAAACTGATGCACAAGGAAGTAACCCCCTACCATCTCCTAGTTTATTGTATACAGCCTACTTAGATAATAGAGGCTTAAGCCTTAAACTTCTTTCAAGCAGTTTACTAAAATCAACCGATATAGATAATATCGATAGTGAATACGTATTAGTATGGTCTTCGGATAGCAATAAGCTCATTTACTCAAAAAGGGACGGGGAACTCGCCTCTGGAGTCCCAAAACTTTATACATGGCTGTACGATGTAAAACAAAATAACAAGTTCAAGATAACGGAAGGCCGGCCTCTACAATGGGTCGATGACAACAACATAATAGTGTCAAGGCAAAGCTTAGATGGAGAAGATGTATTATGGACATTATATTTGGTTAATCTAAAATCAGGTGTGTCAACAAAGATTTACTAAAATCAATATGCTTTATTCAAAACTAATTGGAAAAACTAAAAAACAATTCCCAAAAGACGAAGAGAGCCTTAACGCACAGCTTTTAATTAAGGCGGGGTTTATTCAAAAGGAAATGGCCGGCGTATATGTGTTTCTCCCACTTGGACTGCATGTCCTTAATAATATTATAAACATAGTAAGGGAAGAGATGAATAACATCGATGGGCAGGAAATTTTGCTTTCAGCTCTCCAAAATCCTGAAGTTTGGAAAAAGTCGGGAAGATGGGATAACGAAACTTTAGATGTTTGGTTTAAAACTCAATTAAAAAACGGTTCGGAACTAGGACTTGGAACCACTCACGAAGAACCTCTTGCCAATTTACTTTCTGAGAGAATTCAATCCTACAAAGATTTACCACTTTATGTGTACCAGTTTCAAACAAAATTTAGAAACGAAACCAGAGCAAGGAGCGGGCTAATAAGAACTAGAGAGTTTATTATGAAGGATTTATATTCATTTAACAAAACCAACGAGGAATTGGATGAATTTTATGAAACCGCAAAAGATTCGTACGTAAAAATATTTGAGCGCGCTGGAATAGGAGATAAAACGTTTCTCACTTTTGCAAGTGGAGGATCTTTTAGTAAATATAGCCACGAATTCCAAACTATTTGTACTGCTGGTGAAGACACAATTTATCTGGATAGAAACAAAAAAATTGCGATAAATAAGGAGGTTTATACCGACGAAGTAATTAAAGATTTGGGTTTGAAAAAGGAAGATTTAGAAGAGGTAAGTGCTGTTGAAGTTGGAAATATTTTTAAACAAGGTACAAGATTTTCCGAGCCACTAGGACTTAAATTTACCGATGAAAATGGGGTTGAAAAACCTGTTGTGATGGGGGCTTATGGTATTGGGCCATCTAGATTAATGGCCACAATTGTAGAAATAAATCATGACGACAAAGGTATTATCTGGCCTAAATCAGTTTCTCCTTTTAACGCTCATTTAGTTTCGTTAAACACACAGGCGGACGGTGTTTATGAAAAGCTAAATTCGGCTGGAATCGAAGTATTGTTTGATGATAGAGAAAATGTTACAGCAGGGGAAAAATTGTCGGATGCTGATTTAATCGGAATTACAAATCGTATAATTGTATCCAAAAATACCGGCGATGGAGTTGAATTAAAATCAAGAGATAGTGATGAGAAAAAAATACTTAGTGTTGACCAACTACTTAATTTCATCAGCAATGCCTAAAGACGGGTTCGGTTGAATGTCTTTTAATTCAAGCTTATTTTGATTAAAAAAACCTGCGGATGCAATATATACCGCACTATCCGCGCATAGTTTTAACGGCGGTACGTGGAGATTAAAACCGTTTTTTTCTGACTCCTGTTCAATTACTTCCCTTAAGCGCCTATTTGCAGAAACCCCTCCTCCTAACAAAATGGACTTCGCGTCATATTTTTTTGCTGCTTTAATTGTTTTAAATACCAATACTTCCACAATCGCCTCTTCAAATTCTTTAGCAATTAATTCGAATGAGAATTTTTTCGCAAGCGCTACTGTTCTTACAGCGGTTTTAAGTCCAGAGAAAGAAAAGTCGAAGTTGTTAGAGTGCATTATAGGTCTTGGTAATTTTAAGATTGGATTTGATTCCTTACACTCTGATGCTACTTTTGATAACGCCGCTCCTCCATAATAAGGGCTTATTCCAAGCAAGCGTGCAGTTTTATCAAAAGTTTCGCCGGCCGCGTCATCTAGGGTTCCGCCAATATATTCAAAATTTCCATGACCTTTCATTAAAACCAAATCCGTGTGCCCTCCACTTACTACCAAAACTAAAGCCGGAAATTCAACAGCTTTTTTTGAATCTACAAAATTACCATAAATGTGCCCGATTAAATGATTTACTGCGATTAAAGGTTTGTTACAAGCAAAAGACAGAGCTTTGGCGGACTCAACTCCAACGATCAACGACCCTATAAGACCGGGACCAACCGTTACCGCAATAGCGTCAATTTGAGAATTTTCTAAGTGAGACTGTTCTAATGTTTTTGAAATTACCGGAATAATAAATTCTAATTGTTTTCTCGCTGCAACTTCGGGAACAATCCCACCTGTCTCTATAGAAAAATCGGCGGAGGATGCAAGCACACTCGCAATCTCGTGGATTCCGTCTTCAACTATTGCAACAGCCGTTTCATCACACGATGTCTCTATTCCAAGAATTAACATATTTGGATTATACATCAACGGTGGTTTGAAAATAATTCTATAAGATGATATACTAAGATACAAAGGAGAACAGAGATGGGGCTCAAACCATTGAATAAACGCAGGGCAGGTGATCCGGATTTGGAAAACGACCCGTTGCTTTGGGAGCTAGATAAGGGCGCGGAAAGGTATTTTAAGCGGTTTATCGCAAGATTTATAGCCTTTTGCGTATCTGCTACCGCAGTCATGGTAATTTGGATTCTAGTTGAATCAAATTCGTGGTTTTGGAATCTTACAATTTTGCTTTCTATGCTTCTCACAGTAGTTTTAGGAGGAACAAGCGTACAAACGCTATCCAAGTGGAATATCGTCGCTAAGAAGGCTATAGAACGAAGGTATTACCTAAAATCAGAAACAGGAATGGCTTAACTTTCGCGCCCCCAATCTTATCAAAGTGCGGGGGCTTTTTTAAGGTGAAACCTACTTGGAAATTGCGTCTTTTGCGGTTTTTAAAGCGTCTTCAGGACTAGTTCCATTTAACACCGCGTTCACGGCGTCCTTTAAAACTCTTTCCTGCTTGCTGTTTCCTGAGCGCCCTGCAATTTCAGCGGACTTAGCAAACTTCGCGGTTTTAACTAAAGCTCCCAAATATGGGTTTACCGACAACTCGTTTTCTAGAGAAATTAAGCTGTAGGGCATGCCAAAAGGCCTAGTTTTTGAATCTTCATTAAACAATGTGAGCTGTTGTTGTTCTTGCGCAATAAAATTTAAGAAATCCCACGCAACATCCGAATGTGCACTTTTGGTTGTAACGGCCTGCATCCAAAACGATCCCCATGTGACCGGAGTTTCAGGAATAACTTGGGGAACCGGAGCAACTCCAAACTCAAGATCCGGTGCTGCCTTTAAGATATCAATAATTTTCCAAGTCGGAATAAAAATCATAGAAACATCCCCTTTTACAAACGCTGCCGTAGCTTCAGGAAAATCGCTTCTCCAAACCCCGTCTTCTTTAATAAAATTAGTATAAAATGCCAAAGCGTCTTGAGCGTTCTTACCATCCATTTCCAACGGAATCTTAACGCCCGCTTGAGACCACATTAACCCCAAAATATCCGAAAAGTGTTCGTTGTTGTCTGCGGTTCCCATAGCTGCTCCGGCTCTAACAATATTTTTGTCATTTCTAACAGTAAGTTCAAGTGCTAGTCTTCTAAACTCTTCCCACGCGGTAGGAGCCGTTGTTTGGCCAATATCCGCGAAGTGTTTTTTGTTATAAACCAAGACTAAACCATCGTACTCAAGAGGTATTGCGTAAACCTTCCCGCTATCTACAGCGCTATCTGTAACAACAGGATAAAAAGCTTTCTTAAAATTGTCCGTTGTCATTAAACTTGCGGGCATGGGTACTAACTTTGTTCTCAAAAGTGGATTTTGCACCCAACTATTATGTACGGTTAAAATATCCGGCCCCGAATCCTGATCGGCTCTTCTAAATACTCGTTCTTTGTAATCGATAAGACCCAGTACCGAACGATCGTCGTATTTAATTGTAACGTTCGGATGTTTTTCCTGATATTTTTTAATCAACACATCAACGGAAGATGGCTTTTCCCACAAACCCCACCAAGTCAAAGTAACGGGACCGCTTGGAATCTTTCTTTGAAGAAATTTTCCAATAACCGGAAGGTCGCCTACAGTACAGGCCGTAAGAATCAATGGCGATAAAAGTAAAATAAGCAAAACGGGCAACTTTTTTCTCATGTATAAATTATAAAGAATGTTTTAAAAAATATCCACTTTTTGCAAAAGTGCCAAAACCAATTTTTTTGAGTAAAGTTTATGTAGATTTATATTTTCCCAATCATTAGAACGCGTGTTTTCTTCTTTTGTAAAAGGCGTCAAGTTAAGCTCAACGGCCAGGACGTCGGGATCGCTGGTGTTTTTTGATTCTATCTCCCAAATGTAGTAGGCGTCTGAATATTTGGATAGCTTTATTTCAGAACCCTTGTATTCAAATTCCCAACTTTCCCAAAAATAAACCATACCTTTACTGTATCCCAAGGAATCTAAAAGTGTAACCGCATTTAAAAACTCCCCGGAAACTAAAGCGACATCTATCTCCGAACGTTCCTTTTCGTAAAAGTGTCCGATTTTTAAACTTATCTTTTCTTCGTTATCAGATTTCTTAACTCTTAAATCCAAGCCGGAGGGGTTGTTCCATGTTCTTGTTTTCTCATCAAAGCCCGGAGATACGTCAACAGATAGCCTATGATAATGTTTAAGCAGTCTTCCGCTTTTTTCCAACAAAATTTTGAGCTCTTTAAATCTTGTCGGAGAAATTTTTCCACGAATTTCAATCTCATTCATTATGTGATTTTATCATGCTGCGGATAAAGAAAGCCCAACAATAAGCCAAAATAAAATCTGGGTCTGCACGCCCGTAAATAAATAATGGTCAAAGCTTCCCAATATAACAAGTTGCAACAACGAAACAAACAAGTATGCCGGCGGACCGTAACTCTTTTTAAGTAAATTAAAACCTGCATAAAATAAAATCCCACAAAATAAAAGGAAAAAGAAAACCCCTCCCTCAGCTAAAGCTAAAATAAAAATGTTATGATCCGGTTGAATAAATCTGGGAAGAATGAATTTGTCCTCATACTCCCCCATTTTAGCCGTAAAATTATTTAATCCAACGCCGTAAAGAAAATTATTTTTAATCATATTAAATGAAGTTGCTTGCAGTCGTGATCTTGTTCGAAGAGAATTTGAATCAATGTATTTAGAAAATGTAGATGTAAAAAAAGTTGACGACGCGAGTAAAAAAGTTAAAACTAAAGAAATAATTACACCCTTCTTACCAAATCTCTTAATTAGAAAAATGAACATCGTTCCAAACAAAAACGAGGCCCACGCGCCTCTGCTTAAAGTACAAAATAAACCAACTAAACCAACCGGCAACGAAATCCTATAAATACTATTTTTTCTAAAATTTAAAAAAGCGAATAAAAGTATAATACTTAGGTACCCCCCAAAGGCGTTAGGATGGCGAAAAGTTCCATAGGCCGGTACAACAGCGTTTCCAAACAGATTTTTAATACTTATTAAGGGTGTTGATAATGAGTAAGGCTGCTCGCCGAAAAATAAATAGTTATTAAATACGGATCCCTGATTCATCCATTGAAAAAAAGCCAAAATCCCAAGAAGAAAAATATTGAGCGCAAATATTTTAATAATATTATCAAAGTCTTTTTCTAATTCGAAAGTACAAGCTACATAAACACAAAATAAAGAATATAAGATTAGACGGGCAAAAAAATACATGGAAGGAAAAAACGAACTTGACGTAATAACAGAAAATAATCCGGCTATCAAAAATAAGCTTAGGATTCTAACTAAATTTAGATTTTTTCTCCATTTTCTAAACTCACCTCCAAAAACCCAAAGCAGAATATTTAAAAAAATCAAAATGTCGGTAACATAAACGGTCGGAATTAAATAGTCAATCAAAATTCCGCCAACATAAGATTGCGGTAATACAAAATGTTTAGCCAGATTTAACGGAATTAAAAAGACCAACAAATAAAATAATTTTTTATGTATTAGTTTTAACTTCACTGTCGTAATTTCTTTGAGGCAATGTGGGCAGACAGAATTAATGAATCGTCAAGACTTTCAAGACGGTCTAAACCAAGGCTTCCGGCTATTAGATAATCTGCCAAGTGAGGGTTTTTTGAAAGTACTGGGCCGTGTAAATAAGTCCCGATTGAATTTTTATAAAGTACACCCTCATAACCGTCTTCGGAATTGTTTCCGTACCCCCTAATAACTTTACCAAGAGGCAACATTTTTTCTCCAAGATAAGTTCTTCCGCCATGGTTTTCAAAACCAACTAGTGTGGAACCGATTTTGTTTAATGAGTTAAAAACTTCTTTATGTCTAAACTCGTCTGAGAGTTCACAAACAACGTTTCCAATGCATCTAGGCTTTTTGTTACCAAAGTGCTCGGTATATAAATCAAAGACCCCTAAACCTTCCAAAATAGACCCATCAGCAGATTTGTAATACTTTCCAAGTAACTGATAGGCACCACAAATATAAAGTCCAAATCCTCCGCTATTTATATAGTCTTTAAGATAAGGGCCTTTGTCTTTTAGTAAATCTTCGTAAACTTCTTTTTGACTTGAGTCCGGGCCTCCGCCCATGAAAACTAAGTTGAATCTATTTTCTTCTAAATTAGTACCCAAATCAACAAGCGCAACTTCTACATCGATCCCACGTTTTTTGGCTCGATAAATCAATATCTCAACGTTCCCGTTATCTCCATATAAGTTTAATTGCTCTGGGTAAAAATACCCGATTTTAAATTTCATAAAATCTTTTTTCCTGTTAAAATTTTTCTGAGTTCAAGCATAGAGGAGTAATTTGGAAGGCATATAACTTTTTCAGAAACTCCATGCAGTGTGATTTCTTTAACAGCGTGCTGTAGATTCTCAAAAATGTTTTCTTTAGAAATATTTACGCCTGCATAAGAAAGTCTAACAGCCATGTCCAAATATCTAGTCCCTGAAACGTATACTACTTTGCTCGCACACGCTTCTCTTAGCTTTTCAGCTGAAATATCATAAATCCACGAAACATCACGCCCGTCCGGAATTTTATCATTTAACGCAAAAAATAAATTATATTCGGAGGCCTCCTCACTTAATAATAAATCTAAATTATGTTCAAAACTTGCGGGATTTTTAGCAAGTAAAACTCTAAATTCTTTTCCGCCGTGTTTAATTACCTCACCTCTTCCATACGCAAACTCAAACGAATCTAAATTGGAAACAAAGTCTCCCTCCTTTAGTCCAAAAAACCTAACTACAGAAACAGCCGCATTTACATTGCTGGCGTTAAACAATCCGTGAAGTTTAGTTCTTGATAAATAATCTACAGAATCTCCAAATGCTATAGTATCGCCTTTAAAAGCCTGCGAGATGCTGTTGAAATAATCCTTATCGCCATCAACGATCAAAGTCGGGGCGGGGTTAAGGCTAAGCAAAGACTTCGTCCACTTTTCCGAAATTATATCGACCTCGCCATATCTATCTAGTTGATCCCTAGATAAATTAAGAAGTACAACGGCGCTCGCTTTAAGATTTGAAAGTACTAAAGGTAGCGCACCTTCATCAACCTCAAAAACTCCAAAATCTCGATTTAAATCTCCAAACGCAGGAAAGTCTAAAATAATAGAAGAAGCTATCCCATTTAATAAATTTGCTCCGGACTTATTATGTGAAACCGTGTACCCTGATTTTTCAAGCAAATGAGTAATTAACTTCGTGGTTGTTGTTTTTCCGTTTGTTCCTGAAACTAGTACTACACCTTTTTTAAAACGTATCCTACGAGACTTTAAAAAGTTTGGATTTACTAATAAAGCAACATGGCCGGGCCAAGTATATCCGCTTCCTAAATTAAACGTATTGGAAATAAATTTTATTAATTTTGAAATTATTACAATCAAGTTTTCCACAAGTGTTGTCATAGTATATTTAGTATATATAAATAGTAGTATTAGTATTAGGTGTTGTTGATATGTGCATTACGCACGTTTTTGTTGTTTTATGACCCTTATACATAGATCGTCTTTGTTGATATCTTCTTAATGTTTTCATTCTACACTTTTACTTATGTTTCTTTACAAATCTGTTTATAAACCAACACCGCGCGTGTTGAAAACTGGTCAGTTTTTGTTTACAACCTTGTGGATAAGCTCCCCTACTTATGCACAGACCTTATAGAAATATTCAAAGTTATCCACAGTGCTTTTCACAGGTTAGTTTTCAAATATAATACTTTTAATATTTGAGGCGTCCTGTTTAGTTTTTTGTGAGGATAAAATTTCTTCTTCTACCTTTCTAACTCCGTGCATAATTGTTGTGTGATCCCTTCCTCCCATAAACTCTCCTATTCCCATGTAAGGGGTTTGTGTTAGGTTATGAATAAGGTACATCGTCATGTGTCTTGGGACAACCAAATCTTTTGTGCGCCTCTCCCCTTTTATATCCGGTATTTTAACTGAATAGTATGTACATACCGCTCTTATAATTTGATTCAGGTTTACTAGTTTTTCTTTTTTTTCTTTTACAACCATCCCCAAAGATTTACTTACCAGGTCTTCGGACATTTCTTTTCCCGTGGCCTTTGCGTACGTTAAAACCTGTAAATATGCGCCTTCGAGCTCGCGAACATTTGTGTCAATAGTTTGGGCAATTACGTCAAGAATTTCATTTGAAACGTCATCTTTATTCTCGTCCCTTTTTGATCTTAGGATTGCTGACCGCATGTCTATGTCCGGAGTTTGAATATCCGCAATTATCCCGCTCCCAAATCTTGAAGTAATTCTTTCTTCCAAATTGTTAAAAGCGTTTGGAGGTCTGTCTGATGTAATAACAATTTGTTTTTGGTTCATGTAAAGAGTATTAAACGTGTGGAAAAATTCTTCCTGCGTTGTTTCTCTGCCCGCAATAAACTGGATGTCGTCAATAAGAAGAACATCCGCCGATCTATATTTTTCCCTAAATTTATTTGCTGTGTACTTGCCTTTAGCTTTCCCGCTCATTAAAAGTTCAATAAGCTCGTTTGTGAAAGACTCTCCGGTTACATATATAACTCTAAGTTTGGGTTTGTCTTTAATAATTTTATTTCCAATCGCTTGAATTAAATGTGTTTTTCCAAGGCCAACCCCTGAATATAAAAAGAAAGGGTTATATTTTTTTCCCGGATTGTCTGCTACCGATGTTGCTATTGCGTAGGCAAGGTTGTTGTTTGATCCTGCTACGTAATTTTCGAACGTGTATTTTGGAAAAAGACCTGAATTGTTTGGCAAAGTATTTTCGATTTCTTTTCCCATGTCTTTTTTTCCTTCAAAGAGAGGGCCAAGGCTTTTTGCTCCTGATTCGGTTTGAACAACGCCGCCCGTTTTAAAAATTAATTTGTAATTTCCTGTGCCTATTTTATTTACACTACTTTGTATTAGCGATATAAACTCTGTTTCTAATTTTTTCCTGACTGGAAGAGTTGAGCATAAAATTTCAATAGAACTATCAGTAAGGTCACCGGCTCTGGTCGGAGCAATCCACATTTTATATTTTAGTTCGGATAAGGTAAGTTCAAGTTCTGCTTGAACTGCTTTCCATAATGTTTTAGCTTCCATAAAATTTGATTAACTTTGAGGCAGTTTTGTCCTGCACGGTACTGTGTATAACTTTACAGGAGTTATCCACAACGAATCAAGCAACGCAGGTTGCAAAGTGACAGGGTTTAGTCTTCTTTAAGGGCTTCTTCTAGGGCTTGCGCAAATTCTGTGGCGGTTTGATATCGGTCTTCGGGTTTTATAGAAAGTGCCTTTATTAATACATCACGACTTCTTTCGAGCCTCTCTTTGCCGTACTTCCTTTCCATCTCCGGTGTCTCAAGGTATTCGCTTTTATATTCGGCGTCAAAGTTGTCGTTGAGAGGAATCGCGTTTGTAAGCATCTCATACGCAATTATTCCAAGTGAAAAAACTTCGCCCTGTAGGGTATTTTTGGTTCGTGGAAACTTTCGTTCAGGCGCATTGTATGCGCGAGTTCCGCCCCCATTCTTATTGGCCGAGTTTGATATTCCAAAATCCCCGATTTTAGTAAAGCGCCTGTCAAGAAAAATATTTGCCGGTTTTAGATCATTGTGTAATATGCCTTTATCAAAATAGAGATAGTCTACGGTTTCAGAAAGTTCCGCAATTACTTTTCTTATATCACTTGCGCCAAGCTTTCCTTCTTTTTTTAGTTTGTTAAATAAGGTGGGCGCCTCGTTCGGATCCATATACTCTTCAACTATGATTGGAAGTCCCCGTCCGTCAGGTGCGTTTTGTATAGTAAAGTCGTATATTTTAATAACCCCCGGATGATTTATGTTTGCCATGGCTTTTGCTTCCCTTTCAATCTCAAACGTCCCATCTATATGCCTGCCCACTTTGAGCGCCACGGGTATTTTGAGTTTTGTGTCGAAGGCCCTATAAACTTTTCCGTACACCCCTTCTTCTTCTGAAAGTAAACTATCTATTCGCCAGCGATTATCGGTAAGTTCTACGGCTCCGTCGCGCAGTAAGTCTAAATATGACGTTTTTATCAACCCATCCGCTCCTTTTCTTGGCAAAGTTTCGTCAGGTTTTGGCGGTATAACAGGTTTTCTAAGATGTGTGTCTTTTATCCAAAGTTCGTTTGGGGCAACATACCTTTTTTGTTCTAATTTTTCTTTCGGTATTTCAGTTCTACCTTCTTGTATAGTGCTATTTACAATTTCTTCCGGTACAAATCTTTCGCCCATAACAATAGTATACAAACATTTGACTCCTTCCCGCTAATCCTTTAATATGCGCCTGTTATGGTAAAAAGAACATATCAACCAAAAAAGAGAAAAAGGGCTAGAACACACGGATTTCTAAAAAGAATGTTCTCCAAAGGCGGAAGACGTGTTATTCAAAGTAGAAGAGCAAAAGGTAGAAAAATATTAGCTGTAGCAAAAAGAATTAAGTAATTTTGTATGCTAAAAAAGCAAAATCGCCTTTTAACAAATTACGAGTATGGTAAAGTAAGGCGTTTGGGTAAGAAGACAAACTCGGAAAGCTTTTACTGTTACGTTTTGGACACAACAGGATTTGAAGGAGACAAAAGAGCAGGTGTTATTATTTCAACAGCTACAGAAAAATCCGCGGTAAAAAGGAATAGGGTAAAAAGGGTTTTTAGCGAAGTTTTAAGACTGAATTTTGATAGAATTAAAAGCGGGATTTGGATTTCACTTTATCCCAAAAAAGAAGCTTTAAATAAAAATTATGAAGAAATTAACGTTGAGTTTAATAAAATTTTACAAAACATTTTTGTCAACTGAAAGATTTGGACTAGGTGTTTGCAGATTTGAGCCCAGTTGTTCAAGTTACACTCATGAGGCAATTCAACGCTTCGGCGCTTTTAAAGGTGTATTCATGGGTTTAGGCAGAATTTTAAGATGTAACCCGTTTTTTAAGGGAGGATACGACCCTGTCGTAAGCGCAAAATAACATGCCTGTAATTTCCCAAATTTGGCACACACTATTAGTAACCCCGATTTTTAATCTTTTGATGGTTTTGTATAAATATTCCGGAAGTTTGGGATTTTCAATTATAATCCTCACCATCATTATTAGAGCAATACTTATTCCACTAGTCCTTCCTTCCCTAAAAAATATGAAGAAGCAACGCGATCTTCAGCCTGAGCTTGACAAGATAAAACAAAAATATAAATACGATAAAAAAAAGCAAGCGGAGATGCAAATGGAGCTTTTCAAAAAGCATGGATTAAACCCAGCCTCTGGATGTTTATCGCAAGTTTGGATGATAGTTATTCTAATCGCTTTGTATAACGTTATTAACACATTTGCTATAGGTGTTACAACGCAACACATAAACGATTTACTGTATTTTGGTTTTCTAAAACTAGATTTAAAAGAAACAGTAAACACCACGTTTTTTTACTTAAACTTGGCAAAACCCGATCCTTTCTACATACTCGCGGTATTGTCCGGAATTTTCCAGTTTTTTTCTTCAAAAATGATGGCTCCTTATGTTGAAGCCGGGGAATCTGCCGCGTTAAAAACTAAAGACAAATCGGACGATATCGCTTATAATATGCAGGAGCAAATGCTTTACCTTATGCCTTTGATGACCGTTATCATTGGTTTAAAACTGCCTGCAGGTGCTGTTTTGTACATTTTAGTTACAACAATATTCTCGCTTGTCCAACAGTATTTTGTTTCCGGATGGGGTGGCCTGACCCCATGGATTAAGAAAATTGCAGTATATGGAAAAAAAGCACGCTGAGGAAACCTTAAATAAAATTCTCTCTTACATGAATGTAAGTACATCCCTTAAAACTGAAGAAGTTGATGATGGTAGTTTGGAGATTACTATCTCGGGCGACGACCTTAATTTTTTAATAGGTTACAGAGGAGAATCGCTTGAAGCTTTGCAAACACTCCTTAATCTTATGCTTTTTAAAGAAACCGGCAATTGGTCTTTTGTTTCCATTGATATAAATAATTATAAAAAGGACAGGTATTCAAAAATAGAAGGGATAGCTAAAAATTATATAGACAGAGTACGCTTTGCAAACAAAGAGGTAGAACTTCCCGTGATGAGCTCTTTTGAAAGAAAGCACGTTCACCTGTTTATTTCAGGCTACGACGACATAAAATCGGAAAGTATCGGAGAAGGGTCGCAAAGAAGGGTGGTTCTTAAGCCAAGCTAAAATATGAAATTTACCTGTCTATCCGAAAATTTATTAAAAGGTCTTGGAGTTGTTTCAAAAGCAGTTCCAACCAAGGGCTCGTTACCTGTTTTATCAAACATTTTATTTACCGCCAAAGACGGCAGGTTAAAACTTTCCGCGACAAATTTAGACACTGCCATTACTTTTTATGTTGGCGCTTCGGTTGATGAAGATGGGTCAATAACAGTTCCATCAAAACTTATTCATGAGTTTATTTCACACCTATCCCCTACTTCAGTCGAAGGTGTATTAAAAGATGGAATCTTTCATTTACAGGCCGGAAAAAATAAATCAAAATTTAATGGAACTGATCCAACTGATTTTCCTGAACTTCCTGAAATTCCAAAAAAATCTGTTTTTGTTGAAGTAGATCCTAAAGAGTTTGCAAGTGCCATTGCCAGCGTTTCTTTTTCTGCAGCAACCGATGAAAGTAGACTGGTACTAACAGGCATACTTCTTGCTTTTTCTAAAAAGAAATTTGTTGTTGCTGCGGTTGACGGTTTTAGATTGTCTGAAAAAAGTGTTGATTTTGAAGGCAAAGCTGAAGGTTTTTCTGTTGTAATACCGGCCAAAACTTTGGTTGAAGTGGCTAGGATTTTTTCTTCATCAGATTCTCCTTTAAAAATACATCTGAATAAAGAAGATAATTTATGTGCTTTTGAATCGGGCGACGTTGTTGTTTCTACAAGAATAGTAGACGGCGAGTTTCCTGATTATAAAAAAATAATACCCGCGCAAAGTATTTTAACAGCCGAGTTTGCTTCGGTTGATTTGCACGAAGCAGTAAAACTCACAAACGTTTTTGCAAAAGAAGCGGATAGCATTATTAAAATGACTTTTAGCGATAAAGGTTTGATTAAACTCGTATCGGTTTCAAAAGAGCTTGGAGAAAATAATAGTGAAATTGAAGCGGAGGTAAAAGGAGATAAACTTGAAATATCTTTTAACTCTAAATATCTTTTGGATTTTTTGAACAATATTAAGGCCGAGAAATTAGTTTTTGAATCAAATGGAAATGTTGCGCCGGGAGTTTTAAGAATTGTTGGCGACGACTCTTATTTACATGTTGTAATGCCTATTCGCGTTCAGGGTTGAAGATTAAATGTCCCCATCCTTTTTGTCGTTTGAGAGTGTAAAAGTTCCCTCGTTAGCAGGTTTACTTTGCTGTTCAGGTTGCTGTGGCGGGATCTGTGTAGGTTCTGGTGCTACTTGCACCGCTTGTGTAATCGTTGCTTCCGTCTCTGCCTCCTTGTCTAATATAGAATATTTATCCGAATTAAATCTCTCAAACGGTTTATACTCAGGTCTTTCCGGCGGTTTTGCTTTTAAAGCCCCTTCTTCTCTTAGTTTTATAAGTTCGGCAGGATTTGTAGTTATTAATTTATGCTCTTCTTCCGAAGCCTCAACTTTTATTGCAACATGATTTGACCCCGCAAAAAATAATCCTTCTCCTGTGCTTGCCCCAAGCAAAAATCTTTTTTCACCTTCTGAAAGATAAAATGTTTCAGCAACTTTATCAATTGCTGCCGGATGTTGTTTTAAAAGAAGTTGAATAGAAGAGTTCGTAACAATAGCTTTTCCGTATTCGGAAGTTAAAAAGTCATCAACGTCTTGAGTAATTGTTGTTAAACCCAAATAATATTTTCTTGCCCTTTTTGCAATTCCATAAATAAATCTTGCGCTATCTTCGTTTTGTAGCAAATACCAAGCCTCTTCAACAATTAAAATTCTTTTTTTCAAATCCTTTCTAATTTTTGTCCAAATAAAATCAAGAATTATATAAAACGCGATTGGTCTTAAAATATCCTCAAGATTTTTTGTTGAAAATACAGTCATTTTGCTGTTTAAGTTAACGGTTGACTGCGCGTCAAAAATTCCGGTCAACGAACCTTTTACATATTTTTCTAGTCTTTCGGCCATGCCTTTTGCTTCAGGCTCCTCCGCGCCTAATAAAACTTTATATAAATCTTCCATGACAGGAGGCTCTTTTACTTTTTGAGACTCCGGATCGGTTGTAATGCCTTTTATTCTATATGTTTCAATTAAAGCTCTATCTAAAACCGCTTCCTCTGCCGGATTTAACTCTCCAAGTACTAATCTAAATAAAGTATGTAGTGATAACATTTTTTGACCGAGTTCGTTTTCTCCTTCAACAACAATTCCTGAAAGATCAAATGGATTTATTCTAACCGCAGCGTTTGATTCAAAGCTAATATAATTTCCACCAACCGTATCACATAAAACTTTATATTCCTGTTCAGGATCAATAATTATAACTTCAGTTCCAAATACTAAAGACCTTAAAGCCTCTAATTTAACTACATACGATTTTCCGGCTCCGGATTTTGCAAAGACCACAGTATTTGCATTTTCAAGCGAGAACCTGTCAAAAATTACCAGCGACCCGTTGTGCTTGTTTATTCCGTACATAATT
>Ga0209541_10002633_pt1 | contig 33841 bp, 39 predicted proteins | sample RifCSPlowO2_01_FD_184027 | JGI IMG/M metagenome (GOLD analysis project Ga0209541, IMG submission 184027) | Groundwater microbial communities from Rifle, Colorado - Rifle CSP2_plank lowO2_0.1 (SPAdes) (version 2) | ecosystem: Environmental > Aquatic > Deep subsurface > Groundwater | place...
CCAGCAATCAAAAATAAGATTTTGCAGCGTGTCCGTGGATTGTTTGTCTAACTTTTCAACCTTTGAGTAAAAACAAAGTTTTTGGAGATCTCTTACCGGGAGTTTAGTTGCAGAAAATCAAAGATTCTGTCCATGAAACTCCTGACTGTTTGAATGCCCTGAACCGAACTACCTATCCCCACATTGCCACTGGGGGTTGGGGTAGCCTGTGCTGGAGCTGGGGTATTGGTAGGAGATGTGCTAGATGATTTAAATACACAGGTTCCACCCTCACAAGCATTTCCCCAAGAGCCACTACAAGTATAACCACCGCTGGTAGCACAATGTACATTACTCCAAGAAGAACCGTTCCAGGTTCCGGTACAATAAGGTGAGGAGGCCACATCACCGCTACAATAGCTACTATGATCACCCGACTGATCCTTGCAAGTATAGTAAGTATGCATCCTAGTGTTTCCATCGGCATTTTGTCCCAGAGGATCATAGCACCATGTACCATCACTACCAGTAATTGTGGCATTACTTGAGCCCCCACCTCCAGAAGGAGCTGGGGTAGGAGTCGCGGTTTTTATAGGAACCGGGGTATTTGTGGGAGTACTACAGCTACAAGCATTGTTGATCCATTTACACCCTGATCGCAGACAAAAAATCTCCTGAGATTCACCTTTGCCTGGAAATGATGTCGGGTAATTAGCTGGAGTATTTTTACCTTCTTCAGTTGATGGGTTGGTAGAAGAGGAATTTTTATCTGGATAACAAACTTGCGGGTTTTTAGTACAATATTGCCTACAAGATTCTTCTGAATCACACCCTCCAGGACCTTTAAAACTTGACTTAGACACAACCCCGCCCTGAGTAGTAGCTATGCCAAAGCGATTACATTCCTGAAAGTTATCTGGATTTGAACAAAAAAGCTTACAACTATTCTCACTAAGACACCCTCCTGGGCCACGTTTTTCCTCTCCACCTCTTAATCCAACCAATTTAGCAAAATCAGAACATTTGTTTTTATTTTCATCCTTTAAACAAAAACCTTGACACTCCCCATAGTTGGCACACCCTAAAACCTCCTTGGCTTTTTGGACAACCTCTACCTTTTTTGGGTCCTCAACATAACCACCCTTAAGTTTTTTCTTCTTGGCAAAGTCACCACATTTTTCCCAATTGTTCTCTTGGGAACAAAACTGGGCACACTCTTCTTTAGATCCACATCCAAGCTCACTCTTAGCTGCACCTAAGACAGCCTCTTGCTGTTTTTTAACTTCATCTTCTTTGTAAAAACCCTTTTGTTTAGCATACGCTAAACAGGAATCCCTATTTGAGGGATCTTCACAGTAAACCCGACACTCACCAACACTGGTGCAGTTGCCAAGATCTACAACAGGAAAGGTAACCCCATATTTTTTCGCTGATTCAGTTGATGTCTGGGCATAAACTAAGGTAACAAAGATCAAACTCAACAGACAAGATAGTACAAAAACAGTCGCAATATTATTTTTAATAAACAATTTCATTTTTATTCTAGGGCATCAAAGGGATTCTGATATTCACTAAAGGGATTCACATACTGGGTGTTAGCATCAAAAGGATTTTTATACTCACTTTTTAGTTCAACTTTAACCTCTTTCTGAGTAGCTATTTTCTGGGAGAGGACAGGTAGATCAACCACACCCTGAGAGACTAGAGTATAGGCAACTAAAATTATAAGTACCAGAACAGCTAAAATTTTAGACATTATCAAGGCTTTGGTTGCAGAAAATCAACCAATATTTGTAATAACCCCCTGGAAGTATTGATACCCTGAGTAGATCCACACTGGCAGGCAGACCCATTCCAAGAACAACCGCTTGTTTGAGCACAGGCCGTAGCCGGATCCATTGAAGGTGTATTACTTGAGGGCTGATCAGTAGATGGCTGAGTTGAGGGTTGCGTCGGTGGCTGGGTAGGGGCAGGCTGAGAGGTTGTTGAACCGGTAGATCCTGAATTATTATTTATACAGCTACAGGCTCCGTTATACCAACCTGTACAAGTTCCACCACCAGCCCGGCAAGCTGCCTCTTGGGACTCTCTACTGATACCCGAATCAACAGCGGTTCCGGTAGGGGCAGTGTAAGTGTAGTTGTTATTATTAGTCGTGGCGGAATTATTCCGTTCACAGCTACAGGCTCCGTTATACCAACCCGTACAAGTTCCACCACCAGCCCGACAAGCCTCTTCTTGTTGTGACCTGCTGGGAGTTGTATAACCGCTCCCTGAGTTAAAACCAGCTGATCCGCTTTGTGGTGATTGATACCCGCGACAATTACAAGTACCCGATGACCAATCGCAACTTCCATTACCGGCCCGGCAGGTAGCCTCTTGTTGATCACGGCCCATACTATTAGTGCTTGAATAACTGGTAGAGTTGAAGGCTGCACGGCAGCTACATGCTCCTTGGTCCCAATAAGAGTTTATCCCACAACCGCTAGTCGGTGAAGTGCAAGACTGGGAGCTACCAGCTGGCCTGCTGGCTGGATTGTATTCACCACAACGACAAGAGCCATTTTCCCATTTGCAAGTTTGGGTTTGATTACAAGTCTGCACCGGATCATAGTAGGTATTAGGTTGGTAGCGGTCTGCATACCTTTTTTCATCCGGACATCTGTCAGGATATTTTTTACAATACTCCCGAGGATCAGCATATTCCTCACCGCTTCCACTCTTCCAACCAGGGATCAAATATCCACCTGGCCCAACACCACAATCACCCGGTTTTTCCTTACAAATCCTTTCATACTCAGTCCTTCTATCACCATCTGTTTGTCTTGAATAAGTCTTAGCTCCACAACTTTCAGGGTTAGCGGAGCAAAATTTTTCAAACTCTAAGCGGGCATCTTTGTTTGAGAAAAGGTTTCCTGACTGTGCTACGCTTTCGCATCTTTCTGGGCTTGATTGACAATATTTCTTAAACTCCTCGGCAGCTTTTTGGGGATTATCGATAATCCCCGGACCTCCGTATGGATCAATGGAGATAACTTTACAAGAAGCGGGGTTTTGCTCACAATAACTACGACATGCTTCCTCAGAAGTGCAACCACCCGGGCCTCTAAAAACCTCGGAACCTCCACCATTTCTGGAGCATTCTGAATAATTGACCGGATCGGAACAAAAAGATTTACAGGTTTCCTCAGAAGTGCAACCACCCGGGCCTCGGCGTATCTCACCACCTCTTAGACCCACCGACTTGGCAAACTCTGAGCACTTGCTGTAATTATCCGCACCACTACAATAAGTTGCACAAGATTGGGGAGAATCACAGCCCAAAGACTGTTTAGCTTTCTCCAAAAGCACCTTCTCTGGTGAGAGTATCACACGACCACCAATTAAATTATTACTCCTGGCAAAAGATTCACATTTTTGATAGTTAGCCGGAACCTCGCAGAAAGCCTTACACTCAGATTCATTAGCGCAACCCAATGTCTTCTTAGCCTGTCCGACCACCACCTCTTTTTTAGTTACAATTGGGTCTTCAATATAAAATCCTTTCTGTTTAGCAAACTGGACACAAGCAACGGCATTTAGCGGATCTTCACAAAAAGAGCGACATTCACCATAGTCAGTACATCCTCCCAGCTGACTAATTGGAAACTGCACATCATAATTTTTAACTAAATTTTCCGATACTTCTTGTGCTCCCACTTTAGAAGCACCAATTAAGATTAAGGACACGGCGAAAAGAAAAATAAGTACGCTTAGTTTAGAAAAAATTATCTTCATTTGACGGTATCAAAGGGATTTTTATACGTGCTAAACGGATTAATATATTGGGAGTTGGCATCAAAGGGATTTTTATACTCACTTGTTAGTTCAACATTGGGTTCGTTGGAGGTTAGGGGAGTTTTGGGAAGTTTAACCACACCATTGGTGTATAAATAATATCCTCCTGCTAATAAAACCAGTAGCACAATTAAAATCAGGGGAGCGACAACTCCAGACTGGGCAGATAATCTAGTCACAACTTATTTATGCACAATATTAAAACAGAAGTCAAGCAGTGATTAAATCGATCTGTGCCTTCTTTTAACTCTAAGCTTGGCTAGAGATTTTTCCAAAATTGCCAAAGTTTCTGCATACTCCTCAGCAGATAATTTTTCCTCCAACGCTTCCTCAGCTCTTTTTCTCGCTTCTTCAGCAGCCTTTTCATCAATCAAAGATGCCTCTTCTGCTAAATCAGCCAGGATGGTAATCACATTCTCTTGCATCTGTAAAATACCCTCTCCGGTAGCCATTCTGATTATCTTTCCTCCAGTATGAATTTTTAACTCTCCGGGGATAATTTTAGTAACAAAATCAATGTGGTGAGGGAGAATGCCCAGCTGTCCAATCTCTGAGTCCACACTAACTGAGCTGACCTCACTATCGAATACAACTTCCTCCGGAGTGATAACTTTAAGATACATAGATATTCCTTAAAACATCGGTTATTATAACTATATTCAGTCAATTTCACCATAATGGAAGACCAGCAAGATTCACCAACCATACCAAACCAAGAGGACAAGACTCAGACTAGAAGAGAGTTCTTCAAAGAAGGAGCTTTATTTACCACCTCTGCTCTGGCTGCAGCATCTTCGGCTGACCTAAATATACGTGGTAGAGATTCATTTCTGTCTGGAATTTGGAGATTTTTTTCAGGTGAAAAACCCAGAATTAGAAATTTGACCCCAGACCAATCTATCGTAAGCACTCCAACCCCCATTTCCGATAAGATCAATGATAATAATTCTCTTGGGAATAATGCTGAAGCTGTTAAACCTACAGTAGAACCCACCCCTGATATTAACCGGCTAAACGGCAACGAGCTGTTAAATCATGCACTCGGCATAGATTTAGAAAGTGCTGCCAGAAACAAAGCTGAAACAATCATAGTTCTTCAGGCCAAATCACTGACAGAGATCAACCAAGCTTTATTGGTAGTTACTAATAAAAACTCGCGAGCAGATCTACTCAAGAAGAGATATTTATTGCGCATGAATAAACTAGAGAGTAGTTTAACTCCATTAACCCAAGAACAGCTTAATTGGTGCAAGAAAGAAAAAATTCACCCAGAAACCTTAGGAATAATACTAGATAACCAAAAACGTGCCGAGGAAATCATCTCAGATTTATTAAAATATAATTCGGAGCAAACTGAGATATTAACAGCACTGGAAAATCGGATCATAAAAACTGATGATCCTGAGCAAAAAAAGATGCTTCAACAAAGAATAGCTGAAATGAAGTCGATCATGTTCCGGCCAGATATTTTGTATCAAAAACGGAGGAAGCAAATTCCAGATAATTTTGTAGCATCTGCCAGCTTAATAATGATAAATCCAGGAGGATTAGCCAAGTTACTAGTAACCGAAACAGGCGGAGTACAAGATCAGGGAATGTATATGGGCTTTAGTCACATTGGTAACGGACCAGCTGCTGACAACATCAATCCTGAAGCTTTTCCTGATGCGATCCCTGCATTGGAGGTAATAAGTGATAGGGTTTCCAGACTTAGCGGATTAAAATTTACGACAAATTCAATAACGGGATCACTTAGGGGAAATGTGAAGGAAAATGAAAGTGGTGGAGCAATTGTTTCACAAATCATGCCGGACGGAATGATTGACTTATTGTCCCAACTATCGAATCCAAACATGGAAACAAAAGACGCTCACCGTAACTTAAATCCATTAGATATAAATGATGCGACAGTTATCACTTGGCTTTTCTTGGCGCAAAGTACATATGTTGGATACCAAGACAATCAGGAGTTGTACCGCTATGGTTATCTAAGAGGTGAAAACCCCAAAAAAGATGGGATAAGTTTTGTCAAAATAAGAAGATGGGCAATAGAAAAATGGAATCAACATGGGCCACAGGTTAACTCAATCTTGGGATCAGCGCAAAGCTACTATGATAGGTTTCCCGATTAAGCAGTTTTTTGCAGGTCTTCTACTCCACCAATCATGTAGAAAGATTGCTCACCCAGTTTATCCCAATTACCATCTAAGATCTCCTTAAATAATTTAACCGTCTCCTCCCGGGACACATACTTTCCTGGTCTGCCAGTAAAAGCCTCCCCCACGAAAAACGGCTGGGTAAGAGCTCTTTGGATCTTTCTGGCCCTGGAGACAATTAGCTTATCCCCATCAGATAGCTCTTCCATACCCAAGATGGCTATAATATCCCTTAACTCTCTGTATCTTTGTAGAACTTTTTGGACCCCAGATGCTACACTATAGTGTTCCTCGCCCACTAATTGCACAGTTAACGCCCGAGAGTTAGAAGCCAGTGGATCAACTGCTGGAAATAACCCTTGTTCTACCAGTGATCTTTCCAAAGCAATAGTAGCATCTAGGTGGGCAAAGGTGGTAGCTGGAGCTGGATCAGTATAATCATCGGCCGGGACATAGACCGCCTGGACTGAGGTGATAGAGCCTTTTGTGGTTGAGGTAATCCTTTCCTGCAACGCTCCCATCTCTGAGGACAAAGTTGGTTGATAACCCACAGCAGAGGGAATCCTTCCTAAAAGAGCTGAAACCTCGGAACCAGCTTGGGAGAACCTAAAAATATTATCAATAAAAAGTAGCACATCTTTACCCTGGCCATCCCGAAATTCCTCAGCCATAGTTAAGGCTGTTAAAGCTACCCTTTGTCTGGCACCTGGTGGCTCATTCATCTGACCAAACACCATGGCAGTATTTTGAATAACCCCAGACTGAATCATCTCATGGTATAAATCATTTCCTTCCCTGGTCCTTTCACCAACCCCTGCAAAAACAGAGTATCCAGAGTGCTCGGCAGCTATATTTCTAATCAACTCCTGAATTAAAACAGTCTTACCAACTCCAGCTCCTCCAAAAAGGCCTACTTTTCCACCTTTAATAAATGGCGCCAAAAGATCAATGACTTTAATTCCGGTTTCAAATATCTCGACTTTGGTTTCTTGCTCCGCAAAAGCAGGGGCAGGGCGGTGAATTGGCAGTTTTTTCTTGGCTTTGACGGCTTCTTTATTATCAACTACTTCTCCTAAAACATTGAACAAACGACCTAAAACTTCATTACCAACTGGTACAGTAATCGGCGCACCGGTATCAGTTGCCTTGACTCCACGTTTTAAACCATCAGTAGCATCCATGGCAACAGCCCGAACCATACCATCACCTAAGTGCTGCTGAACCTCCACAATTAGAGTCTTTGTCTCCATGGGGATCTCTACGGCGTTATAAATAGCCGGAATTTTACCTGCAGAAAACTGAAGATCAACAACCGGCCCAATAATTTGAGAAACTACTCCTTGATTCATATTATTCTAGTGCCATTCCGGCTGTGGTAATCTCAGCCAACTCTGATGTTATAGCATCCTGGCGGACACCATTATATGTAAGTGTTAAGTCTGACACAAGCTCTTTGGCGTTATCGGTAGCATTTTTCATTGTTATCATCCTGGCCGAATGCTCAGCAGCCTTGGTCTCCAAAATTGCCTGAAAGATCTGGATGTCAAGATGGTGAGTTAATAAATACTCCAACAAAGAAGTTCTGGAGACATCAAACAAAAAATCTCCACCATTATTTGCTGTTGGCTCTAAAATCTCAGCCGGCTTGATGGGTATGATTTGTAGTAACGTTGCCACCTGGCTGAGGGTGGAAACAAAATGAGGATAGAGGATATACACTTGACCAATTTTACCTGACAAAAAATCGCCTGCTACCAGCTTTCTTAACTGGGTGGCATTTTTAAAATGAACTATCTCCTGATTTATAAAATCTGCTTCTAGTTGGTTTTCAGATCTGACTACAAAATCTCTACCCTTTCTTCCCAAGGTATAAAATACTGCCTGATTAAGTTTTAAATCTGATCCCATTATCTTTCTAAACAGATTGGTATTTAAAGCACCACATAGTGATTTGTCTGTAGAGAGCAAGATAATTCCCACTTTTTCGGATTCATTACTCGCCACCAGTGGATTAGAAATCTCTCCTGATTTATTAATCAACTGGGATAGTGAATGATGCAGGATGACAGAATATGGTCTGCCAGATACTGCTTGGGCTTGGGCTTTTCTCATCTTAGTGGCTGCCACCATCTCCATAGCCCGAGTAATCTGGGAGGTATTTTTAATAGATTTAATTCTTCTGCGAAGTTCTCTGGTGCTGGGCATAAATTATCTGAAACTCTTTTTAAAAGATTTAACTGCTTCCTCCAGTAATTTTTGAGTTTTTTCGCTAACCTCTTTTTCTTCTTTAATAATCTCCAAGGGCTTACCTTTGAAAACTTTAAGAAATTTTATATACCCTGTCTCGAACTCCTGACATCTTTCCACCTCTATTTCATCCATGTGACCGCTGGTTGCAGCCCAAATCACCGCCACCTGTTCCTCAACTGGAACTGGAGCATTTATTGGTTGCTTCAAAATCTCGGTAATCCGTCTGCCTCTTTCAATCTGAGATTTGGTGGCTGGGTCTAAATCTGAGGAGAACTGAGCAAAAGCTGCCAACTCCCTAAATTGGGCTAACTCTAACTTTAATCTCCCCGCGACAGATTTCATAGCTTTCACTTGAGCTGATCCACCCACTCTAGAAACCGATAAGCCAACGTTAACGGCTGGTCTGACCCCGGCATAAAATAGATCTGACTCCAGATAGATCTGACCGTCAGTAATAGAGATAACATTGGTGGGAATATAGGCCGAGACATCACCAGCCTGAGTCTCGATAATTGGCAGCGAGGTAAGGGATCCTCCACCATAATCCTTGTTTAATCTGGCAGATCTTTCCAATAACCTGGAATGTAAATAAAACACATCCCCTGGATAAGCCTCTCGTCCAGACGGTCTTCTAAGCAGGAGCGACATCTGGCGGTAGGCAACAGCATGCTTAGAAAGGTCATCATAAACAATCAAAACATCCTTGCCTTGATCCATAAAATACTCAGCCATAGCGGTACCAGAGTAAGGAGCAAGATATTGTAAAGGTGCCGGATCTGAGGCGTTAGCAGCCACAATTATGGTGTGTTTCATCGCCCCAAACTGCTCTAAAGTGGCCATAATTTGGGCAACTTTTGAGGCTTTTTGGCCAATCGCTACATAAACACAGATCACATCTTTCTGGTTGATAATAGTATCAACCGCTATAGTAGTTTTTCCGGTATTCCGATCTCCCAAGATTAATTCTCTTTGACCGCGCCCGATAGGAGTAGTAGCATCAATCGATTTAATGCCTGTCTGTAAGGGTTGATTAACTGACTGTCTGGTAATTACCCCCGGGGCAATCTTTTCCACCGGATAATTTATCTTAGATTTAATGACACCCTTTCCATCTATCGGCAAAGATAATGGATTCACCACCCGTCTTATTAAATCCTCTCCCACCGGAACCTCTAAAATTCTCCCGGTTGTTTTCACCACATCACCCTCCTTAATTTGAGTAAAATCTCCTAAGATAACTGCCCCCACTCCATAGCTTTCTAGATTAAGCGCAATTCCAAAAATCCCTTTAGGAAACTCAATCATCTCAGATGCTTGGACTTCTGATAATCCTTCAATCCTGGCAATTCCGTCTCCCACCTCTACTACCGTTCCCACGTTAGATTTACTGGCTTTAAATTTTAAACCAGCTATCTCTTTTTCGAGTTGTTGTACTAAATCAGACATGAGTAATCCTTTCTCTCAATTGATCAACCTTATCTCTAATCGAATTATCAATTAAAGTATCTCCAATTTTAACTCTTAACCCACCCAGTAGGGAAGTATTTATTATAAACTGACTGTTAATAATTTTATAGTGCTGGGAGATTGTCTTGATAATCTCTTTTTGCAGTAGTGGTGAGGTCTCAACGGCAGATTCAACTATTAAAGAGCTCTTATTAATCTCCCTTTTTAGACCTTTAATAAACTCTGATAAAGCTAGTATTGATTGTGATAAAGATAGGGAAGTTAGTGCTCTGCTAAATTTTTGCACCATTTGCGCATTCACTACTCCTTCTGCATTGATACTAGATTTAACCATCTTTGTAACTAATTTTCGGAGATGTTTATTAAGTTTAGCCATTTATATCCTTCATTGATTTTTGCAGCAACTCCTCCTGATCTTGTTTAGACAAAGCTTTACCGGTTATTTTTTCAAAACCCAAAGTTAGCAGATTTGCCACCTCAGCTCTTACCTCCTGTGACAACTTTTCTTTCTCTGCACTCAAAGACTGGCGGGTTTTTTCCATCATCTCCTCCATATTTAAAGAAGCTTTAGTATGAGCCTCAGAGATAATCAGATCAGCTGATTTTGTGGCTGAGTCAATGAGCCCAGCTGCCTCTTTAGCAGCTTTTATTAAAATTTTCTCCTGTTCCTCAACAGTTTTTTGTAATCTTTGTTCAATCTCCTGGGCATCCTGTAAACTCTTACTGATGGTTTTCTTTCGCTCATCCAAAACCTTTAATATTGGTTTGTACAAAAATCTCTTGAGAAGAAAAAGGAGCACTAAAAAATTAACTACTTGCGCAGCCAAAAAAACGGGTTGAATCCCAAAGTCTTTAATAATCTGCTCCATAAGTACTTATCCTTATTTAGTGAAAGCGATAACCAAAGCGTAAATAGCGATAGCTTCAGCAAAAGCCATACCTAAAAGCATCGCTGGTAATATTTTGTTTGATGCCTCAGGATTTCTGCCGATTGCTTCCATGGCTTTCATGCCAATGATACCGATACCAATAGCCGGACCGAAAGCTCCCAAACCAATTGCTATAGCAGATGGTAAATTTTCCATAATTTCTCCTTTCTTTTAATGTTCATTTGTATGTTTTTCCGATAATAAAACCATAAAGACCAAAGACAACATCATAAAGACTGCTGCTTGGACAAATCCAACGATAATCTCCAGAAAATAAAAAGGGAGTGGTATCAAAAAGGCAAAGATACCTGCCACAGTTGATAAAACCACCTCACCGGCAAATATATTACCAAATAATCGGAAAGATAGCGAGACTATCTTGGTAAACTCCGAGACCAGCTCTAAAAGACCCACAAATAAAAATATTGGATTAAAGGAAAACCATTTTTTTAAATAATCAATAACTCCCAGATAACGAATAGCCAAACCATGGGTAATAACGGCTGATACCAAAGCCAATGATAGGGTCATGTTTAAATCAGAGTTGATGGAACGGAGTAACGGTAGGTTCTTATAAGTAATGGTGGCAAAACCAGGTAATAATCCTAGCCAGTTAGCGGTTAAGATAAATAGGAAAAATGTTGCCACAACAGGGAAGATTACCTTGGTTTTTTCCTGAGCCAGCTCAGAAACTGTATTATAAATTCCCTCAATTACCAGTTCCACTAAATTTTGCAGCCCCGTAGGAACTAGTTGGACGTTTTTAGTTGCCAAAACCGAGATGATCAGTAAAAATCCCATCACCATCCAACTCACCAACAAGGTGTTACTAACCGGGAGAGATCCCATATATCCTAATATCTCTGGTGTTAAAACAATATGACTCTCCATGAGTAACTATTTTACCTTATGGAGAATTAACTGGTCAATCAGGAGAGCCCATGCGATATCCTAAGCTCCATATCTTCATCTATAGCTGCAGCGTTTAATACGTAAAATGCTAGGGCAGCTCTTTGTTCATCTACTGAGACACCCCAATCATCTTGTCCTGTGGTAAATATCCCATCATCTCTAGATCCAGCACTACCCAATAACCGATCTAACATTCCCACAACGCGAAAAACCGGAGCCTGACATTTTATTAACATGGCATGCATCGGATCTTTTGTCGGCCTTGATATATTGTCATCCATTAACCCTTGAAACCTGTCGGATACAGATTGATCAATCCTCCAACCGGGTATAACTTCTTGCAACACCCAACCAGCTGCATCTGGAAATAAAAATTCAGCAGTTTTCATATATTCCTCCCATAGTTTTAGATCAAATAATTCAGTTTGTAAAGTAGTAACTGGCAATACAACCCATAGTTTACAAACTAGTAGCAATTAGCTATAATCTGATTCATGAGCGAGACAGGATCACTGGGAAAAATCAGCCGTCTAGAATGGGAAAGATTAGTAATTACTGATCTTGATATTTACCTTGATGCTCTCTTTATTGCAACTCCGCACTATAAAAACCTAACACCGGATATCAAATCAGTTTTATTTAGAAAATATTCTGAGGCTGCCAGAAAACCAGAATTTAGAATTTTGGCTGATATAGCAGACCTTGAAGCACAAAGATTTAACCAATTAAATAATCAGTACACCTCTGATAAAACGCGGTCAAGAGACCTATTTTTAATTCATACAGCGAGTGAGATTAGAAGAAAAAGGAGTTTTACAACGCTTCAGAATTTACTTCTCTTAAATGAAGCTTTTCGCTCTAAGAGTGAGCCTCTGTCGATCATGTGGACAAGCCACTTAACTGCACTATATTTAATGGCCTGTGATCCAGATAAATTTTTGGTTGGAACTAAGGGAGGAGAGTACTGGAAGAAAATAGAGATTCCCTTAGAAAAAATCCCCCATACTAATATACCAGTTGCTTCATTATTAACTTTAGCCAGCAACTTATTAATAACTGCTCATCACATTGGAAGAGAAGAATTGCCTCTTGTTCCTTCAAGACTAATTCATCCAAACAATGTCATGAAAGTTGAAATACCTGACACTCAAACTACTATTGCTGAATACCTAGAAGATGCTTATTTTAGACAAAGATACAACATTCCTATTGGTGGCGCAGAAGTTAAATTCCAAAACGCTGGAGATATTGAACATGCACTTGTAGTAGATAGTGGTCATTTCATTTATTCCAAAGTCACAGCCAGACAAGGGCAATGCTTTGTGGCAATAAATAAAATCGACGGATCAACAATAAGTAGCTACTATGCGGCAGGTCAGGGAGACTTGCGGTGGAGTAGTATCGTAGCTGAGACTTATCATGATCTAGTTACTGCTGAGGAGTTGCCAACCCGGGCATACCGGCCTATGAAAGGACCAAGAGAGGTAAACCCCGATACCAGCAAAGAATTAGCGGAAGGACCTCGGGTAATTTACATCCAAAGAAGATTGCACGAAGATTCAGAGCTTCAAGAACCAAGAATAGTTTATACCGGCCGCCGTCGTCCGCCACGTCCACATGTTGTCAGCTCTGGTTATACAAGACGAGGAAATATGACCGAAAAACACAAAGAAACACTGCGGTTGTGGCAAGAAGAAACTGGAATTCAAGTTCCATTAATCCCAGAAGGGCACACCTGGGTAAGGCCATATTTTGTACCGGCAAACGCTGAACAATATTTAGGCGAGTTACCTTTATTTATTAAAAAAAGAATTGGTGCCCAACTGGCTAACCGACAACACTTAGTAACCTAGTTGCCATCTGTTGTATATGATAACCATTCTTGAATATAATTCAATTATGACCACCGATGAGAAAGTTAAATTAATTACCAGGAATTTGCAGGAGATTTTAACCGAGGAAGAGTTAAGACATTTGATTGATTCTGAAACTCCTCTCAAACATTACATTGGTTATGAGGTGTCAGGAAAGTTACATATTGGACACTTATTCGGATTTTTAAAGATAAAAGATCTTATTGATGCTGGAGCAGAAACCACTATTTTTTTGGCAGATCTACACTCAGCTATTAACGATAAACTAGATGGGAATTTGGACACTATTCAAAGAGTCTCCAGAGAATACTTTATACCGGCAGCTAAAATTTTGCTCCAGTCAATTGGGGCAGATCCCAATAAAGTAAGATTTGTTACTACCTCTGAGCTCTACACTAGCGATCCTGATAAAACCTGGCAAACTTTTTTGAGTGTTGCTAAAAATACAACTTTAGCCAGAAATCTCCGATCCATCACTATTATGGGTAGAGAAAATACTGAGGATCTGGATTCAGCTAAATTAATGTACCCCATCATGCAGGCTACTGATATCTTTTTGTTACAAGCCAACATTGCCCATGCCGGACTGGATCAAAGAAAGGTTCATGTCATAGCTCGTGATGTAGCATATCAGATTAAAACTTCTCCTCTTAAAGATTCCCGAGGTACCCCCATCAAACCGGTAGCAATTCATCACCCAATCCTGTTGGGACTGGATTATAAAGGAGAGATCGTTGCAGGGGAGTCAGATGAGATAGCGATGAAAACCAAGATGAGCAAATCTAAGGCCGATAGTGCTGTTTCTGTTCATGATGATCCTGCTGAGATTAAAAGAAAGGTGATGAGTGCTTATGCTCCACCCAATGAGTTAGAAAATAATCCAATTATAAATTGGGTACAAAACTTAATTTTTTACGGGGGCTCAGGAAACCTGAAAGTTGATAGGGCAGAGCAACACGGTGGAACAATTATTTACGACTCCTGGGAGAAATTAGCCGGGGATTATACATCAGGAATTCTTCATCCTATGGACCTAAAGTCTGCTTTAGCTGAGTGGTTAATTAATCTTTTAGAACCGGTCAGAACTTATTTTGAAAATCCTGATAAAAAATCTATTTTGGATGAAATTGAAAGACTAACTATTAGATAGTATCTATGGATCAACTGAATAAAAAATACCGGACTGTGTTTTTAATTATGTCAGCAATAGGAGTGATCTCTATCGTGATGTTTAGTCTTCTGCCACTGTTTTATTAACTATCATGGAGTTTAGTAGACCGTTATCACACCTGGTGGGGATTGGTCCAACGATCGCTAAGAGACTCGAGTTATTGGGACTTTTTACTGTTGAGGATCTAGTCCATCACTACCCCTTTCGCTATGATGATTTTTCTAAATCAACCCAGCTTAATGAGGTAAAAGTAGGCGAGGTTGTGACTCTAACCGGTGAGATCTGGTCTATTAAGAATGTGTATACTAGATCCAGAAAAACCCTCACTCAAGCTATTTTTAATGATGGAACTTCCTCTTTGGAGTTAGTTTGGTTTAACCAATCTTGGTTAGCAAAAAATTTACCAGCCGGTAGTAGGGTTCAGATCTCGGGTAAGGTGAGTCGGAAAGGCAGTAAACTTAGTATCTTGCAGCCTACTTGGGAAAAGCTGGCTGGGGTGTTGCTTCATACTGGAAGGTTGGTCCCAATTTACCCCGAAACTTTTGGCATAAACTCCAAATGGTTAAGACAAAAAATTAATTACTTATTCCCACTGATTGAATCGGAGATTATTGACCCACTTTCATCACACTTATCCGCAGATTTTCTGGATTTAACATCAGCGCTCCAACAGATCCATTTTCCTGATAATTTTGCAACATTAAACAAGGCGAAAAAAAGATTAAGCTTTGATGAACTGTTTGATATTCAATTAGCAACTCAGTATCAAAGGTTGACCTGGCAGAAAAAAACCGTAGTAAACCCCTGGAAAATTTTCGGTAAAAAATTAACTGAATTTATTCACAACTTACCCTTCCAGTTAACCAATGCCCAACAAAGAGTCATTAAGGAGATTGTTGAGGATCTGCAAAAATCCACTCCTATGAACCGGCTTGTCCAAGGAGAGGTTGGGTCCGGAAAAACTGTGGTGGCAGCAGTGATTATATACCTAGCACACCTTAATGGTTTTAAAACCCTGTTGATGACCCCAACTGAGATACTAGCTTTCCAACACTACGCTACATTAAGCAAACTGCTAAAACCTCTTGGCATCAATGTCACCATATATACCGGGAGTAAAAAGGAGAGGGAAGGAGATATTGTGGTTGGTACTCATGCTTTATTATCAGATAAACTTCAGGCAGATAATATTGGTTTGGTTATTGTTGATGAACAACAAAGATTTGGGGTAGAACAGCGGACTAAACTACGGAATAGGTCTTCCTCTCCTCATTTTTTAACAATGACCGCTACACCAATTCCCAGAACTGTCGCTTTAACACTCTACGGCGATCTTGACCTATCTATTATTGATGAACTTCCTAAAGGCAGGAAGATTGTGCAAACCCATTTTGTGCCCAGTAAAAAACGTCTGGATGCTTATAAATTTATTGCCGATCACCTGAAAGTGGGAGAACAGGTTTATGTAGTCACTCCTTTAATAGAGGCTTCAGAAACAAACCAGTCGGCTAAGGCTGTAAAAGTAGAGTTTGAAAAATTGAAAAAAATCCTCCCCCAATTCAATTTAGGGTTGTTGCATGGCAAATTAAAATCAGCAGATAAGCAACAAGCTCTGGACAATTTTAAGTCTAAAAAGACACACCTGCTAGTCTCTACCTCAGTGGTGGAGGTGGGAGTTGATGTACCGAACGCTACCATTATGGTCATTGAAGGATCGGAGAGATTTGGCTTGGCTCAACTGCACCAACTAAGAGGCAGGGTGGGCAGGGCTGGTATTCAGTCATTCTGTTTACTATTTACAGAATCAGAGGAACCACAGCTGGTATCAAGAATTAAAAACTTAGAAACAATTCATGATGGCTTAAAATTAGCCGAGATAGATTTACAGATTCGGGGATCAGGGGAGATCTATGGTATCAGACAATCCGGCAGGTGGAACTTAAAAATAGCTGATTTATCTGATAAAGAGTTGGCTGAACAATCAAAAATCTTGGCGGTAAAAATCTTGGCGGAAAGCCCCAATCTTGACAAATACCCACAACTTAAGGCAAAATTGTCATCTGGACTACTAATAATAGCGCCAGATTGATTTATGCCACAGGAACCAAAGAAGAAACATTCCAAGGGTAGAAAAAGAACCAGAAGAGCAGCTATTAGTTTAGAGGCTATTAGCTTGGTAAAATGCTCTCACTGTCAGGCTCCCACACCCTCTCATGTTACCTGTAGAAGTTGTGGTTTTTATGCTGGTAAACAGGTTAATCAAAAAACTACCGCGGTTATCACCAAGGCTTAATCTACTATGAAAACTGCTCATGACCCTCGTCACCTAGAAAGGATTCGGGTTATCGAGGAACTATTTGCCTGGCAATTTAATCATAAGTCTAAGATCAAATCCTCTATTACCAAAAATATTACCACCAACTTGCAATTAATTGATGCTGCGATTGAAAAATCTGCTCCCGAGAGACCCTTAGCCCAAATTAATAAGATTGATCTGGCAATTTTGAGGCTGGCTATATACGAGCTAACCGTTGAAAAAAATGCACCCTATAAAGTAATCGTTGATGAGGCCATTGAGTTGGCAAAGCAATATGGAGCAGATTCGTCACCGGCTTTTACAAATGGCGTCTTGGGTAAAGTTATCTTGGAGTTCGCTATTGACAAAGGATAGCCCCATAAGACAAAAATGGAAGGTATGGCAAGTCAACAAGAGATTATTGAAGCAATAGCTGATATATTAGCTCTACCACCGGCTGATATCGATCCCCGAGCTCACATTCAAGGTGACATGGGATTAAGTCTTGTAGAGAAAGCTGACCTACTACACAACCTGGCTGAGAAGTTCAAAATTGTTTTTGATCCCCGGGAAACAGGATCTACTGAAACCATCGGAGACATTGTGGATTTGATAGAAGATAAGCTTCTCGAATAAATTCGAGACCTTGATCTTCACTAGTGTCCAGAATAAGCTTTTGGAATAAGAAGTTTACAATATATAGTGAATAGTGTTTAGCGTATAGTTTATATTTTGCAACTGTACCCTGGACCCTAAACCCTGTATCCTAAGCAGGATATGCAAGATAATTTAGTAAGAGTTCTCTCCCGATATAATCTTTATCCTAAAAACATCAGTTTTTACGAAACCGCTTTTACGCACCGTTCTTTTTTAAATGAATCAAAAAAGACCTTAGAATCTAACGAGAGATTAGAATTCTTAGGAGATGCAATTTTATCTTTTATAGTGTCTTCCTACATCTATAACCAGAGAGCCTCTGACACCGAAGGGGATTTAACCAATATCAGAGCCTATATTGTTAAAACTGATTCCCTGGCGATAGTTTCTAAACAACTTGGTTTGGGAGAGCTGCTAAAGCTATCCAAAGGTGAGGAGACTAGTGGAGGACGGGACAATACTCAGCTGCTAGCTAACACCTTTGAATCTCTCTTGGGAGCAATCTACATGGATCTGGGAATTGAGGCTGCTATGAATTTTGTACACACCACTTTAATTCCAATTTTTGCTAAAGAGATACAGGTGGGAGCTCCTAAGGATGCTAAGTCGGAGCTTCAGGAGTTGGTGCAGTCTAAATACCAAGTCTCTCCTTTTTATAAAATTTTAACCACCACTGGGCCTGATCATGCTAAACAGTTTGAGGTGGGAGTATTTGTCAGAGATGAGATGTTGGGAAAAGGTGAAGGAAATAGTAAGCAAACAGCGGAAGAAGTAGCTGCCAAGCAAGCCGTCTCCAGGCTCCAAGGAAACACCTTGTAAGCTCAAAGTCTGTTTGATATGCTGGTGCAGTGCCAGCAAAAAACACAATCAAGCAGTACCTCGGGAATGGTTACTATCACATCTATAATAGGGGGGTTGAGAAGCGAGTTATCTTCCAGGACAATCAAGATTATAATGTCTTCCTTAAATACTTAGCTGAATATTTATCTCCGAAAGATGAAGTTGGATTAAAGAACCAATTAGCAGATCCATCTCTAAACTCTAAAGAAAGAGACAGATTGTTAAAACTCCTCCGGCTCAATAACTTCTTCTTGGAAGTAACTTTATTGGCATATTGTTTGATGCCTAATCACTTTCATTTGTTTATCAAGCAAAGAAATTCAACTTCCATAGATAAGTTCATGCAATCCCTCCTTACCAGATATTCATTGTATTTCAACAGAAAATACCAGAGAGTAGGAACACTATTTCAATCAGCATACAAGGCGTTACTAATTAGTTCCGAGGATCAGTATCTACATTTAACCCGTTATATACATCATCAATCAACCTTCCAAGGAAACACCTTGGAGCCTAGAAAGGAACAGCCCTCCTCATACCCCGAGTACCTAGGGAATAAGGTAACATCCTGGGTTGAACCCAACGAGATCCTGTCTTATTTCTCTAAAACCAATCCCAACCTTTCTTATGAATCTTTTGTGAAACAACAAGATGATTTTAACTTAATTGGATCATATGATTTAGATAACTAGCTTCCCAGGAAAGACCTTGGAGGTTAAATCAGAGAACTGGCTCTAAGTTAAATTCTTAAAGTTATGACTATTGCCTGATTGTCTTATTTCAGGTATACTTTCCCGCATGCCAGTAAAGATTAGATTAATGAGGATAGGTGCCAAGAAACGTCCCTTTTACCGGGTGGTGGCTGTTGATGAGCGGGCTAAGCGAACCGGTGGATATATCGAGCTTCTAGGAACCTATAACCCCTTAACTACTCCCCATGAGATAATTTTAAAACAGGATAAAATTGATGAGTGGATAAAAAAGGGTGCCGTTTTGTCTGATGGATTTTTAAGGATCATCGGTAAGGCTCCCCAAAGACCAGCTAGAAAACCAAAGAAAGAGAAAAAAGAAGAACAAGCTGTACCAGTAGCACCTACGCCTGTGGTAGGGGAAGTTCCAGTTGTAGAGGAAACTCCGACCGAGGAACCCAAAGAATGAAGGATTTATTAGATTATCTAGTTAAAAGTTTAGTTGGCAAGCCCGATGAGGTGAAGATTGAGGACAAAACCGATGAATCAGGATTAACTTTTACCTTAACTGTCTCTCCAGAAGACATGGGGCTGGTAATTGGTAAAGGTGGCCAAACCATTAGATCACTGCGAAAAATGCTGACCGCCAGAGCCATGGCTGAAAACTCCACCCAAAGAGTCTATCTTAACCTGACTGAGATAACACCGGCCTAAAAGGATCCCCAGATGAAAATCACCATCCTTACCCTGTTCCCGGAGATGTTTCCTCCAATCCTTAATTTATCAATTTTAGGTAGAGGTCAAAAAAAAGGCTTGGTGGAATTTAATGTTTTAAATATCAGAGATTTTGCTACCGATAAACATAAAACGGTTGATGACAGCCCTTATGGTGGAGGGATAGGCTTAGTTTTTAAAGCAGATGTGTTAGTCTCAGCTATAAAATCAGTAGGAAAAGGATGCGTTGTTTTAACCTCAGCCTCTGGAACCCCATTTAAACAATCCACAGCTCAGGAATTGTCCCAACTTGATCATTTAATTTTAGTCTGTGGACACTATGAAGGGGTGGATCAAAGATTTATTGATAAATATGTAAATTGTGAGCTCTCGATCGGGGACTATGTCCTAACCGGTGGCGAAATCCCCGCCATGGCTATAGCTGATGCAGTGACCCGACTAATTCCTGGTGTTTTAGAAAAACCGGAGGCAGTTGCCAAAGAATCTTTTGTGAACAATCTGCTTGAACATCCTCAATATACCAGACCCGAGGAATTTGAAGGAGATAGAGTTCCCGCTATTTTACTTTCGGGCAACCATCAAGAGGTGGAAAAGTGGCGCAGTGAAGAATCTCTCAAAAAAACTAAGCAGGTCAGACCCGACTTACTAAAATCACTCAAACGGATCTGATTTCCCAGTGGGAATATCGACAGTTTTTACAGATTGCCCAGAAGTTATGCTAACAGGGGATGCTAAGCTCTGCAGTCTTTGCAATAAAGCCTTCTCTTCATCTGTCAGATCTGGTGCCATACCATCACTCACAGTTTTTTTAGCACTAACCGCCCCATAATGAACCGAGACAGGGATCTCCGCCTCAATTTTTTGCCCAGCTACTGATTTTAAGGAGATTGTCTCTATTTGAAACACCCTGGAGGCATTCTTCAACTCTAAGATAAAGGAACGGATATTTTGTAGTGAGCCCGAGACCTTGACCGAGAGAATAAAACTTTTTTTCTCAGCCACCGAAGGTAAATAAGCAATCTCGTCTAATAACAACCCCGATTTTATTACCAGGCCCTGAAGAACAGTTATCGAAAACGGTACATCCGGTTCGGCAGGGAGAATCGAGCTGACTACACCCAAGCTATTTTGTGAGGAAATAAGGTCTACCTTTTCTAACTCAACCGCTTTGACTCCCAACTCTTCCGTCTTTTTGTTGATCTGTAAAATCTCATCTTGGACTGTGAAATAAGAAAGCAGTTGCGGAATTATCACTAAGCCCAAAATCACAAAAGAACTCAACGTCACTAAACTAGTAATAACTGTCTGCCTATTTTTACCAAAATATAATTTAATTTTTGCTGTTATTTCATCCATATTTAACGGGTGGTAATCTTAAGTCCAAATCTGTAAACAAAATCTTTACCCAGCGAGAGTCCATCAACATCCACTTTGGAGATTAAATCAGCATTTTTTTCTTTGTCTGTCAGATCGTTTAACAACTTATCAATTGAGGATAAAGATCTACTTGAGGCATTGATCATGGTGTTGCCATCACGACTGATGGTAATATCGTTAAATTGCACCTCTGCTGGAGCTAAAAAAGCGACTAATGAAAAAACTGCCTTTTTCTTCTCGTCAGTCGATGATAAGCTCTTGTAGGTACTTAAATACTCTTTTAAAAGAGACAGTTGAGCTTCTCTTTCAGCAAGACTGCTGTTTTGTGACTCTGCTAATACCAAGTTATCATTGGCTGTTTGTAAATTTATCCGCTGCATTAAGCGTAGCGAGAGGGTAATCGATGCAAAAAACACCATAGTGACCAACACCAAGACGCTAATTTTATTTAGCAAATTTAAGCCAACACTTTTCTTCCCCTTCTCAACCAACTCTTTTGGCAACAGGTTAATAGATAAAACTATGTTACTCATTTCTTAGGGCCAATCCTACAGCAATAGTGTACGATGGATCAGTTGCAACGCGGGAAGCAATTGAGGGATCTTTTTCCAAAAATCCCCAAGGGTCTGCTTCTTGTGCTTCTAGGCCTAAACGGCCAGCCAAATAAACCATCAACCCGGGTAATTTAGCCCCACCGCCTGATAAAACCACTCTTTTAATTAAACTTTGGGGGTGTTTTGACTCAAAGGATTGAATAGTTCTTTGAGCCTCAGTGGAGATAATATTAATTAATGGCTTTAAGGTTATGGCTACCTTTCCCTGTAGCTCATTCTCCAGTACTCCATACACTTTTTTATACTCCTCAGCTTGGAGGGGCTGTAAATTTAGGTAGGAGGATAAGGCACGGGTTAGCGTTAATCCTCCGGTGGCAATTGAGCGTGTTAATAAGATAACTCCGTTGGAAACCACTGCCATATCGGTACTACTGGCTCCAAACTCAATTAAGAGAGTGGGAACAGCTAAATTATTACTGATTAAAACCCTGGTGGCAGCGATCATCTCAGTCTCCAGGGCTCTTAGTTTAACTTGAGCCATCTCTAATACTTTTAAGTATTTTTCCTGGATCCGTTTGGGGACAGCGATGGCCAAAACAACTGTTTGGTTACGTTCCTTACTTCTTTCAATAACCTGCCAGTAGAGCTCAACCTGATCTATGGGTAAAGGAACAAACTCCTCAGCTGAGTATTTAATGGCTGAGGCCAACTCATCATCACTTAATAATGGCAGTTCGCTGATGATCCGGGAGAATAACTTTGATTCAGGTAGCGCTGCCACCACAGAATCAAGGGGTACGTCTAATGAGGACAGTAACCCATGGACAGCGGTAGCTACTGCCTCAATATCCAGATCATTGTCTGATGAGAGTCCGGGAGTTGGAGTTTTGACTGAGCCAAAACCCATTAAATGAGGTTTTTTATCATGACGGATTACTACAACCTTAATCACAGAGGAGCCAATATCTAAACCGGTAACCAATTGGGCAGACATAGCTCCATTGTAATAGAAAAGCTAATAATTTATCTAGATGGGCTGTTTAAGTGGACGTTGCCACCGGTGGTTTGCAGGAAAGCTCTGGGGGTAGGAGTAGGTGTTGGGGTAGGTGGTACCGGAGTTGCTGTTGGAGGATCCGGAATTGCTGCAGGACATTCACCATCTTGAAAGTTCCAATAATCATAGTGCAAACCGGAATAAAAGGTATCAATAACAGTTTGTGCCGTCCTCTGTGTGGAACAACAACTAGGGGCACTACTGCATTGAACATACGTTCCATACCAACCATGCACCGATGTTGGGCAAGAGGAACAGGAATTGCTTGCAGCAGTTGTAGGGGTAGGGAGCCCTGCAGCAGTTGTAGGAGTGGGAGTGAGGGTGGGAATTACACATTTATAACAATATGGTGCCACAGAACCAGCAATACATCCTGTCGTGCCTTGATAGTTCCAGCTACCTGCAGCAGAACAGGTAGCATTGCAGGCACTGGGGAAAACTGGTCCATTAGCACCTTCTCCAGCACAATAACCTCCACCACTAGCACATGTTCTACATTGAGGAGAAGAGGTGGGGGTAGGAGTAGGGGTGATAGTAGGAGTGGGGGTATTAGTGGGACGCTGAGGAACTTGGGTAGGGGTAGGAGTAGGGGTTATGGTGGGGGTAAGGGTAGGGGCTGGTAAAACCCTGAAATCACAACTATATCTGGCAGGTAAAAGATTACAGCCATCATTTGAGCCACCCTGTTTATTACATGCATAATTATTACTTGCAGTACAATAATTCACGGCACTTGTATTTGTTGTTCTGACATCTGAGTAGCCAGCGGGATATGAAGATACTGACATGGTAAAGGTTGAGTTCGAGAAAATATTAAGCCTAAAATTACCGGTGCTGCTAGTAACACCATTAAGGTCAGGGCCACCACAAAGAGTGTTACTAGAATCAGGACAATTTAAGGTTTGAGTTTCACCTGGGTCTGTTACATCCCCATCATCATTATCATCACAGGCAGTGGTAGAAGAAGCGCTAACTGAAACACCTGAAACGGCAATACCGGCAGGGTTAACTATGTTCCCCCCAGCTGCATAATTGCAAAAAGCGTGGCAAGTAGTACCGGGATCACCAACAGCGCTACAACCTGCATAAACTTTCACTGGTTGAGACTTATTAAACGTCGTAAAAGCCAGGGCTGATACAAAAATAAAGATAGCAATTAGATAAAAATACTGCCACTCCTTTTTTTTACCCATAATAATATTTTATTTTTGTTTTAATACCCACCAGGCTGAAAAAGAATCTATTGAATAATCATCGCGGATAGGCGAATGAGTTTGAATCTGGATTGTATCTCCAACCTTAAGACTTGATTTAGAAATTCTTTGCCAGCTGAAGTAATCCTTAATATCCCCTTCTAGCCAGTCACTAGAACTGGCAATGAAAAAAGTTCCCTGACTGGAACCGCTTTGCAAATTAACAAACTTACCCGGGCCTTTAAGGTCAGAGTTGGTTGGACCGTTTCCTTCTGTGATACTGGTGATTTGCCCACGGATGGTAAGCTCAGCAAAAGAATCACTAACCAAAGACCCCCAAGCTTGCTTGGATTGTTCAACCAACCTTTCAGCAGCCGAGATTTTGGGAGGTGGGGGTTTGGGTACAGATTTTTGGCCTAAATAATACCCTAAGCCAGAACCGAATAATAAAAAAATTATGCCTAAGACAATTGGAATTATTGGTGTACTAGTAGGAGGGGTTGGAGGATTATTGACGGGGACAGTTTGCGGATTCACTCTTATCCCAATATAGTATAATTCCTTGCAGTTTGCAATCTCTCAAAAATCAATGGGTATTCTTGCTGATATTTTAATAATTCTGTTGCTTGGAATTTTGCCAAATTTTGTTTTTTTGGATGATCCTATTGGGTTTAATTATCCTAAGCTGGCGATTATTTATCTGGTTACTTTGGTAATTTTGGTTCATGGATTTATTACCTTAAAAAAAGATCGGCAGATAACTTGTTCCGATTTTCTGATTTTGATGTTTACCTTCATCTACTTTCTCTCAACCATATTTTCTCAAAGTAAATACCTGGCAGTTTTTGGAGATTGGTTAAGTCCCAACAAAGAAGGCTTCCTGATAACAATTTGCTTACTAGTAATCTACAAATACTTTAGAAAAATTGCCGACAGGAAATTTTTACAAAAGGCCCTGTTTGTAACAGTTTTAGGAGTATCTTTTGCTTTGCTTTGGGGGTTAATCATGCAGAGCGGACAAGCTTTTTATATGGGTATTCCCTTAAGGATGAGCTCTCTGGAGTATAATACTATTTATTTTTCCAACCTTTTGATAATTGGCCTGCCAGCTTCTTTATCTTTGGCTATAATTCAAAAAACCAGGAAGACAAAGGTTATTTATACCCTGGTAGTTTTATTAATTAGTTTGGGGGTAATCCTATCTTTGACCAGAGCAGTTTGGATTAGTGGAACAATTTCCATATGGTTATTTTTTTACCTACTTTTACGGTTAAGGACTACGTTTATTAAGGGGTGGGGAATGAAGTTGATGAAGGTTTATCTGATTATTTTGGTAGTATTGTGTTTTTATCTGGCTCCTGTAATTACTCAAAGAATCAAAGAAACCTTTAATACTCCCGCCGTATACAGTAGCATCAATATTAGAATATTGGAGTATGGGTCTGCCCTGAAGATAATAAAAGATTACCCATTATTTGGGGTTGGGCCGGATAATGTTAGAATAATTTTTCCCAAATATCGTTCTTTAAAACTAAACGATAATTTAAAGGAGTGGAACATTGGAGTAGGCAATATTAGAAGTTACTATCTTAATTTGATGGTAAATATTGGGATATTTGGCGGTTTAATATTTCTTTTATTGGTTGTCCAAATATTTAAAACAATCCTCAGGGGTTTTTTAAATATGGATTCTCAGATTGAACAGGTGGCCTATTTGGGGCTTATGATAAGTTGGCTGGCAGTAGTAATTAACTTTCTCTTCTACAGTTCCTCCTTGACTGCACAGATATTTTTTTGGGTCTTAAGTGGAATATTAATGGGAATCAATAAAGAAAAGGTTTTTTTAAAAATTAATTTACCTCCTAATTTTGCTCCACTTGTCTTTTGGTCAATTTTGACAGGTTTTTTTTGTATTTTATCGGTTGATGTTTTTAGTAAGCTGATTTTTAGCCAACGGGTTTATCAATCAGAAGTTCCCCAGAGGATTGAACTGATTGCCAGAGCTATTAGTTTAAACCCTTTTGATATTGGATATTACTATCAACAATCTCAACAATATTTACCAATGATTGAGAGATCCGTAGTTTTCCATACTACTGATTCTGATCAAATTAAGGGTTGGATGGAAATAGTACAGTCTGGTTTGGATTTTGCGGAATACTTGGGACCAAACGACCCGCAGCTTTGGGAGGACCAGGCTTGGTTGTCTCTTCAAAAATTAAGATTAGGCAGTTCCCAGGAAAAAGAACAACTACTGGAACAAGAATTAGCTATTGCCCAAAAAGCATTGGATTTAAATCCCACTTCTCCCAGAGTAGCTGATATTATAACTTTAGGATATTTAGCAATGGAGGGTAAAAAATTGAAAGAAGCAGAAAGTTCGGCAAGATACTCAATTAAACTAATGCCAGGATATATTATTGGCCATCACCATTTAGGGGAGGCATTAAAACAACAAGGCAGGTTTGAGGAAGCTATCTTAGTATACCAGCAGTCCTTACAGTATGGGAGTAATCAAACTTTTACCAAGGAAGAGGTTGAGAAAATTAGAAAACTACAAGAGCTAAATAAAAATTAAGTTTCCATGGGAAATCACAGATTATGACAAGTTTGGTTAATTAAGAGAGGAAACCTTGAGTGATACTTGGTACGTAGACCCTTTTAATACCTGGCCGAGGAGTGTCCCCATACTGAATCGTCCAATCAAATGTCCTTGGATTATCATTAGCAGTTGCCATTTTTAACTTCAAAGATCCTTTATTTTGCCAAGCAGCTAGATTAAAGTCTCTTACGTCGCCCCATCTTAGATACTGTACTCCATTCTGTGTTGTTTTAATAAGAAAAGTAGCATCTGTACGCGCTACAACCCCATCTGAATTCCTTTGAAACCACTTAGAGGGGTCAAAGTTATTTAAGCCACCTACATAGATTGGGGCATCTGGAATAATTTTATCATCATATGATCTGCCTGTGCCTTGACTTCTATAAACCTGAAAGGGGCCATTAATACCATCTCCTGTTGTAGTAGTAAGGTTCATTTTTGCAGTAGAAGGGAACTCATATGGCATTCCAAGGTAGTCTTTCAGAGTAGCGGCAAAAGCATGAGGATCAGGTCGACGAGCCAGCTGAGATGCAGTATATAGGGCAAATCGCCATCCCGTATCTGGCATTGAACCTTCGGTCATAATGTCTCCCTGTGCGATATCCGATCTTACTGTTTCATATCCTTGCCATTGTGTGGGTAAATCTGTTATTACCGATGTCGGACTGGATAGGTTAAAAATACCGGGATAATTCATAACCCATATATCAGTAAGATGAAGACTTGGCAGAACTATTAATTCTCGAATAAAAGTGTAACTAATATCTTTTTGAGAATTGTAATATGCATCTCTTCTAAAAAAATAGGAGCCGTTTTCAATAGCTAGCTGAGAGTCTTGTATCATCCGAATAGTCCCATCGGAATCTTTTATGCCATTTTGAAGATAGCCGGAATGGTAGGATGCGGGAGACTCAACACCGTCTTGCAATATTACAAGACGTCTCAGGTTATAACCAACGCGAGTGGGGGGATTTGTTTCGGTTAACATCCTATTAACTTCAGTTAGGTGTCTTGTTAAGAAAGATTCATAAGACATACCGTTATCAGCAGTAAACCTATCGTAAAAGCCTTTCCAGATAAACCCACTGCCATAGTAGGTATCCGGTCTCATTTCTTTTGACACAGAATTCCACTCTATAATACTATTGTTAAGCTGGTTTTGAGAAAGCGGGGCACTGGCTCCTATAACTTCAAATGACTGAGCTTTTCGAATCGGTTCTGCCGCTTCTGCGGAAGTTACCATTTGATTAGCAAGAAGTTTCCCACCAGCAACGAGCGCAGATCCAATTTGTTCAGCATTGGTAGTTGTGAGAATAACTCCAGGGATAACCAAAGATTTTCCAAAGCCTTTAAAAAAAGATCGTTTACCGAAACGTGGTGTATCTGGACTTCGTTGGTCTATTTCATTAGACATATCTAGAACATATTATACTTAACTTATAGTATTTAGTCAAGATCATCACTTTATTCCTATAATTCTGATGCACTATCCGAATCCAGATCCATAATTTTATCTTACCATTATTTTGTGACCTGTCCAGAGGAAAAGAGAACATAATCAAACATATATGGAACTACTGATTTTTGTTGAAAGACCTGGAGATCTCTTTGGGTATTCCCAGCTATACCGGTAGAGTTATAAACACTGGCTTGAGGGGGTAGGGAACCAGAGGTGGGTTTAATGGCTACCGGGTGGCTAAGATTACTATAAAGAATCCTAACCCGGACTAGTACCGGGTCTATATTGTTTTTATCGGCTGCACTGCGGTATGGTACTATAGCCTTACAATAAAAAGAACGGGTACCGCTGTAACTATTGGTGGGAATTTTTACCCCATTGGATTCCCGGCTACTACAACCATTAAAACCGTTATTGTCCCGTCCCGGAGCACTTCCATTAAACGAATCATAATAAAATTTCTTACTCTCATAAGTACTACCCCTGACCGTTATCACGTGAACCTCAACTGCCGGCTGATTATAAATATCACTGGTGTAATCTTTGGCTACCCCAAAATATAGCTCAAAATCATCCGCCTTTCCCTGGGAGGCACTTCCATAGTAGGATGCCAAATTATCTGGGTTGGCTAACCAAAAATGGGCAAAGGATTCCTTGCCAATTGGAGGGAACTCCAAAGCTATGCCGGTTGGAGGAAGGGTTCTGGTCCAATTAACTGTAGCTGAGGAGTTATTAGTCAAAGGAATAGGCAACGGACCACTATTCTCAGTCGAGGAGATGGCTTTCTCAATACCCGCCTCAGCTGCCAAATAAGCCCGGGCTGAGTCCTCAACCCTAGTAGAGGTGGAGATATCAGAGATGGTATGTCCAATCACCGATAGACCCAACGCCAAAGCCACCACCATTACCAAAAGGAGAATTATTATTACCTGACCCCTCATTTTTTAGTCCTCACTCCCACAGTGGTATTAAATAAAATTCCCCCCTCTTTAAGAGTTACCTCATAGGCTGAGCCAGCATTAACACCAGCTGCGGCCCGAAACTTAATATCCAAAGCATCCTTAAACCCGGGTACCTCCACCCTCTTAAAGATATTCTCTGTATAACCGGAATCACCACTAATAAAAACTGAGATGCCCTTGATAGGATCAATATCAGTAACATAGGAACTTTTAGAGACAATAAGAGACGCATCGTTACATCTGGCAGTGGAGATCTCCGGAAAATCATCCGCCGTAAAGGTATCATAGGCAATATAACCGTTGGCGGTTGGGGAATTGGCGGGCGAGGGAGCTACAAAGCGGTATCTAAGGTATGCTCCTTGTTTAAAGATGACAATGGTATCTGTTATTGGACTAACGATAGTATCACCCACACAAACAATCTTCTCTGCCTGATGAATCTGATCCACTAAGTTTCCTAACACCGTCTGACCGTTTTGTTTCACTGTACCCACAATCTTAGCCTTATTTTCACCCCGTAGAGTTTGAATTAAAACATCAGTCATCACTAGCCCTAAAGCGGTAGTGATACTTATGACAATAATTAACTCTACCAGAGTAAATCCTTTCATTATATTCCGTCTTTTCCCATGATCGTCTGCAGATTTGATTCATGGGTGCCCGAAGAATCAGTCCAGCGGACTTTGACAGTAACTGTTTTCTCGGTTTGGTGGCTATCATTACTATCAGAGATTACTACCTCCCGACTTAGTCCATCCCCTAAGGCCTCAGTATCGGCAGCTTGGTTTGTTTGCACTAAGCTTAGATCAGTATTCACCTTAAAGGCACAAGGATTAGGGCTACAAGCGTTGTTCATATTAATAAGCCATAAATCAGAAAACTTAGTCACCCCAGAGGCACTGCTGAAGGTTACTAACCCGTCCCTGTCTCTGACTCCCCGGATCTGTTCAATTGCCTGTGAGGCCAACTTTGTAGCCCTAACTTGGGTCTGGGCAAACTGGGCATTTTTTAAGCTGTTGATTACCACAATTAATAAAGAGGTGATCACAATCGAGGCCACTGATAAAGCTACCACCACCTCAATTAAAGACTGTCCCTGTTCTTTCTTTAAAAATTTCATTCCTTGATAGCTCCTGTGTAGAGTAATCCACCTTTCTCAATAAATAAGCCTGATTTAGCGGAAGCAGACTGTAAAATAATTATCATCCGCTGATAATTTAAAACATCCAAACCAGATCCATCAATAAACTTAACTGCCCCGGAGATATTACTAAATTCAACCCGGGATCCGGAACCACCGCTAGGAAGAGAGGTTATGTCCAAGGGATCGGGACTCCTAGTTTTACTATCAAAGAGTATCTTGCTAACTGTAACCCTAGTTTTTAGATTGAAATTGGTAATAGGAACCCCAGTACCTTGTGAACAGTTGGGTTGAACCAGATAATTTTGAGTATTGGCGGTAAACTTCCAACTGATGGATTTAAATGCTGGGGCAAATTGGTCACCACATTGAGCACCAACAAAAGCGTTAGATTGAGCCTGTTTAACTGCTGATAACATCCTGCTCACCTCCTCCTCAACCTCTGAGGAATTTCTGAATTGAGTTAGTTTGGGTAAAACCACTATCCCTGAGGTGATCATAATCGTTATAACAACCATAAGTTCTATCAAGGTGAAACCTTGACAGGATCTCCGAGCCCTTGCGAGGAGTAGCCCTATAAGGGTGAAACCTCTATAAAATCTTTTTTTATTCATCATGGTTGCTCAAAACAATATAGTCTAGCAGCAGATGCTCCACAAGAAGTAGAAGAATAAGCAGTAGTACTTGATGTCCAGAGATTGTAATTTTCTGTAGCAATGCCTCCTCGGCCATCAGTAGATGAGTTGCTGCTTGTCCAATTTAAGCAAGTCCCCGCAGGGAGAGTGGATGAATTGCCGTCTATGTTAGTATAAGTAAATACCGTGCTATAACCAACCTCAGTGTTGAGTTCAGTTCTATTGATAGGGGTTAGCAAACTGCCGTCTGTTAAATCATCCCAATTAGTGGCAATTGAAACATCATTTAATAACTTATATGGAACAATACTGTGATCAAGACGACTAGAAGCTGAAGTGACACTGTTGCTTAACCAAGCTTTCCAGGTTCCGTTTAAATCAGCTGCATCTGCTCTTGCTTGACACTTAGCATCTGCCCCAGCTAGTCCTCCTAAATTACCATTATATTGAGTACTGGTTACAAAGACACGATAAAATGTCGGAACTACTGCTGGGGTAGGCACTGGATCATATGGTTCATCGGAGGTGATACCCATATCACAATCACCGCTAGTGCCAGCACAAGAGAGATTTTTACATCCACCTGGCACATCCATTTGTTTATCTCCTTTTTTCTTGGCACATACAACATATGCTTTACAATTTCTCTTGGCAGAGGTACAACTAGCAGGAACTGTGGAGTAAGCATACTGCTTCCCCGATGAAGCCTCTGGATCAGCGGGGATCGGGTCTAGATATTTAACTAGATCTTTTAACTCTTTGGGGTAGGAACGCTCACTGTGCCGGTAAAGCTCTAAACCCTGTTTGATAGCACTAAAATCCCGGAGTCTTGCCTGATCTTGGCTATTATCACTACTTCCTTTATAAACGGTGGCTCCAATAGCAGTCAGAACCGAGAGAATACTCACTGCAATTAATAGCTCCACTATAGAAAAACCAAAACTTCTTTTGGACATTGATTTTACAATAGCACATTGGTTAGCTATGGGGAAGGCAGCTCAAAATTATACACCTCTTTGTCCACGCAAACACTGGAACGGTCAACGGTAACTGCATCTTCTAAGTTAGCGTATAAGCAGTATCCGCTACAGGATTTTGTGGTGGTAGAGTTATCACAGCTATCTGGCATAGGACGGTAACTATATTGGGGATAGGTACCTTTAGAGGTTAGGGGATCACTGGGAACTTTTTGCAGATACGTTCTGGTTTTGGAGATATTTGTTAAAGGTTGGCCAGCAGTTAAGGTAGCGGGGTATTTACCTTGATCAGCCCGGTATTGGGTTAGAGCCGACTGAAGAGTTCTTAAATCAGACTGTCTTTTACTATCCCGTCCTTTGGCAGCAAAGCTGGTATAAGAGGCCACAGCTACCCCGATTAAAATAGAGATAATAGCTAAGGTAATTACCAACTCAACCAGAGTGAATCCTTTTTTCATTTTATATGATCCTCATTATCATTAGTTGCAGTGCTGATGCCAGTTATAACAATTATTCCAACACCATGATGTACCACCAGTGCTCGCAATATAATCAATACAAGCTTGGGAGTATGTGGCTGTCGGGCAACAGTATGGTACACAGCTTTCCCAATGATTATAACAAACAGGGACAGCGGTAGGATCAGGGCCACTGATAATGGGTACCGGTGTTGGGGTGGGTGTAGGTGTTGGGGTGGGAGTTGGTGTGCGAGTTGGAGTGGGAGGGACTGCGGTTGGATTAGTCAGGGAGTAATCCGTTAAATTTATGGTGGAGGTTTTTCCACCACCTACTGTGGGGCGTAAAGCTAGATTATAAGCTTGCTCAGAACATTCTTCAGCCTTCTCAGTCCCACCACCTTTCTCTAAATTGGCATATAAACAATAGTTAGTACAATAAACAACCGAGCCAGTCTCTGCATTATTACAACCTTTTGGCTCAACAACATATAAATATTGAGGATTGGAAGATACCGGGTCTTTGGGAACCTTACCTAAATAAGTTTTTCCACCAGCAGGGGAGATGATGGGTTGATCAACGGTGATACTAATGGGATAAAAACCCTGATCAATAAAATATTGTTCCAGAGATGCTTGAATCTTTTTTAAATCTGCCTGACGAGTCACATCACGGGATTTACTACTTAAATTACCCAAATTTGGCAGTAATACAGCTGAAATAGCAGCCAAAATACTGATGGCTATTAACAGTTCAATTAAGGAAAAACCCTTAAAGGATACTTTCTTATTCATCATTTTCTATTGTCCCACAAATTTTTTAAATTATTAAGTAGGTTACTCAATAAACTCCGGGAAGTTGATATCCCAGCAACTGAGGGAGTAGAGGAACCAAGTGAAGCCAACGATCTGCCTGTGCCACTGTTATAAAGACTGGTAACCTCAGTACTCGTAATTGCCCGGTTCCAAATACCAACCTCATCTATTTTGCCCAGAAAATTATATGTGTAGCCGTCTTGTGCATACCATCGTCCAATAGCCATATTGGCTAAATTTGTAGAAAGAGCTGTATTAATGGTTTTGGATTCAGAAAGTGTCCCATCTTTATATATTTTGACAATACTTCCATCATAAGTTCCTACATAATGAGTCCACACATTAGTATCAGGAGTAACTGACGCACTGTTGCTTAAAACAAGTGCTGTACTGGGGAGGAATGTAACATTATTACTCACAAGAGAAAGCATCCAGCCTGTTTGACCAGGAGTTTCTGTTTTAGTGACAATACCACGGCTAACACCATCAAGAGAAGTTATATATACCCATGCAGAGATGCTAATACCGGTTGTAGGGTTAAGTGATGAATGATGAGGTATGTTAATATAATCGGTTGAATTGTCAAACATTCTTCCGTTGCTTATTTTCCCGGCAACTATGTCAGTAGTTCCAGATGATGTCCCGTTGTTTAAGTCCATGGAATCCGTGACTGTTGCTCCTGATGCTTCATCCATATTCCAATAGGAAACAAGGCCAGCAAGAGGGGGGTCTGCTGTTGCTGGAGTTGGGGTAGCAGTGGTTGGAGTTGGGGTTGGAGTTGCTGCTGTTGAAGTTCGATAGCGGATTATAACAATACCAGAACC
>Ga0209541_10002634_pt1 | contig 33826 bp, 35 predicted proteins | sample RifCSPlowO2_01_FD_184027 | JGI IMG/M metagenome (GOLD analysis project Ga0209541, IMG submission 184027) | Groundwater microbial communities from Rifle, Colorado - Rifle CSP2_plank lowO2_0.1 (SPAdes) (version 2) | ecosystem: Environmental > Aquatic > Deep subsurface > Groundwater | place...
GGGCACTTCTGCAGCTAGCATCGTCAACAACATTTCCCTCCCGTGCAGAACAAGCGCTTGCAGCAACATTCTGTAAACATCCAAGACCGCCAGTCTCATCATAACCAGCACCTGTTAAATCACAGCACACAGGCCTGCACTCAAAAGTATCCTCGCATCTTGTTGGAATTCCTCTTCCACCATCACAGTTGTTCGCATCAGTATACTGGCACGACTTTGCTTCTCCATCAACTAAAGCATTAACACAGCAAACCCTGTTGTCATTTTCCTGCGCATAAGCATTAACAGAACTCAAATTAAAACCAACAATAAAACTAATGCTGACTGCCAAAAATATCTCAAAAAATGTTATTAATTTTTTAAAAATCATATTATCACAGCAGTTCTCTCAAGCCCCTCCCTTGGTATTCCCTCAAAAGCAAAATAAAAATGATATTCATCGTTCGTACTTAAACTAAGATCATAAATCTCATCAGGATAAGGTTTTTTCAGTTCCAAACGATATCTGTTTTTGCTAAGCATGCCAAAAGAAATTATATCAATCTCTTCTCCTCCAGATTTTTTTTGCACAAGCCTGTTCACAGCATTTGTAAATTCACCCAAAGGAGTATCAGCGGCATAAACAAATTTATCTTCAGAAGTGCTGTATGCTCCTTTTTTTAATTCAATAGGAAAATCTAAAGTAATCAAAATATTTTTATCAGATATTAAGCTGCTGACTCCAATGTTTCCAGAACTTAACTCATAATCACTGTCCCTAAATTCATTTAAATTAATGCAATTGCTTATTTTCAAAGGAAGATAATTGTCAAGCTTGTTCTGCATATCAGAAATAAAAATATTTTCACTCAAACACCCCTCACCGTTTTCCATTGCCCTGCATAAAATAGGATACTTAATTCCTGAATAAACAACATAACCAAAATCCCTCTCAAATACACCTGCATTTTCCATCAAGAGTTTTGCAGCTGCTTTTGTTTCTAGCTCAGCACACCTGCCAATCTCTCTTTTCACATCTCCAAGCTGCTGATTAAGATATTCCTGGCTGTCTGTAGGACTCTCCCTTATTGTCTTACCTAAGCTCTCCCTGAAAAAAAATATCAGAAAAATTACTGCAACCAGAACTATCCCAATGATAACAAAAATTCCGGCTTGTCCTCTTTTTTTCATCTTAAGTATAAACATCAGTCTGCCTGAAGTTCTCAAACCTGTCAGTGCATCTCACCCTATAAAAATTATTCGTTATCATGACTTTGTGTTCAATTCCATCGCTTGAGATCAACTGCTCGGCATCAGCAAAGTTTATGCTTGCCTCATTAACATAACTGCATGTGGTAAATTCATTTGTTTCTATATTTAATTCACCTCCATATCTATAAACCTTTATAATTTTCGGAGGAATATCATCTCTTTCAAGATTTACACTTGCTTCTTTCTCAGCCACATTGCCTGCAATGTCTTCGCACCTGAATCTTAAATTATATTCTCCAGTGCTCCTGCTAATATCTCTTTCAATATGTGCAGCTGCAAAATTAGGTCCCAGTCTTGTCCCGCCAGGTTCGTCAAAGGCATCAAAATCATATTCAGCCAGTGCCCATCTGCATGCAGCATTCCCACTCTGTGCTCCCTCTGTAGTCCTGATTTCAAGATCAAAAGAATTATCATAAATCGTCCCGCAATCCTCTCCAAGACTATGCAAACACTTAATGCTTGATATATTCAAGGCACTTGTGCCGGTAACAAGATAACCACCCTCAGGCCATGGATTGCTGCTTCTTCCTCCATCCCTCAAACAATTTATATAATTATTTACCTCGCCAATCCTGTTGTTTATAATGCGATTGCACTGCTCCTGCGTTCCAGAACACTCAAGATATTCTTCCACCTGCTCGCCTCTAACGCCTCTAAGAAGTTCATCACACTCCTGCACTCTTCCTGCACAGCTGAACCAGAATCTGTTTTCCCCCTCAGCAATATCAGTTAAAACAGCTTCGCATAATCTCTCTCCTGTAAGTCCTGGACTCGTACATCCAAAAGCAGTATTTGATTCTATATCTCTAACATCATCTCCGGCTGTTGTTTCAGCCATCTCATTAAACCCAACACTCTCTCTGCTCCACCTGCACTGCACAACATCGCCAACAACAGTAAGCCTTGCCTTTTTTGTATTTTCGTCATGCTTAACATAAGCCTCACCGCTTGCAGGATTTACAGATCTTATAATAGGTGAAATATAACCTGCACGTCCGACATTAAATTCAACAGTTGCATGCGGCTGCACAGTGTTTTCTCCATTTGTGCTTGTGCATCTTACATAATACTTGTAATTGCTCTCTCTTGAACCGTGATTTATTATTCTAAAAATATGGTCAACAGAAACAGCGCCTGAATCAGGGAATGGCAATACGCTAGCTGGATTCATCTCTGAATTATCTGCAAATTCGCAAGTTGTAGGAATTCCAACACTTGGATCATTTGTATCAACAGTTCTGAATCTAATTTCTATTGGAGCCAGAGGTTCTAATTTCCCATTTATTAAAACATGTCTCTCATTTTGTATTGATGCGCTGCTCTCGCTGCATTCTGAAGGATCAAACAGATTGCATGTGAAAGACACAGTGTCATCTATAACAATCTTTGGAATTCTTGCAATTTCAGGTTCGATAGGAACACATTCTGGTTCTCCTCCTCCCTCCTCAGAAATTCCCTCAACAAACTGGCAGTTGCCAAGACTCTCGCACAAATATCTTGTGCACTTGTAAGCAGACTTATCGTCAATAGTCTTTAAATTATTCGCAGGCAGCAGCCCACTCATGCCATCCCTGTCTTCCTCCCATGTTGCGCTGCATCTCCAGCATTCATCTGTTGTTGATGGCTGCTGCCATGCATTGCATTGTACAACAGAAGGCGGCTGAAGAAAAATTCCCTGATCACCGCTGCATCCTGCAAGAAAAATTAAAACAAACAATAAAAGCAGATGCATATTTTTTCTGAATCTTCTTCTCAAAGAAAGTGGAAAAATTAAAATTGAAGCTAGATAATTTTCAGGCCTTAGCGAAGTGCCGCCAGATACTGCCTGAAAATCCCCGAGGCTTATCGCAGGATAAATCTCTTCAGGAGAAGTACACCCCTCCCATGCATCTTCACTCGCAATTGGGGCAAGGCACATATGTGACATTGCAAATCCTCCTGTTGTATACCTTCCTGCAAGATTAGGTGCAATACCGCAGTCACCTAGCGCCCTGCAGAGTCTGTTTATATCATCAATCACAAAAGATTCTGAAGCGCGGTAGTCAAAATTTTCAAAAACCTGCTGCCTGCATTCCTCAGTGCTGTCGCATTCTCCAAACTGACCAAACCTTACAAAAGGAAAATTAAAATAATTATTAAATCCAATATAAGACGCTGTCCGCCCATCTTCATCCACAACATTTCCAAGTCCCAAAAGTTGCCCGCAAAAATCAGTTCTGCTCGGAGGCACAAGAGGCACGCATGCTCCGCTGCCCTCAAAATTAAAACTATATTCTCCTGCCTCAATTGAACCGCGTTCATTGTCTCTACCGCAGCATCTGTCGCTTCCACACCACCTTCCAGTTCCTAACCAGCACATATGTGCGCTGTACTCAGCACGAAGGTTATAGGTCCCTGAAACTCCAGGCAAATCAAGAAGCCTGACAAGGCAAAATCTGTTCTCATCATCGCATGCATTTTCAGCAAGATCGCTCTCTCCAATTACCTCCCCATCCAAAATATCAGGGCTTCTTTCAACAATATTTCCACTGCCATCATAGTATACAAAAGATACAGAATCAATATATAAGTCATGCAAACCAACAAAGTTATTGATCTGTCCGTCAAGAAGGTCCTGAAGATCAGCATAAACTTCCCTGTCTAAAAATAAATCTAAATCACCAGGATTTTCTGTTAAGTCAGCCCTTGGAATATAAGAACACGCATTTCCCTGCTGTACTCTTGCTCTGCAGCATTCCTCAGTATTTTCAACTGTATTGCACACAAGACATCTGTCAGGCTGTGTATTATCAAGCCACCTTGCCTCTGTCATCTTATAACCACCAAAGACACCAACCACATCTTCAACACAAATTTTTTCTCTGCCCTCTCCCTCAGCCGGAACAACCTTCTCATTCCCAAAACTGCATGTATGCACATAATGCTGTGTCCCAGGCAGATCAAGAGCAGGCCCAACTTTAGCCTGCTGATACTCGCACCAGCTCTCCCCATTAAACCTAAAATTTCTTGAATTCCCTCCAAACCCAAATGAAGCATCATTGTCTAAAATATTGTCATGGTTCTCATCAGTATATGGATTGTCCCAGACAGAATTGCACTTAGCAGGTCCGCATTCCCACTGCCCTGTACTCTCATCAAGAACAGGCATCTCTTCTAAATCATTGCATCCCCTGTAAATCTCTTCAGGATTTCCGCAGCTGTCAAGATAATATAAATCATACTGCATATTCAATTCAGCAGGTCCTGGGCCTATACCTGCATGAGATTCACAGACAGGATCGCACTGCTCAGCAAGAACACTGCAAAAAAAAGGCTGAAAAACTCCCTCTTCGCATGCACTCTCAAATCCATAGCTGCAACCCTGGTCAGCATTGACGCAGCAACCCTTTCTGTCATTGTTAGGCTCGTTCTGCTGCTGGCACTGCACCTCATCATAATCAAAATCTATTTGACCTTCAAGATTAGTGCACTCATTCTCAGGAATAAATCTATAAGAACTAAAACCACCAACACTAACTCTGCAGCATGTATCCTGAAATCCTCCAAGCTCGCTGCATTCCCTGTTCGCATGAAACTCACCACTAATGCTCAAACACCTGTCCTCAGAAACTCCCTCCTCGCATATATTATCCTCAAATATTATGCAGGCACCACTAGTCGTACATTCATTATGTTCAGAACATTCTCCTGATAAAAATGTTTCGCAGTTTGAAACAGGCTGTCCGTCAGGACTGTTCACGCAGGGCGTCCCGTCATTTGTAACAATACAGCATCCACTCTCGCTGTAAACAGCACCAAAAACTAGCAAAAACACACTTGCAAAAATTAAGTAAAATTTTTTGTGTTTCATGATTCGGCAGCAAAATAAAATATTCTTTGATCTCCGTATCTTGGTTTTATCATGTAAACGCTTCCATCACTGTACAAAGTCCTGTCAATATCAAAAAAAACATATTTTTTACCAAGTAAAACCATATCAATATTTCCCCCGCCTGAAAGAGTGTTAACAATCTCCCTTACAATCCCGGCAACCTGCCAGAAGTTGGTGTTAATCGCAGCAGAAAATTTCTCCTCTGTCTGCTCATCATTCTCCTTAAACAAAGTTATTGGGTAATTTACAGTAACCAATAACCTCTCATCATCAAAAATAAATCCCTCTTTATCAAGCGAAAATTCTCCCCTGTTTATAGTATAATCCTGATCCTCAAAGAAAATTAACTTTCCGTCAGCACATCCCTTAATCTCCTGCTCAAGAACAGGAAGCATCTGCTCAACAACCTCCTCTTTTGTAAACATAAAATTATAGCAGCTTTCATCCTCCCTAACTTCATAGCACAGCACATTAACTCTCTTTCCATAATAATTTGCATATCGTTCTGGATTCAAATTTCCGCCGCCATCATAAAGCCCGTCAAGAAGCTCATTCGCAACATCTCCAACGCATTCCTCAACCTCAGACTTTATGTCTCCAAGCTGCGAGCCAAGATATTCCCCAGTTCCTCTTACTTCCCTTGCTTTTTCTTCAACAGACCTGAAAAGAAGAAAAACAAATATTATCGCAGCAACAGCCACAATTCCTATAATAACAAAAACGCTTACCTGCCCTCTTTTTTGCATATTCTGATTTATCATTAAGATTATTTAAGCCTTTTTATAAAGAAGATAAAACGCAAGGACCTGCAAAAACACTATAAAAAAAATCAGAAACATTTTAAGAAAAAAAGGAAAGCTAAAATCAGTGAAATAAAGAAATCCTCCGTAAAATATCCCAAGGAAATCATAAAACAAAAACAAAAAAACAAGCGGAGCAAAAGAATAAAATTTCTGTTTTTTTAAATGCCTGAAAAATAACACTGACTGAAACCCTACAAAGCCGTGCGCAAAAATATTCCAAAAATGGTACAAAGAAAAGCCGTAGACAAAAAACATAAACAATGGATAAAAAAGCAAAGACCCGAGCCCGTAGACAAAGCTAAAAAGAAAAATCAGGCCGCCAAAAAAAATTGGAAATTCTCTTCTGCTGTGCAGGTAAAAAGTTCCGAAAAAAGCAAGAAGATAAAGCCACACGCTCACCATAAAAAATGGAATTAAAAAATAACTTTCAGCAGCAACCTGTTTTTTAATGTCTGGAATATATGTATAAAAAGCAGCCACAATGCCGATGAAATTAAGTATAATTAAAAGTTTCAGAAAGTTCCTGTTATAAAAGTTAATTTTCACAAAAAAATGCAGAACTCAAAATTTAAATTGTTTTCCTAATACTAGGGCAGCCACTAATAAACTCTTAAAAAGAATCAGACCACAATTCATGTAGTTGATATTTTATTTTGTTTTTTCCAAGAAAATCAAGGATGCGCCTGCGCTTACTCATAGGAATAAGCAGCACAGCTTTGCCGATTTTTTTGCCGCCATCTTCCTCAATAATCCCTTTTTGATAATAAATTTTACTGCCGATTTTTTGTGTATTACCATAAAGCCTTCTCCATATTTTTACCTGCCTAGAAGTTTTTTTAGTACCCATATCTATGATGCGGATTAATAGGTAAGGATCAGCATGTTCAGGCAATTCAGTATATTTGCCATATAACATAATTCCAGAACTTATAATCTCTCTTCGTAATTTCCATTTGGCCAAATTACCGACCTTAAGTGAAATTTCGTTTTTAACCCCTTTTAATTTCCAAATATTCCCTGCTTGTGATGCATAGAATAAAGAAAGAGATTTTTCAATTTCATTGCTGAGAACACTTTGAGCATCAACAAAAATATCAACATCACTCTCAGCAGTATAATCTCCCCTTGCAACAGACCCAAACAAAATTATCTTATTGATTTTTTTACCGCTGGCACTATCTAATAAAAATGAAGCAAAATTAAGAGCATACCCAATTAAAGTATATTGGTTTACCATTGAAGCAATCCTCTCAGTTTTTTTTCAAGTTGTTTAAAAAGTGAAATTGCATGCTCAAGAAGATATATGGGTTTTGGAGAACCATAAGAAAGCTGCTCACAAAGTTTCTCCAGTTCAACCATTTTATTAATTATCTCTTTTTTATGTTGAAAATCTGGCAAGCGCTGCATTACTTTCTCAGACTTAAACCAGGAATGATTTAGCTGAAATCCAGATTCTACCCTGTGTTCTTTTAATAAATATGCAGATAGAAGCTCGCAAATAGCCTTCGAAGCATTATCACCTATTACTCGTTGTGAATTTACAATACCCCTTATTTCAATGCACCATTTAAAAATAGTATCCTTCCGTTCTTCAAATGCCTGCTTATGATATTCTAATTTCATATATTTATATTATGTTAGTAACTATATAAAGTTTTTGTTAGTTTATTACATATGTCATTTACATACATAATTTTATGTAATTAAATAACAAAAGAATGCAGAAACCCAAAATTTAAATTGTTTTCTAAAAAAAATTATTTAAAATTTAGTCTGTAGGAGTTCTCGGTGCAAGCACAAACTGGAGTGCAAGCCTGTCAATTACCTTATATTCCACCCTCAGAGGATAATCCTGCCCAAATTCAACAGCAACTGTATTCGCAAGCTTGCTTCCTTTCATTATCTTCTTCAGATACTCAACAGAATACTTTGCATTCACAGCACCGTCGCTTAGCATTATGCTTGTCTCCTCCCCAGATCCAACCTCAACGCTCCCGCTGCTCACATTGCCCTCGCTGTTTATTACAAATTTGTCATTCGCAGCATTAAAAGTCAGGCTGTCAGAAATAACATCCATATCTTCAATTGCATCATTAAAAATAAGGGAATTTGTCTCAATCCTTGTTGTAAATTTAAGATTGGGAATCTTCTGCTCTCTTTCTTCAATATCAAGAAGTCCAAGTTCAAATTTCTTACTTGAATTTCCCCTTAAAGTAACCACAAGCCTGTTTTTATCACCGTCAATTTCAAGGCTCAATACATCAGTGGGCTTGGCCCTCTTTAATATCTGCGTCAAATTCAGCAGATTAATCCCGATAACCTTTCCCTCAACAACATTATATTCAGAAAATGCGCTGCTCAGCAGCTTAAACATAACCATTGCAACATTTGCAGGATCCATTGCAACAATCTCTATCCTGTCTCTATAAAATCTTATGTTTACCTCGTTCACCAGTTCAGAAATTATTAGCATACTGTCCCTGAAATATCTTGGTTCAGTTAACGTTAGTTTCATGACAGAATTAAAAAGAAAAAAACCTATTTAAGGATTTAGCTGTTCTAATTTATATAAAGTAAAATAATTACTCAGCACTGCCTGCCCATTCAGGTAAAAACTGTGCAACTATTGGCCAATATAAAGGCCCCAGTATAACCAAAGCAGAAACAATAGTAGTATGTGTCCAGTGCTCAGCCATTCCGCCTGTCATGCTTCCTCTTAACCCTCCCTTTATTACAGCAGACGTTGCATGCATTTTAATATTCAAAATCAGTCCGATTATAACCCTGACAACCCATGGATTTGTTATAAAAGGCCAGTCCTTATTTACTAAACCTGTAATATTAAGAAAATATTCTGTATTAAACACAAAAAACAAAGCAACAAACATAAACACAACTGAATGCAGTCCATGCCCGAACCAGTGGCTTCCCCTGAAGTTTTCATCCCTGTGTATTAATATAAGTTCATACAACCCAAGCACAATTCCAAGAACAATAATTGGTGTAAAATTAGATAAAGTGTCAATTCCAGGTATCACCTCTACAACCATAAACCACTAATAATTAACAAATATATAAAGTTTTAGTATTCTCTATGAACAGCGCCGCATTTGGTGCATTTGTAAAATCTTGTCTCAGGTTCGTCAGAGCTTCTTGTTTGCAGCAGCCAGAAATAAGCTTTTGTATTTTTGCAGCTCCCGCAGTCATAGTCAGTTATCGGAAGTGTTTCAATTTTTTTATCAACAACAAAAACATCGCTTTTTTTCTTTTTTGCATCCTTTATCTTTCCATCCCCCTCAGAATGCCCGCAGTCGCAGACCATTTTGCCATCTTTAGGCATAAGCAAATTCCCGCATTTTTTGCAAAACATATAAAAAGAAAAAAGTAAAAGTTTAAAAAATTATGTAATTATAACAATAAGGTTAAAATATTGCTAACCATAGTAATCTGTTCTTAAATTGATTGCCTGGCCGTTAACTTCTAGAGAGACAGTTCTTCTTTCACTATTGCTGCTCAATAAATTAACCTCACAATTTCCACTAACCACATCATCCCCATTTGAAAGTTCATACGTTTCTCCATTAATTCTAAAAATTGGGTTTCCAGCACCATTAAACCTTACAAGTCTTAAGTTACAGTCACATCCGCTCCCATATTCCTCTAAACATACATTTACATTCCTTGTCTGTCTTGGCCACAAACTAACTCTTTGATTATTAACTTCTAAAGAAATAGCATTGTTCCTCTGGGAATCTATATCAAAAAGTTCAACAAAACAATCCCCCTCCATTAAGGTGTCTCCAACCCCTAATGAGAATCGCCTACTGTTTATACCTAAGACAGCACGAGGCGATTCCCCACTACTATCTAATCTTTGATAATTTATATTACAACTACATGTCGCTCTGCTTGCTTCAGCACCAGCAGGTAAAACTACCTTAGGTTTTTTAAAGATATCAAAAAACTGATAACCGGTTGGGGAATTTCCAGATGAATAACCAACACCAAAAACAAGCAAAACTAAAAGTAAACTCAAACCAACGCCGCCAAGCCACCTCTTTTCCATAAGACAATTCTCTAACTTTGGATATATATATATATATATTCTAAAAAATATATTTCATAGAATACAAGAAAACAATGTAAGTACAATAATCACAGAAAATATAAATGATTTTAAGAGTTCTGGGATAAAGATAGTCAGCCCATTCAAAAAGTAAAAAACTATGCCATGCCTACTAGCTTCAAAGCTCCAAGCTTGACCCAGCCAAGATATGGAATTCTAAAAACCCCCTTTCCAACTATTTTTTCCTCAGTTATTCCAAACTCATCAGGTCTTGAACCTTTATTTTTATCTTTATTGTCTCCCATCGTCTGTATAAATATCTCACCGTTATTTCTGTCAATCTTCACAACTCTGTGTATAATTGGTCCTGGCGCATCTCCAAGAAATACCAATGAATCTCCAAGTTTTATCTCCTCTGCCCCAACACCAACAAGCACCATTAAATCCCCTGCATTAAATCCGTTTTTGAATTTGTAAGACAGAAACTCATCCTTGCTTATCATAAAAGAACTATAAATTTCCTCTCTTTCATTCCACCATTTATCAAAATCAAGTCCATCGTGTTCCATGCTGTCTGAAACAACAGCAACAACAGGAAAGCCAGTGCCTAATAACAATCCAAGACCAGGATAAATAAGGAACTTAACTATCAAAAAAGCAAGAATTACATTGACAATCCAGCTTAAAATACTGTTGTCCTCCCATATAAAATGCCACAATTTTTTCAGAAAATCTTTTAAACCTTTTTTATCCATGCAAATCTGCGAACATAAAAGTATATAAATATATTTGAACTTAATTTTAAAAATGTCAGTGATAATAACTGCAGCAATTTTCGGCCTGCTTGGAGGACTCCTGAGGTCAGTAGTTGGAATTACAAAACATTACAGGGCAAAAAAGAAAACAAAATTCAAAACAAAGTATTTTATAATAACATTAATAATCGCAGGCCTTATAGGTATGCTTCTCTCAGCAGCATTTGCAGCAAATTATTTGATCTATCTCGTGGTAGGATATGCAGGCATTGATCTTCTTGAAAATTTAGTCAAGATAACAAAAAAACAAGATTAAATATTTCTTATTATAAAATTGGTAGGAAATCAACTGATTATTCCAATAACCATTTCCAAACAGGTTTGACTATTATCTTATTTTTATCAATTTTAATCTCATCTTCCTGATCATTAGTAAGAATCAGGCCATTTTTAAGTCTAAACTTATTCATAGCTTCAAGCAGCCCGTTAAGTTCTCTTTCTTTATTCGTTTGGGTTAAATTCCAGCATACCTGAATAACTTCTTTTACTTTATTATTTTCAGCTATAACAAAATCACATTCAAATTTTCCAAAATAATAATATACATCTCCCTTAAGTTTTAAATGAGTATATACTAGGTTTTCTAACATCAAGCCATTATCTCTAGTAAACTTCAAAGAAATTTTAGGAATAAACCCATTATCCACTACATAAACTTTTTTATCATTTATAATCTGTTTCCTAAGGCCATAATCAAACTTGTTGATTTGGTTGATAAAATAGGTTTCTTCCAAATAATCAATATATTTCTTAATGGTATTGGAGCTGCTTATTTTTGTAAACTTTTTCAGAGAATTATAACTGAATCTTTGAGAAACAGTTGTTGTAAGATATTGATAAAGTTCTTTCAGTTCTTTGACATTATCCACTCTATATCTGACTACTATATCTTTTATGACAATATCTTCATATACCCTTATTAGAATTTCTGGGTCAAGATATTGAATATATTCAGGCATTCCGCCACTGACTAAAAAAGCGGCAAAGTGATTTTTTATGTTTGCACGGATTCCTGTCTTAAATAATGCATGTCTGTCCATCTTAAAGTTTTTAAAGGTTAGAAATTCTCCAAATGAAAATGGCTCTACAACTATATTCACATGTCTCCCAGTTAATTTTGTTCCTATCTCTTTACTCAGAAGTTTAGCGCTAGAACCAGTTATGAAAAATTTGAATCCCATATCATAAAACCTTCTGACAAAATTTTCAAAATTCGTTATATTCTGTATTTCATCAATAAAGAATGTCTTATTCTCGCCAAATAACTCTATTAAAGTTTCATATATAACATTAAAGTCTTCTGCTTTAAAATTAAATAATCTCTCATCTTCAAAATTTATATAGTAGAAATTTTTATCACTATAATATTTTTTCATTAACTGCCTAAGTAGTGTGGATTTACCGCTGCGTCTTAAACCTGTCAAAACAACAACATGAGGTAGTTTGGCTTTCTGTTCTATAGATTTTAAAATTGTTCGTTCTATGCCTAACTGTTTTTGTAAAATTGCATCTCTCTGTTCCATTAAAGTTTGTTTTAAGTTGTCTTTAGGTATCATGTTTATTAAGGAAATCAACTACTATTTAAATATTCGCATTACCATTGAGCAAAATAAGGATTAATTCGCATTGATAATGAGAACTATTTAAAGAATTTTTATGGCCTTTTCAAATCAGTAAAAATGTCTAAAAGAAAAAAACAAGAATAAAAATTGTATTAAAATAACTGTAATATTATTTTCCAAGATTGCTGAAAATATTATTAATAATATCTTCCTTCCATCCTTTTGATTTCAGACTGTTTGTTATGACCTCCCTGCTGAATCCCGCACCAAGTTTGCCTTTTACAAACTTCTTAAGCTTCACAAAGTTAATTGCATAATCAACATCAGCTGCATTCCATCCTGCACTTACAAGCTCAGTTTTTATTTTAGTTATATCCTGATTCTGGCCCAATGCACTCTCAATATATTCTGCCAGCTGGGAATTGACCTGAACTGCTGCACTTCCGGTCTGTGCCTGGCCAGAAACTGTATTTGCAGCAGTTTTTCCCTGAACAGCTGTAGGTTTTGCCTCCTCTTTTATTCCTCCAACTTTTGATTTTTTTGCATTTCTTATCAAAAGAAAAACACCAAAGCCCACCAAAAGCACAACAAGCACAACAACGCCAATAAGAATCAGGCTTCTCTGTTTGCCAGCTATAAGCGGTTTTTCTATCTCAAGTGTTCCAGATAGTTGTATATCTCCCCCTGGCATCTGGTTCTGTGCAATATTCATAACAGATTCGCACTCTCTAACAAGATTTTCAGGCCTGTTTGACTCATCCTGGCAGTTACTACTGTCAAAATAATCGCACGTCTGAACACCATTGATACATTCTCCCCACCTGCAGTCCCAGATAGGAGTGCAGACATCAAAATCATCAGCAACACCAGAGCCGATAATCACTCTTACATCATTGCTGAACGTACCGTTAATCCCGTCATGACCCCTGAATCTCACAATCTCAACACCCTCATAATTCTCAGGATTATTAAACACAGCAACGCCATCATCAACAGAAATAATAACATGAAGCTGCCCTACAGCACCATAAGTTACCTCATCATCCTCAAAATCAATGAAATAATCATCAAGATTAATAGTCTCGTTGCTTAGATAACTTCCATCAAGAGCTAATGTAATATCTGGAATATCCTCCAAAAGTACAGGCGCTGCATTAATCATTGTCAAAGGATCAGAAGTAATAATATTCGCTCCGTATTTTACAAAGCATCTCCATTCTCCTGGTTCATAACTTGTAACATTATAATAAGCAAGGCATGCACTTGAAGCATCATCACATAAAAATTCCTCTCTATTTGCATTAAATGCATCTGGATAACCAACATTTGGATCACTAGAATTGTGAAGACTTGAATAAAATCCTGCCTCAAGAGAAACTCCATCTTTAGAACCGCTGTAACTAAAAGCACACCCTAATAAATCATATTTGTGAAAATTACCGCCAATACCCACAACACCTCCAACTTCAGATATTTCAATCTTTGAAATCTCAGTGCTGTCGACTAAAAAACTTGTATGTGCGGTGTACCCTGTAATCTCTATAAGGCCTGCTGATTTAAGAAAAGCAAAAAGAAAAAACATTAGCAGAAAGAAAGCAAACACTAGAAACTTTACAAAACCCCTTTTATTCATGTGAAATTTATATTCATGGAATTATATAAAGTTTAGCCTTTATGGATTATTTGAGCTTTGATGCCTCTGTCCTCAGTTTTTTTGTTTTTTCCTTCAAAGAAGCAACAGCATCAAGAATGAGCTTCTTTGGTTTTCCCTTTTTTGACTTCACAGCAAGCACAGGATTGCTTATCTGCGGATGTTTTATATTATAACTTGCAGAAGATGTATCCTCAAAATTCCAGAGCTCTTCCCTTATAACATTGCACAAAGTATGGCTCTCTCCCTCAATTTCAATCTGGAGAAGCCCTTTATCCTCGCTTAATATTTTAACTTCCATTGAAAATATTGGATACTGCTAAGATTTTAAAAGCTTTCTGTTTGCAGCATAGAAGATAAACAACAAAGACAGAGATAATAAAATGCTGATTAATCCATATCCTGGAATCTCAGCTCCCTCTGTTGCTGCACCCAGATTAATGTTTGCGCAGCTGTAATCTGTATTGTCAATATAAGGATTCCCTCTTGAAGTATCAAACCCGAGCAGGTTTAACTTAGCATTAGCTTCCGCCACATTAAGTCTAATTCCACCGCCCATAACTATAGCTTCAACCTGTGTTCTGCCGTCAGAAGTACACTGTTTATTAAACTGGACACTTACGCCTGCTTCAGCAAAGAAAACAGAAGCACTTTCGCAGCCTGGTTGTGTAGTTTCATCACTAGAAACACAGCAGTTTAATTCTGTAGCCTGATTGCTTACTTCACCATCACAATTTTCATTCTGTCCGCAGACAATGCCATCGATAGCACTACAGCTCAACCCTAAATCATCATCAAAGCACCCTGGATCAGAACTCCCAACACATGGGTCTTCGCCACTGCAGTCCAAAATTCCATCACCATCTATATCTGCTGTTGAAGCAGAATCACAGACATCACAATATCCACCAGCGCCGGCATTCAAAAAACATGCCTCATTATCTCCGCATTGATTTATTGTTGTACATGGAACTCCTGTGCCTGGAATGCCAGTATCTGGAACTTCCCCATCTGGTTCCACCCAAGTATCAGGAGGTATCATACATAAGCCAGGACCAGGATTAGGAGCACTAAAACTCCTGCACACAGCACCTTCCTGATTGCAATCAGTGTTTACATTACATGATTGCGGAGCAGCATCTCCAATAAAATCAGCAGTTAAAGCACTGATATCACTGCAGCACAAGCTTATTGGATAATTAGAATCAGAACATGAAGAAACATGCGCATTTGTTGCAGAACTTAATTTCACCATGCATGACGCTCCAGCGTCGCATGATCCTTCCCTGGTAGTACAAAATAAACTGCCATAACATACACCATTCCCATAATTATCAAGCAAAGCATAGTTAAAGATTTTCGTTTCTGTATGTGCATTTGTTGCAGAACTTAAACTCAATAATTTGTTTATACTAAAATCCCCCCCAAATCTAGCACCAGCCCCGAGCATAATTGATTCTATAATACTCGAAGATATTTGATTATTAATACACTCATGAGGATTAGCAGGAACAACCCCCTGATTACATACGCTGTATTGATAAGTATTATCCTCCCACAAAGAAGCATGTGCATTTGTCAAAGAACTTACCTTAAAAATAGTTTTATCAGCAGTACATTCACTATTTTGAACAATAGAAATCGATGGCAGTGCAACCTGCGCAGAATCATCCGATCTCTCGCCAGTACATATCCCCTCAGCTCCACATTCATTAGACGCACATTCATTATCATGAGAACACGAGATTCCACCCGCTTTCTTAAAAGCACACAAAACACCTTCTACAGAATTTTTACAGTAAGTTAGAGTATTACATACAATATTGGTATCTCCCAATGAACAACCAGTTAAATCACTATTGCAAGTACTGCCTGCACCACAAGATCCAACCCAATTATCTCGAGTAACACAAACCCCGGAAACATCAGCTGCAAGAGTCAGTGGGAAATATATAAATTCATTAGTAATACTGCTGCAACCTTCACCAGAAGCACAATCTGAATCTGAATTACATATAGTCCCAAAGTTTCTCAAAACATTATTACCTATCACTGTAGTAGGAGGTCGATCCCTTTCAGCAGAATAAATCAAAGAGCTTAGCAGTAAAATAAGCGCCAGACAAAAAACCACTAACAAACTCTTTTTTATCATCAGGATTTTAAAAGAAAATTTCTATATAAACATATCGTTTTAATAAATTAAGAACCACAGAAGCACATCGCCGCCAATGTTATATCTCCATAATTCAGCCCACATCTGCGACGATTATTGCCGGGGGGTGCCTCAGCAAGTACTAATTTCTCTTGTTGATCAGAACGACTAGAATCAAAAGATGAACCAATCCATTTTGATTCGCCACTGAGAGAAACAACACCCTTGCACTGCCCGCCTAAAGTAAATTTACACATATCATTGCATGTCGCACCAGAAATCAAAGGAACAACATAAGTAGCTTGTCTAAATTCATTAATACCAAACAGTCTAAAACGCCGTTGACCATTATTATCAATAGCATTAACTCTCAAATAATCACTATATATGGCTCGTTCTACTTCGCCTGCACTATGACTAACACCTGCAACTCGTTGATAGTCCCCCCTAACACTATTAATAGACCTTCCAATAGCATAATACACTGAATCTACATTTAGTGGTGATTGAAAAACAAAACCAACAATACTGAATTCTTCACTTTGACCTGCCTGTGCATTGCTTTCTTCTAGCGCCCCCCTCTCAACAAATCCTGGTTGTATTATGTGACCAGATGAAAAAACAAAAATAGAACCTAAAACTAACAGCAATAAAACAGCAACAACAAGCAAATACTTTCCCCTTTTCATAACATAAAATAAGAAATAACACCTATTTAAAATTGTCGCTCCAAAATCCACAGGCCGACATCCACAAAATGTCTCATTTTAGTGTGGAATTTATAGGTTTTTTTAATAAAAAGTTTTCTCTCAATAAGTTTATTTCCCTCTTGTCAGTATCCATTTCCATACTGGCATTGCAACAATCCTCTTTTTCCTAATTATAAACTCGCGCTCAGTATTATAAGTTAGCACTAGCGCTTCAGATAATTTTAATTCATCCATGCTGTTTAAAAGAGCATTAATTTCTCTGTTGCTTGTGCGCTCATCTTCTAAAGTCCAGCAGACCTGTATTAACTCCTTTTTCTTGGCTCTTATAAAAAAGTCAACCTCCTGATTGTTTCTATTTTTATAATAATAAATATCCGCGCCAGACATACATAATTCTAAAAAAACTACATGCTCCAGCAGCCTGCCCCTGTCGTCTGAAAATTTAAAAGAAACAGTTGTAGCCATTCCCAAATCAACGCAGTAAATCTTCTTTGCTGCTTTTTCCTGTTTTTTTAGAGAAAAAGAAAACTGTTTTAGTTCAAGAAACAAAAAAGTTTCTTTAAAATAATTTACATAATCCCTGGCAAGCTCAAATGATATACCAAAAGTATGCTGTATGGAGTTTAATGAAAACTGTTTTGAGGAATTTGTTAACAAAAACATGCCTATTCTCTCAAGAACTTCTTTTTGCCTTATGTTATGTCTTGCCATGACATCTTTTTGTACTATGTCATAAAAATAATCCCTAAGTAAAACAAAATTCTCTGTTAAAACAACCTCTGGAAATCCTCCCCTCGCTAAATAATCTGTAAAATGTTTTATTATGCCTGCCCTGTTAATGGCTATTTGTTTTATATTTGAATGTTCCACCTTATGATAAGATAAATATTCTCTAAAGGAAAAAGGAAACACTGTATATGAAAGATGTCTGCCGGTTAATGAAGAGGATAATTCAGAACTCAAAAGTTTTGAAGAAGAGCCGGTTATAAAGATTTTGTATTTGCCTGAATCTCTAAATTTTCTTATTGCCCTCTCCCATCCTGAAATATTTTGTATTTCATCAAAAAAGAGGTACTTTAAGTTTATACTGAAATTAGCCCTGTAAACTTCAATTAAATCCTCAATTATATCTGCAGAATTGTTTTCTATAAAAAATGGATCTTCAAAATTTATATAAAGACACATTGCTCTGTCAAGATTTAAAATTAGAAGCTTGAAAATTGAAGATTTTCCTGCCCTTCTGACACCAGTTATGTCTACAATTTCCTTCGTTCGTAAATCAATTGAACTCACTATGTCTCTGGTAACAAGAGGAAAGCTGCCTACAGTATCCCTCCAAAATCCAATTACTTTTATTAATTTTTCAGTATTTAGCATACTATAGTATAACCAAACATATTTATATATTTTACTAAATTATACTATAGTAGATTTATACAAGCAGAAATCAAAAATAATGGAATAAAACAAACATTATGCTCTTTTTAAGACCCACATGCCAACATCCACAAAATGCCTCATTTTAGCATGAAATTTATAGGTTTTTTTAATAACCAATTCTCTCGCAATAATGTTTAAAACAGCAAACCCGTTCTCGCTGCATAATTTATCAATAAATCCCTTGCTTTCAATCTTATGCAAAGAATAAATTTTATCAGCGCATCTCATTGCAGTCTCTAAAAATATTTTGTCAGCCTTTCTTTTCTGCACTCCAAAAGGAGGATTCATAATAACAGTGTCAGCATCAAAATCAAATTCAGAAACATCAGAATTAATTACCTTAAAATTATCAAAAGCTTTTAAATTTTCTCTGCAGATTTTTAAAGCATCTTTATCCAGCTCTAAAAAATAAACAAACTTGGCACCAAGAATCAGCGCACCAATTCCTAGTATCCCGTTCCCGCATCCAAGATCAGCAACAATCTTTCCTTTAATATCTCCGTTTTGATAGGCAGTCCAGAGTATTTCAGAAGCAAAATATCCATCCAGTTGATACTGCTCCAGATTAACATTCAGATTATCTAAATTCTTTAATCTGCTTAATTTTATCTCCAGTTGTTTCCTGTTCATAAATCAACCAAATATCTGTCTTTTAAATCAAGGCACATACTTTTAATTCTCTTAATAGAATCTACCGCAATATCGACCGGTATTGCCTTGCCATAATAATTAACCCCGTTTCTCAGTTTTCTAAATCTATCAAAGTGCTCCGCAATATTATTTTCTCCTATTTTTCTAAGATAAAAAGTAAATGCCTCATGTGAATAGACTTTATATCCTTTCACAAGACAAATAGCCTCTAAAATCTCCCTAAGTGCTTCATAAGATAAAACAAAAGCAGGAGAAGCACTTATTTCGTTTACCTTCAATGTACCTGCAAATTTTATATTATTTTCAGCTATTTTAACTAAAGCCTTTGCCTTCTGAAGATCTTTCTCACCCAAAATTACTCTGCCATCTCTAACAAAAGTATCAAAATCCATTAAAGGCCTCCAAATATCCTGATAATTTATAGCCATTAATAAAATTATTGACAAGCTCAGGATTAGTCCTTATTAATTTTCTAAAATTTTTTTGTGTATAAATAAATAACTGTATTTCAGCATTTAACTTATGTTCATAAATACTAATATCCGGCTTTTCCTTGATCTCGCTTACAATAAATAAATCTATATCGCTGCCAGCTCTGTTTTCAGCCTTTGCATAGGAACCAAATAAAATAATTGAAGGATAAGCCAGCTTCTCATTTAAAAAATCAACCAAACCACTCCCATATATTTTTTTAATATTGTAAAATTGTTTATTTAATTTATAATTGGCATTCTGTATGTTTGATTTTATTAAAGTAAGTCCGCTATCTTTATTCTTATGTTTAAGTAATATCCCATCAGCTGCAAGCTTGTCAGTAATGCTAATTATAGTATTTGGATTTAGTTTAGTTAATCTTGCAAGTAACCTGACATGAAACACCCTTATTGGCTCTTCAAATAGTATCCTCATTACCCTGTCTATGTTGTTCATATTTTTATACAAATGTATAATTTATTATACTATTTAAAACTTCCCATTGTATATATTTTTATACAAATGTATAATTTATTAGACAAAACCAGCAATATTCAAAAGTTGTTTCCTGTTCATAAAAAACATAAAAAGACCTTATTTATAATTATTTACCAAAAACTTTTTATATGTGCATATGCATACATATACTATGGTAAAGGTAATCTCACTATCCAACACAGCATACGAAACTCTCAGCAAAATAAAAGGGGAAAAAGAATCATTCTCAGAAGTAATATTAAAATTAACAAGAAAAAAGAAAGAAAATATAATAAATATTTTTGGTTGTGCTAAAGAAGATAAAGAATTTATATATGGTTTAAAAAAAGCATACAAAGAAAGAGATAAAGAAAGATTAAGGGTGTATTAAATGTATTGTCTTGATACTAATGTAATAATTGCAATTTTTGATGGTAAAGAAGAAATAAGTAAAAAACTAGAAAGGATAAGTTCACAGGAACTGTTTATAACTCCCATAAACTTATGTGAGTTGTACAAGGGGGCTGTACATTCGCAGATTACACAAAAAAGACTGCAATTCATCGAAAAATTACTTCAGAGCATAGGGATCCTGGAATTTAATGAATTTTGCTGCAGGGTATTTGGAGAAGAATACATAAAATTAAAAAAATTAGGAAAACCCGTAAAAGACAATGATTTGATGATCGCAACCATAGCAATGGCCCACGACAAAATCCTGATAACTATGGACAAAAAAGATTTTAAAAATATAACAGATTTAAAATTAGAGATATGGTAACTTGCCGCAAATCGTTTTTTATTGACGAGAATCACTCCAGATATTTTCTTATTTCATGCTGAGGTAAATAACCCTCAACCTTCTCCTCAAAATTAATCACCATTGTTGGAGCATCAGTCACATTATAAAATTCCATCAGGGTCCTCAGTGCAGAATCATCAAAGTCTTTATCGAATGAAAAAACAACTGTATCGCCGTATCTCTCCACAATATAATCTAGTGCATAACCTTGATTCAGAGAATCTTGGTTATTCCTGGTTTCATAAAAGAATAAAACCACATTTGAAGTTTCGCCTGCACAACTCTCTTCTGTCTGTTTCCTTAAAATATATGCCCTTATCTCAAGCAGAAAATACTGCCTTTTCAGCTGGTTATATTCTTCACCCCTGAATATCCTCTTTGCATCATGCCGCGCAAGAGTGTTCCCAAGTTCAGCAAGATCCTCACTGAGAAGATTAATTCTCTCATTCAGAATGCTGCAGCTTCCAGCATCAAAAGTATCAAAAAACTCGCTTTCAACAACAAAACTCTCAGCATCAAGCTCTGTATTGAAAACAAAATTTTTTGTATCTGAAACTCTGTAGCTGTCCAGGATAAAACCAGCATAAAGCCCTGCAAGAAACACTACTAAAGCTATTAAAAAAGCAGTCAAAAGCATAAACTTCCTGAAAACATTTACCATTTTCTCTCAGCCCTTCCAAATTCTAGTACAAAAGCATGTATCCATTGCATGCTCCTGAATAATGGATAGACAAAAATATATAAAATAGACGGCACATAAAATCTCCACCTCTCGCCAGCATATTTATGCGCAGCAAGATAGATATAAAATCCCAAAAACAGCACAGCAATTGAAGGAAAAGTCAGCTTCCAGTTAAGATTAAAAATAAGCTGTTTTAAAGTTGGCAGAGTAAAGTCTAAAATCTCAAAGCGCATTATAAAAATCTGAAACCCGATATCAATAACTTGCTTGACAATATGATAGCCGAATATTGCAACAGACACAAAAACAGCAAGCAGGAAAAAAACCTCAAGCGGAATCTGGTATAAACCAAGCAACCCGTATTTTTTGTTTAAGACCATTTTTTTGTATTTTAAATTGTTATGAATATAACCTCTGAACCACCTGACTCTCTGCATCCACATTGATTTTATTGTATTTGGTACATGCGTATGAAAATTGCCCTCTTCGCACATCACAATCCTGTATCTTTTGAACCTGAGCCGCATTGCAATTTCAAAATCCTCAGTAAGATTCCCAACATCAAAGCCTTTAATTTTCTTCAAAATATCAGTCCTGAACAAAGTAAGTGCATTTGTAATATGAAGAGTATCAACGCTTCCCATGAGCTTTCTTGTAAAGGCAGCCATTAGATATTCAAGCCTCTGCATCTTCTCTATCCACTTTCCCTGATTATGTATTAAAGTTATTGAAACTGCTGCTGCAACATCTTTTTTTGATTCCTGAAACTTTAGTATAAGTTTCTTAAGCAGGTCTCTTGAAGCAAAAGAATCTGCGTCATAAACCCAGAAAAACTCCCCCTTTGCTGTCCTAAGCGCGCTGTTTAATGCTCCTGCTTTGCCAAGATTTTTTTTATGCCTTATAATCTTTAAATTTTTTATATTTTTTGAAGAAATAAAATCCTCAATAATATTAACAGTATCATCCAGCGACTTATCATCCACAACAATAATCTCAATTTTATTTTTAGGATAATCAAGACTCAAAATTGATTTCAATGTAGGAATTATTGCATCCCTCTCATTGTAAACAGGCACAGCTATGCTCACAAATGGAAATCTCTCTGGTTTTTTCTCCCCCTCTCTTCCAAATTTTGACGCATGATTGACCATAATCCAAAGCACAGCCGCAAACACGCCAACAAAAGCCAGAACCCATATATAAATTTCAAATATCATCTAGATTCTCTCCCATATTTCTATTTTACTGTTTGAATAAACCAGCGAAAACCTGAGCGGTGAATTTTTCAGCAGAAATAAAAGTCCATCCTCTCCATGTTCAAAAAATTCGTTTTTCATCCTCTCGTCAATAAGTATATACTTAATGTTATATTTATCCATAAGCAGTTCGCTCTTCTCATAGGATCTTGAACTAAAAATTCCGTCATAAGCCTCAGCCCGCTCAAGAACGCCTGGAGCATAAGCAAACCTTGTATCCATAAAATTTTTCTTTCCTGCATATGCAATTATCTCGCCGTTTTTGTAATCAGAAAAAACAGTATCGTCACTATTAATACCATCCAAAAAATCAATAGCGCCGGAATATTCAGAATTAGGATAAAAACCACCAATGCCATTTACAAATACAAAAAGATTAAACAGCAGCCCGGAGCACACAACAAGCAAAGTAAGAAACTTAAACATACCAGATCGCCACTCATGATCAAGAAGAACCATAAAACCTCTTCCTGCATAAAAAGCAAAAGCAAACAAAAGATACGGAAGCAAAAATCCTGTATAATAGGAAATAAAAAGCAGCACTGCAAATATAAAATAAACAAAAACGTAAAAATACCTCTCCTTAAACATAGAATAAGCCCCTATAAGGGCAAGTACAAAAAAGAAAAACCCTATCCCTGAATTTGCCCCGAATACAAAAAATAGTCGCGAAAAAAAATCAGTATAGGTAAATTCTTTAATAATAAATAAAACAGCAGGAAAGCCGTATGCAAAAACACCTTTAAAGTAATAAAAAAACAAAATAAAAAATCCTGCAAACGTATAAACAAAATCCCAGAAGGCTCTCTTTCTTAGTCCCTTAAGAAAAAATACCGTAGAAACAGCAAGCAGTGAAAAAACAGAAAACAGGCCTGCAGAAAAAAAACAAATATGTGAAAATATCTTCTTATCTTTAATATACAAATAAACACCAAGAAGAATGAAAAATGCAGCAGCAGCATATTTTGTCGCTGTTGAAAATAAATATATATAAACAGGCGAAATGACCAGCAGCAGAGAAGAAATTCCCTTTACGCTTGGTTTTATATAATCTAAAATAAAATAAAATAAAATAAAAGAGAGCAGGCCGAAAACTGCAGGCAAATACATGGCAAGAACTTTAGGATTAAAACTTAAAATATAAAACCAAAAACTCTCCTCGAGAAAAACTCTTCCTCCATAGCTGAGCTCATCATTGGCTGTATCTCCGCCTGTCTTAATCTCATTTGCAATCCTCAGGCTCCTGTAGCTCTCTTCGCCGATAAAAAGGCCTGCAGAATAGTTATGCCTTACAAAAATAGGAACAGCAAGTAAAACAATGCAAAGCAAAATAATCACCCAAAAAAACCACTTAGCATTTAACCACATAAAACGAACCTCCCCTCAAATCAAAACACCTGCTTGGCTCCACTGGTTCTTCACCACTCTTAAATAATTTTTCTCCATATGCAAGATTTATTATCCCGTATTTTCTCCTTGCATCATCAGATAAATATATAAAATCAACGTCATATTTTCTCAGGATTTTCAGGGCAGCAGCCTCGCTTACAGTTGTAAACACAACATTTACATCCTCTGCCCTTTCCTTGGGATTGGGAGCAAAAATAAAGTTGCTGTCAATAACTGTCTTTCTTCCGGCAAGGCTGGCTATCAAATGCCCGTCATTGATATCAGCAAGCACAACATCGCCGTCATTCGTATTTTTAACAAGCCATTCAATCTCTTTTATTTTTGAGATGTCAACAGACTGGCTTGTCTTCGCAACAAGAAAAGAAGGCGAAACAGATAATAAAAAAAACAAAACTATGAGAAGTATGACAAAAGAATTTTTGAGTATGGATAATTTAAACTTCTCAAAATACCTGTAAATCTGCAGTGCTCCAAGAGAAGAAAAAATGCTCATAACTATCCCGAGAAAAAGAATAGCAACATATATAGTTAGCATCCTAATCGACACAAGAAGCAGCACAGCAAGAGCAAAAGCCCCGAATATATAGCTTATTTTTTTCTTATCTTTTATCAGGGCAATATAAATTCCAATAGCTCCAAGAACAAGGGGCAGAAGACCTATGCCGACAAAAAGGTCAAGAGGCTGAATCTGCCTGAAACTGTCAGCAAGTATGTTTGAAGGAATGTTCTGCCTGAGTATTCCTGCACCAAATTTAAGAAACGCCTCCTTATATATAATAAATTCAGCCAGGAAAATTAAAAGAACAGAAAACAAAATCCCTTCCTTCTCTAACCGTGAGGGCAGAATCGCCCCGCCTGCAGTAATTAAAAAATAAAGAAGGCATGCAGCAGCAAATATAAATGCAGAAGCATGCGTAAATGGAAGAATGAAAGAACATACAGCAAAAATCCAGAGATATTTTCTGTCGTCAAGTTTGTCCAGTAAATATAGCATCAGCAGAATAACAGGAATCACAAAAGAATAAACAGAAATATTATTCAGCACCTCGCTGAACATTATTGGCACAAACCCGGATAACCCGGCAGCAAATAATGCACTGTAAGAATTTCCGCTTATCTCTTTAGCTATAACATAAACAACAAGCACAGCCAGTGAAATAAATACTTCAGGAATAAGCTTCAGCATAAAAACCGTGCCGAAACTGAGCACTCCCATCATAATATGAAAAAAAGGAGGATAAAAAACAAACCTTCCGCTGTAACTCAGGCTGTCATATTCCATAAGCGAAAAATTCTCAAGAAAGTAGCTTATGTTCCTTAGGTGAAAATATGCATCATCAGTATTAAAGTGTCCCACCCTGAAAGTAAAAAATAGTCTGAAAGCTAAAACAAACAAGAACAAAGCACCGAGAATAATGTGGTCATTTCTTATTTTCCTCATGTTCATGAAATTCCTGGATTATATTCTGAGCCTCCGCTACAGGTTTTGCCTCATTTCCTTTTAGTTTGCTCCTTAATTCATTTTCCACAACATCAAAATAATCATAAAATTTTTCAGTGAGTTTTATTATCCTGCTCCTGCCAGAAGGCTCAGTCGTAATAAAATCTAATTCTTTCAAAATTTTTATATGGTCATATGCTCCGTTTCCTCTTATCCTGATTATCTCGCTCTGAAGTGCAGGATTCTTATAAGCTATAACAGCTAATGTTTCCTGTGTTGGTCTGTCCATTTCAGAGCCTGACAAAAGAGATTCAGTTAAATACAAATATTCTTTTTTTATATTTAATTTAAATTTAGTTCCCTGTTCAGTTATCTCTAAAGCAGATCCTTTGCTCTGATAATCTTTGATTAATTCTTGTAAAACTTCTTTTAAATACCCTACGCTTCCAATGCCGCATAGTTTACCAAGTTCCTCAAGGCCTGTAAATCTTCCTGTTGTAAACAAAATAGCCTCAACCTTATTTTTATCTTCCTGCATATGATAAGTTCAAAACACCAAATTTAAAAGTCTTGTGGGTAATCCAAGAAATGTAGATTAGTGGAATATTCTCTCTTAAGCAGAATGTGTCGCAGAAATTACAATTTAAAATATGGTAAAATTCTCAATTTTCAACAGCATACCTTAATATTGCTGCAATGCCCCCAAGATCTCTTAGCTGTCCTCCTTCCATTGTTTCAACGCTTATTATAAAAACCTGTGCTCCAATGGCATGTGCCTTCTCTTCAAAAATTTCCAGCTCCTCAAAAGCTTCAGACAAAAGAAGTTTGTCAACTGCCCCGTATTCCAGCGCCTTGATAACATCATTTCTGCCATAAATTGCCTTATTGGAACTTGTAGACAGCATGACAAAAAATTCATTAAGAATCTTCTTCTCTTTTGCCATTTCAGACTCAGCAATTTTATCCTGCGCCTTTTCAACAAGCTCATGCAACCCGTGCTCGTCAGTATATGTAATGTCTTCAGTAGCAATTATCTTCTTCTTAAGCTCGGAATGAAGATGATCCTTGTCAGCAAAAGTATTTTTAGTTGGTCCTGGGCCTCCAATTAAAATTCCCTTAAGATTTTTTCCAATGTTTTCAAACTCAATATTTGCAACATCTGCAATTCTCTTATAAAATTCGTTTGCTGCCTCCTCCCTTAATCTTGCATACCTTTGCTGGCTCCACCCACCAACTTTAACTTTCCCAGGAACAGCAGAAGTAAAATCTCTTATAAGTTGTATTGTCTTGCCTTTTAATAATCCTATAGCTGCTTCCCTATTATCAAGCACAATAAGACCGTAAATCTCATTAGATACAACAATATTCTCAAGATGGTCTAAAACAAAAGTCTGGTCGCATCTGTAAAGTCTTATCCCTACAGGAACAGGAGGCTCAATGCTCCACACCTTTATGTCCTGCTTACCCTCCTGGCTTGAAATATTTCCTGAAAAAACAGCAAGCCCGTGTACAGGCGTCTGCTTATAGATTTTAAGATGCCTCATCATCTTTTCTAGGGCATCCTGCACATTCTTTCTCGTAGTTTTGTCCTTTATGTTAGAAGCTGTACCCTGCTCATCAAATAAGTGCTGTGTTATTTTGTTCATATCATAGCCTGCAGGAATATAAACAGTGATAAGCTCTGTATGTCTTGCTCTGTACTGCTTAAGTTCCCTTATGAATTTCCTTAATTTGAAGTTATGTATTGCATCTATCATTTTTTATAAAATATCCTATGGGTATAAAAATATATGTTAAAACTCTGCACTAAGTTTACTGCCATATTCTACAATTTCAGCATGCGTAACTGCCTTCAAATCCTCCTCAAAATCTCTCAAAGTTTGATCGCAGACAAGAACTTTTATTTTTTCTTTTAAAGACTTTCCTTTTTTTGCCTTCTCTTTCCTGACAAATGATACTGCTTCAACAAATTTATCTCCAGTTTCAATAATATTTTTGTTAACACTTCTCTCTTTAGGCCACTGCAGAATATGCACGCTCTTCTTCTTTAAAACATTTTCATAATATTTGAAATAAATCTCCTCAGTAATAAAAGGCATTATTGGTGCAAGTAATTTAATCACGTCAAGAAAAGCATTATACAAAACAAACTGTGCACTTTTCCTTGCTTCCTTTCCCCTTTTCTCAGGATTATAAAGCCTGTCTTTTACAATTTCAAGATAATTATCGCAGAAAACATGCCAGAAAAATTTCTCAGTCTCAGACTTGACTTTTGAGTATTCATAATTCTCAAAAGCCTCTGTGCAATCCTTAATTAGCAAATCCAGTTTTGCAAGCATCCATTTATCAATAAGTTCAAGGTTTTTTACACTTTCATTTTTATAATCATTAAGATTCATGAAAATAAAATTTGCAGCATTCAAAAGTTTCATAACAGTTCTCTGTCCTGCAACAAGCTCCTTCTCCTGAAAAGGGAGATCATCCCCTAATTTTGAACTTGCAGCCCAAAATCTTAGAGCATCAGCCCCGAATTTATCCATAACTTTCTGTGGCTCAACAACATTTCCCCTGCTCTTGCTCATCTTCTTGCCGTGAGGATCAAGTGCCCAGCCTGAAATCATAACCTCATTCCATGGATTAAAATTGTTATGAAGATGACTTTTTGCAACAGTGTTAAACAGCCAGAAAGAGATTATGTCATGTGCCTGTGGCCTTAACTGCATAGGATAAATTTTGTTGTATAATTTGGGAACTAAAGCTGCAGCTATCTGTGGAGTTAAAGAAGAAGTTGCCCATGTATCTAAAACATCCTTTTCAGGAATAAAATCAGAGCTGCCGCATTCGCATTTACCTAAAGGCCTGTCTTTCAAAGGGTCTACAGGAAGCTGGTTCTCTTCAGCAATAATTACCTTGCTGCATTTTTTGCAGTACCAGACAGGAATTGGTATTCCAAAAAACCTCTGTCTTGAAATGCACCAGTCCCACTGAAGTCCTTTAACCCAGTTCTCATATCGATTAAACATATGTTTCGGATGCCAGTTTAATTTCCTGCCAGCATCTAAAAATTTGTCTTTCAAATCAAGATACCTGATAAACCACTGTTTGCTGTTAAGTATTTCTACTTCAATGCCGCATCTTTCATGAACATTAACATTGTGCTTTATATAATTTTGATTTACGAGTAGGTTATTTAGCTTCAAATCCTCAATAATTTTTTTCCTTGCCTCTTTTATTGAAAGTCCTGCATACTTTTCTGCAATAGCTGTCATCTTCCCGTCTTTCGTAAAGCTCACACGCAATGGTAAATTATGAGACTTATACCATTCAACATCAGTCCAGTCCCCAAAAGTACAGCACATAACAGCTCCTGTACCTTTTGCCGGATCAGCCCTGACATCAGTAAGAATTGGAACATTATAATCAAATAAAGGAACATTTGCTTTTTTTCCTACTATCTGTTTATACCTGACATCATCAGGATGAACAAAAATTGCAACACAACTTGAAATCAGCTCAGGTCTTGTTGTGGCAATAATCAAATCTTTTCCATCCTCAAGTTTAAAAATTATATCATTAAAGGTGCTCTCAAGTTCCCTGTCTTCCATCTCCACCTGTGCAATTGCTGTTTCGCATTTAGGGCACCAGATAGTTGCATCCTCCTTTTGATATTCTCTGCCTGCCTTATACAAATCAATAAAACTCTTCTGTGAGATTCTCCTGCAGTGCTCATTTATTGTAGAATAAAATAAATTATAGTCAGCACTTATCCCGAGCCTCTTCCAGTCCTCAACAAATTCAGGCCTTATTTCTTCAAGGGTTTTCAAGCATAATTGTATAAACTCTTCCCTGTCCATCTTTGAACCCTTAACATTTTTCATACCCTCAATAAGTCTCTCAGTTGCCAATCCATTGTCGTCAGTCCCAAAAGGATAAAAAACATTTTCGCCCTTCATTCTATGGTATCTTATAACAATATCCTGCTGAGTATAACTAAAAGCATGGCCTATATGCATTTTCCCAGAAACTGTGGGTGGCGGCGTGTCAACAGAAAAAATTTCCTTTTTGGATTTGGCATCAAAATCATAAATTTTCTCCCGCCCCCAGTATTCCTTCCATTTCTTCTCTGCTTCCACAAAACTATAATCTGCCATCAATCCATCACGCAGGAATATTTATTAAAACCTTTCTATTTAATTATAAAAGGCACATGCAAAAGGTTTAATAATATAAAACAAAACACAAAGCAGTATGGGTCTGTAGTTCAACCTGAGAAGGGAAAGATCTTCGGTTAAGGAGAGCATACGGCTGAAGACCGTAGTGTTGTGGGTTCAAATCCCACCAGACCCATTCAAAACCTTTAAATATAAACTATTCCAGATAAAAATATGCAATCAAAAAAAGGTGCAATTGAGCTTTCTATGACCACTGTTATAGTAATTGTTTTAGGTGTCACGCTTTTGGTTCTTGGTTTAGTATTCGTAAGAGGAATATTTACAAAAGTATCAGGATTAACAGAAGAGGCATTTTCAGATGCAGAAAGAGAAATACAGCAGAGAATGGGTGCATCAGACAATATATATGTAAGCGGAGGCCTTAGATGGGAAGCAGAACCTGGAGAAGCTTTTGCACGTGTTGTAGGTATTAGAAATTTTGATGAAAATCCAGATTCAAGTGCTAACTTCATAGTTGATATCTTACCTACAGACAATAAAGGAAAAAAAGAATGGTTTACAATTGGCCAGCCGGGGAATATTATGGCAGGTAAAATTGGCACAGTCCCTATAGAAGTAAGATTGCCAAGCAGTACACCGCCAGGCACAAGCTACACATTTAGAATAATAGTAAAAAAAGGCAATGAAGAACATGCATCCCAACCAATTATAATTTCGGTAAAAGAATAAGTCTTGGGTCATTTTGAACATCATCCAAAAATAAAAATTCTTAAAAAAAGAAAAAATTTAAAGATCTTCCAGCAGTGAAAGATCCTCATCAAATTCCCCAAGTTCTTCCTCGTTTATCTCCTCATCTAAAGTTTCCAAATCTTCAAGTCCGCTGTCATCAACAGCTGCACCATCATCAGCTGTTTCAGCTGTATCCTGCACAGCGCTGGTACATCCAAAAATAAACAAAATTAAAACCAAAGCAACCCATTTCACAATATCACTTCCTTTTATTCAGTAGCTACATTAAGCTCTGCATCTCCAGACGCTCTTGCTCTTTTTAAAGTTTCCTTAAGTGCACTATGCGCCTCTTTAAGCTGTTCATGGGCTTCCTTCAGGAGTTTCTTGCAGTTGTCAGCATCTCCTGCATCACACTCTGTCTTTGCCTGTTCAAGAATGCTCCTTGCTCTCTCAATAAATCCGTCAAATTCCTTGGCGCCTTCAGCACCTCCAAATTTCTCAATCATCTCACCAAGTTTCTCCTGCAGTCTCTCAGACTTTACAAGCATATGCTCAAGCCTCTCAGCAAACTGAATTCCTGCACCAAGGCTTAGCTCGCTCCTTGTATCGCTCCAAAAATCCTTAAGCTCCATGCCAATATTCTTTATTTCATCAGTTGTCTCAGCACTCTCTGCTTCAGCCCTTAAGCTTGCAAGAGCTTCAATTTGCTCGTCAACGCTTGCAACTCTCTCCCCTAAAACATCAAGCATATCTTCCCTTTTGCTAAAATCATCAGCGCCCTCAAGCTTGGCTCCCCACTGCTCATAATTTAATCTCTTTTTTTCAAGAACAGCAGTCAGTGTATCAATAGCCTGCAGTAAATATTTCTTTGCAGCCGCAAATCTCTCATCACCTAATTCATTGCAGCCCTCAGCATCTGAATTCTGTCTGCACATCTCTTTCCATTTCATCATCTTCTCAGCAAAATCTTCTCTATCAGATTCATAAGTCTCTCTTGCCTCAGCATACTGCATCTTCTTCTTCTCAAATCTATCCATTATCTCGCTGTGCCTGTCCATTAAAAATTTCTTTTTCTCCATAGAGCTCATCGCTCTCAAGTTTTCTCTCTCTTCAGCGCTTAAAGCAGAATAAAACATCTTTTTGCCCCTCATTCTCTCCTCTCCACTCATTCTATTATACATTCCACGTTCATCATCAGTCATGCTGTCCTCTGAAGGAAATACTGATTCAGCATCTTCGTCGCTTGCTTCATCCTCCTGTCCATCATTAAATCCTGCCCGTACACCAGAATCAACATTAGCATTAATACCTGCATTTCCAGAAACCTGCACTCCAGTTTCTGCCATAAATATCTCTCTTTCCTCAGGACTCATCCCCTCAGATCTAGCTCTTTCCTCTTCACTCATCTCATATTCATCACCGAATACAGAAACAATGCTTCCTATTAATAGCAAAGCCAAAACAAATATCGCAAATACTTTTTTCATATTAGCCTCCAAATAATTTTTTCCATGCAATACATATGAACAGCCTACTATATAAACATTCTTTAGTTTTTGTAATATTAAAAAAAGATTCAGGCAGATTAACCTTAACAAAGCTTTATTTTGCCTTATTTTTCCTTTCCACAAAGTTTTTAATACCCTAATAACACAAAAAGGCAGATATGAAAAAATTAATCATTTTCTTAATGGCACTGCTGCTGATAAACACAGTTTACAGTGCAACAATACAGGGGGAAGTATATGACTTTTCACTTGAAAAACTTGAAAATATAATAATAGAAATAAACACCTCTCCTCCGCAAAGGCAGGTAGCAATAGATGGATCATATTCATTTGAAGTTTCTTCTGGAAGCTATATAATAATAGCAAGAACAATAGACAACGAGGCATTGGCAAGAGAAGAGATAACAATAACAGGAGAGGGAAAATATATCCTGGATATTATCGCATTTATAGAACTTAACGAACTTGAAGATACAGATCTTGATATAGATCCTGGCCTTGATATAGAAGAAAAAAATAAAACAGGCGTAATTGTTATAATTATTGTCGTCTTGCTTCTTGTTGCCTCATTACTGTTTTTCATCTACAAAAAGAAAAAAAAGCCAGAGAAAGAAGAGCCGATTCTTGACGGAGATGACTTAAAGAAAAAAGTGCTGAACATAATTACAAAGGAGGACGGCAGGACAACACAAAAAGAGATAAGAAAGCAGCTGCCCTACTCTGAGGCAAAAATAAGCCTTGTCTTAACAGAACTTGAATCAGAAGGGAAAATAAGAAAAATAAAAAAGGGAAGAAGCAACGTTATAATACTTAATAAGTAATTTCAGCTTTCAGCAGGAACACCTTCTAATGAATCATAGCTTTCAAGATTATTCCTTGCCTCATGAAAATGTTCAAGTGCCTTGCTCAGATAACTGCAGACAGCCCCCTTATTCCTTGGCAATGGAAATCCTCTGCTTGCCCGCTCCTCACTCCACATCTCAACATTAAGAATCTTCAGTATATCATATTTTGTTTCATCGTTTGCATTAAGGGTTCTTATCCACTCATTAATAACCTGTTTAAGCTGCGCAACATTTCTTATGGGATTTTGTGTATTAAGCTCATTTCTCATCCTCTCATCAAGGAAAAGAATTCCCCCTCTCACACCCCCCCTTATAAGATTAAGTTTTCCTATAATTTCCTCAATATAAAGCCGTCTGTGCCTCAATGCAGGATTAAAATCTTTTGTCTCCTGCAAAAATTTCACTATATGCTCAGAGGCAAGTTTTAGGTTATTCCTTGCATTGAGCAGATAAATCTCCATATCTGCATCTCTGGCTCTTTGATTTGAAGAAGAAAAGCTGCCCTTTATAAAATCAAGTACTCCCATGAAAATAAGAACATTGATAGAATTTAAATAAATTTCTATGAAGCAGTATAACAAAAGCCTTTTAAACTAAAGCTATAACCTAAAATAAAACAAGTCTAAAAAGAAGCAAAAAAGCTTCAAATTAACTCCGCAAGGAGAACAAAAATGGCAACAATATACGACGCAGATATACAAAAATCAATAGAAAAAATTGCAGCTGGTTTAAAGCCTGTTATAAAAATCCCTGAATGGGCAAAATACGTAAAAACATCAAGCGGAAAGGAAAGGCCGCCTGAGGATCCAGAATGGTATTACCAAAGGGCAGCATCAATGCTTGTAAAAATATACAAGAAAGGGCCGATTGGTGTCTCAAAATTAAGGGTAAAATATGGAACAAAAAAAAACAGGGGCCACAGCCCAGAAAGGTTTGTAAGGGCATCAGGGAAAATAATAAGAAACATACTCCAGCAGCTTGACAAGGCAGAGTTTACATCATTTAAAAAAGAAGGCGTACACAAAGGCAGAATAATAACCCCAAAGGGAAAATCTCTT
>Ga0209541_10002636_pt1 | contig 33798 bp, 32 predicted proteins | sample RifCSPlowO2_01_FD_184027 | JGI IMG/M metagenome (GOLD analysis project Ga0209541, IMG submission 184027) | Groundwater microbial communities from Rifle, Colorado - Rifle CSP2_plank lowO2_0.1 (SPAdes) (version 2) | ecosystem: Environmental > Aquatic > Deep subsurface > Groundwater | place...
TTCACCTCCTCAAGTCCTTTAATTCTACTAAAGATTGGGTAAGCCTTGGCGTAATGATCCATAGTTACGAAATGTCTAAAATGTTTCGTAACTTATTCATTAGCCATATCGGTATGGTAATATTTGTTTAATGAAAGCAGAAGCAGATTATCCACTTTCTCGTGGAATGGTTGGACAAAGTAGCACTGCGGATCTTCAAGAAAGTGCAGCTGTTTTTGAAAAGCGGATGTTAAACATTGTTTCATTTGCCGATATGGGATTAAATGCAGAAGAAATAAAAATAGGCCTTGCTATAGAAGTTCGGGAAGACGTTTCGCATAATGAGATAAATAGCATTTTAGCAACAGCAATAACAAAGGGAAGACTTCCAAAAGAAGGATATTCGGGAGAAAATGACGTTTCTCTAACAAATGAGGAACAGCTAGATAAAGTCCTTAGGCGGCTAATTGCAAGAGAAATGTTACCGGAAGAAAAAGCTAAAATGATTCATGGAAAAGAGGAATGGGATCGAGTTATTGAGTCAATGGGCGACATTGACAAGCCCTTAGGAATTGTAAAAAAACTTCTGGGGCGGGGTGCTGCTTTGCCTGACGGTATGCAGATAGCTCAGCTTGAACACACTCCAACGAAAGATCCAATTATTAGATTCGCGCAAGACCTTGCAGGTGAGGGAATAGTAGGTGAAGATTTATCAAACTATTTTCAACTGAGATTAATTCTTAACGAAAACCATATAAGGCTGCCGGATTTTGCTCATGTAATTATACTTGAGAGTCTTCTTGCCGTGCGCAAAGGCATACGCACTCAAGATCTAACGTTGCTTAGTACGTATCAAGAGCTTCGTGATAAATCGTTTAACGAGGAATTTGGTGAACAATCTAAAAAAGATGAGGAGTTGGAGAGGTTTGAGGATTTTATAGGTGAGATAGATGAGAGCTTGGAATACAGGGTGGACAATGAGGGATTATATGGGGTGGGAATTAATGGTGAACAATTGCGAACACCATTGTATATCTCGGATATGGGGCAGGTAGTTTTTGATAATGCTGTTCTTCGCGGACAAAGGAATCGTTCAAGAAAGCAAACAACGGAAGGTCGTAGACAAGGTAAGCTGACAAAAACAATGAAATCAGTTACAGCGTGGGAGACTAGGAATCCTTTGGAGGTTAAACATTAATAAAATTTAAAATAATATGGGAGTACCTTTGGAGCACAGTCCACATAGAAGCTTTTATCGGAAATCAGATGTAATTTTTGACGAGGATAAATATCAAGAAAAAATGAGAAAAGAAAATAGGGAAATGATTGAAAGAGGAAAAGGAATTGATATGAATGATCTTACTCAAGTTAGCAGTACGATAAATGTTCAGGGTCGCCGAACAAGAGGCAAGGGGAGAAGGGTAAATCCTAAACAGCCTTAAGGATACTATTTATTAAGTATCGGCAAAACTTCCTCTAAAGAAACTGTCTTTTGTTCTCGGGTTTTCATGTTGCGAAGAGTAACCATGTTTTTTGAAGCTTCATTCGGACCGATTATTATTGCATAAGGAATTCCTTTTTTATCCGCGTATTTGAGTTGTTTTTCAAGTTTTGATTCTGTGTCAAGATAAAGTTCTTGATTAATTCCATTTTTGCTCAAAATTTCACAGACAGCGATTGATTTATCAAGGAGTTCTTTGGAGAAAACAGTAACAAGTACTTTTGTAGTTTGTAAATCTTTAGGAAAAAGATTTAGGGCATCCATTGCCTCAATTAATCTGTCAAATCCGAAAGCGCATCCAACTGCGGGAATTTGCTTGCCCGCAAACATTCCAATTAAGTTATCATATCTTCCGCCTCCGCAAACAGACCCAACATCATAGTCTTTAATTTCCACTTCAAATATAAGGCCCGTGTAGTAATCGAGACCACGTGCGAGTTCTGGTACAAATATGAATTCTTCAGATTTTCTTAATCCTAATTGTTCGAGGATCTTCGAGATAAGAAGAATATCGTCACTCTCTTTAAGTTTTTTGGCGTTTTCAACAATTGCTTTTGATATTTCTTTAGAGAAACCATTTTTTTGGAGATCTTCCAATATTCCTTTTTCACCAATCTTCTTGATTTTGTCGAGGCTTCTAATAGCTTTTACTAAGTCTTTATCGGTAACGAATCCTTGTTTATTTAACTGAGAAAAGGTTTTTCTGTCATTTATTAATATTTTAAAGTCTTTAAATCCCAGAGCTTTCAATGAGGCAGAGGTGACTTCTATTATCTCAGCATCTGCCAAAAGACTGTTGGTTCCAACAGTATCAATATCGCATTGCATGAATTCTCTGAATCTTCCTTTTTGCGTATTGTCGGCTCTCCAGACGTTTTGAATTTGGTACCTTTTGAATGGCATTGGGAGTTCATTTTGGTATTGAGCCACAACGCGGGCCAGGGGAACGGTTTGGTCATATCTTAATGCAACTTTTCGATCCCCGCGATCGGTAAATCTATACATCAGTTTATCTCCCTCGTCTCCATATTTTCCAAGCAAGACTTCTTCGTATTCCAAAGCAGGAGTTTCCAATGGTTCAAAACCATAGGACTCAAACACCTTTTTCAAGATGTCTATCGCATATTGCCTTTTTCTTGCCTCGCTTGGCAAAAAATCCCTAAAACCCTTGAGTGTCTGTGGTCTAATCATATTCCGTATTATACAACTTATTTTGCTTTGTTTGTAGATTTGATATAATTTGGTTTAAATTATGGTGGAACTTGATAGACCCAAATTCAGACATGGGGAGGCTCGAAATAGACCGATTGGAGGAAATGTTGCGGACACACCATTTACATTAGCTTTTCGCAATGTAATGCTTGAAGCAGGTTTTGACTCTCAACTTTCTTTATCGCGCGCTCTTAATAAGAATAGCAATAGAGATGTGAGCAATTGGTTAACTGGCAAGAAATTTCCGAGCCCTCAAGAGGTCGGAGGGTTTCTTGTTGTGGTTGAAGCAAATGGCGTTGAATCAGACAACGAAAGCCTAGATGTTTTTTTGAACGAATACGGAAATCGTCTTCGTGAAAGAGAATCCCTAGGAATAGGCGCAACAAACGCGTTGAAGGTAGCAAGAGCTTCAAGAAGAACATTTGATAATCCGGTAAGTAAATACATAGAGATATTTTGTGATGAAAGAAATATCTCTCTTTCTGGATTTTTTGAAGAAATTGGTTATCAGGTTGGAGAAGTTACGAGCAGGGCGAATTTGTCATATCCAGCTCTTGTAGAAATTGAGAAGGGAGTAACATCTCGTTATGGAAAAGATGCCGGAGATTTATTCGGAAGAGCTATAGATGAAGAAATTAAAAAAAGAAAAAAAGAGGGAAGAAGGGTCAAGACTTCTAGTTTTCGGGGAATGACAAGAAAACAAAATGATAGTAGGGAACGTCTATACAATGGTTCACAAGCAGCGAAAATGTTAGGCTCAACCAGGGCAAGCATTAGTAAGTATCGGATAAAACTTGGATGGGGGTTTTTACTAACGGGCAGTCAGGTGGAGCAGCTTGGAAAGATAATGGAAAAGAATAGAAACATTAAGGGACATAAGGCGGAGGAAAGAGAAATATTTTTTAGACAAGCTCAAATATTTCCTTTGGTGAGTTAGTAAGTAAACGAGGACCTGATTTTTCAAGGACTATTACATCTTCGATTCTTACTCCGCCAAAGTCTGGGATATAAATTCCGGGTTCGATTGTAAAAACCATGCCGTGTTTTAGAATATCTTTACTTTTAGGAGAAAGGCGGGGGGATTCGTGGACTTCAAGACCGATTCCGTGGCCGAGGGAGTGGGGTATGGTAGGGAATCCTTTTCTAATAATGTGATTCCTAGCAACCTTATCAACTTGGGACGCTTTTATTTGTTTTTCATGCGAAGGTAGAGAATGGAAAGTAGAGGATAGAAACTCGATTGCTATTTTTTGCGCTTCTAAAACTGTCTGATACATTCTTTTTTGCTCATGAGTAGCTTTTCCAAAAGAAACTGTTCGAGTCATATCTGAGCAATAATTATTTAATTTAACTCCAAAATCCAGAAGCACTATCTTATCGCTTTTTCCCAATCGCTTATCGCTAGGTTTATGATGGGGGATGGCGGAATTCGCGCCAAAGGCGACAATTGGAGGAAAAGAAATATCTGCGCCGTGTTTTCTGATAAAAAATTCTATTTCAAATGCCAATTCTTTTTCGGTAACACCAAGTTTTATTTTGTTTAAAATATATTTAAATGTTTTATCGCCAAGTTTGCACGCTTTTTCGATAGCTAAAATCTCATCTGCATCTTTTATTGAGCGAAGGGTGTTCATACTAAAATGATTTAAATCAATAAAGCAGGAAGAAAGTTTTTTATGTTCCGCAACAGTAATATTGTGATGATCAAACCCTACCCGTCTAATTCTATGTTTACTCGCCAAGACTTTTAACGCTTTTTCAAATGAAAGTTTTGATGATATTTCAATTAACTTAAAATTCTTTATAATACTTTTTACAGCCTCGCTGTAGCGTCCATCGGTTAAAATATAGTTTTCGTTTTTAGTAATCAATAAATATGCTTCGCGTTCGTGTTGGGAAAAGTGAGAAAAGCCGGTTAAGTAAATGATGTTTGGGATAGAAGAGATGAGAACCGCATCGTGTCGCTGTTTTGTCATTGAACTTAATATTTTTGATAAGCGATCGTTCATAAAATAAGAGAAAATGGTTATTGGAAATTAGAAAGTAGTAATGGAAAATAGAAATCGGAAAATAGAATAAAATATCAACTTTCTACTATCCATTTTCTATTACCAATTTCCAGTTTCTACTATCAGATTTCAATTATATTAAGGCATTTTCTTTTCTGCGCTTTCGGTTGACCCCGATTGAATCGGAGCTGGAGGGATTGTCTCGTTTAAAATAATAATTCTTGAAGCAGCCACCATGTTTTCTTTTCCCGCTAAAGCGAATCCAATAACGACAATTTCGTCGTTAACTTTAATTTTTGTAAAACCGGAACGGGTGATGCCGGAATCCTTGGTGTAGAGAGAGATTTTGGTTGAAGTCTGAATATCAATAATTAGATTTTTTTTATCATTTGTGGTTGTATTTAGGGTGAGATTTTTGCTATCAATTGAGTCAACGGTTGCGTATATATACTTTGGGGGAGCTATAACGTTTACAAAGCGGGCAAGGAGTCTTCTGGACTCTTTGTTATACAGCCCAAGCGCTCCTATGGTTGTTCCTTTTGTGATATCTGAAATACCAAACGATCCTTTTGCGGATGGAGAAGAAAACTTGGTTAATTCGTCTACATCTATAAATCTTGTATTGTTTTGGACATCGGTAATAGTAATATGAATATTTGACACTTCGCTTACTATCCCTACAATCCCGCGTTTTTCAACCAACTTTAGCTCCGCCACGCGGGAGGCAATATTTTCTATTAGCTGATCTTTGATTTGATCGTCAGACGCGCTTGGAGTTGCAGCAGCATTTACTTTAGTAGTAAATGGCCCTTCGACTAAGCTTATGGTTAATAAACAAATAGCAAATATAATTAAAAATAAAACTTTTTTCATCATTTCATCAAAACTCCTCTGTTGAAAATGTCACAGTTTTTAATACTTTTGTCTTTTCTCCATTTGGCGCAATTGCCGTAATTTCAATAACATTTTGGCCATTTTCTATGTTAATAGTTGTTGAAAAATCGCCGGTTGTTGTTGGGGATATTATGCTTTCGGAGTTTTCCGCTAAGATAATAATAGTCGCGTCGCTTGTGGTTTTCCCAGAAATAGTTACTATTCTTTTTTGCACAACCTCTTCATCTATAGGTTTTCCTATGGTTAAAAATAAAGATGGTTTTGGCGTTGGAGTGGGGGGGATACTGGAGATAGTCTTTTCAACTGAAGGGGTAATGGTTTTGGTATTTTCATAAAAATAAAACGCAATCCCTGCGACCAATAGCCCGATAAATACCGCAATAAAAGAAAGTAAAGCCTTTTCTTTTCCCATCGTTCAACAGTTTAAAGCAAAAGTGTCCTCTTGTCAAGAAAAAATCACTGTGATAGGATGTGTGAACAGTGGACATTTCTATACTTTCTAAAGCTTCAATTAAGATACGTTCCAGGCACGCCGGTATTATTGTTGATCCGTCAATGGAGCTTCCTAAAATAAGTTCCGACGCTGTTATTTTACTCAAAACTGACGGTTTTGATTTATCAAGGGTGGTTGATTATCGTATTGTTATAAATGGTCCCGGAGAATACGAAATAAGCGGAGTGAAAGTCTTAGGGGTAAAAGGAGACAAGGGATTTGTTTATGGTATTTCGGCTGATGGATTTTCGGTTATTTTAGGCAGATCAAGTGATATCTCAAAGATAAAAGAGGATACATACCTTAGTCAAATTGTCATTTTAAATGTTGATGACGAGATTAATGCTTCTGCAGTTACAAAACTTGAGCCTAAAATTGTGATCTTGTATGGAGAAAACAAGGAAGCTGCTTTAAAGATTTTAGGCAAAGCAAACCTATCGCCGGTTAAAAAATATTCAACATTAAAAGACAAATTACCCGAAGAAATGGAAGTGATCTTATTAAATTGACCTAATTAACCTAATTGACCTAATTTCTAAGTTGGATAATTGGGATTTATTTAGGTTAATTAGAAATTAGAGTAATTAGAAATTTAATCTTATGGCTAACCTAAAGGTTCCTCCTCATAATGAAGAAGCAGAAAAGAGCGTTTTAGGCGCAATACTTATAGATAAAGATGCTATAGGTGTCGTTTCGGTGCTGATTTCAGAGAACGATTTCTATAATCCGATAAATGGGGTAATTTTTGGCGCAATGCTAACTTTGTATGAAGAAGGCAAGCCTATTGATGTTTTAACCCTTGCTTCTCAAATTAAAAAAAATAAAACTAAAGATAAGATCGATTCGTCTTATTTAGCGGATTTAGTTAATAGTGTTCCAACAGCAGCCAACATAGAGCATTACGCTCGTATTATTAAAGAAGCGGCAACGAAAAGATCTCTAATTAAGATTGGGTCGGAAATGGTAGAGGCTGCTTTTGGGGAAGAGAGAGAAATAGATGATCTTTTAAATAAGGCTGAATCGTCGATCTTTTCTGTCTCTCAAAAAAGCTCGCTCCGGTCATTTGTTCCTCTTAAGGAGACGCTTGCGGAAAGTTTTGATAGAATTGACGAACTTCATAAAAAAGGTGTAGGTCTTCGGGGGATAAAAACCGGATTTGTGGATCTTGATAACACTCTTGCCGGAATGCAAGCATCGAATTTACTGATTTTAGCCGCCCGTCCAGGGCAGGGCAAAACTGCGATGATGGTTAATATGGCCCAGCATATTGCGGTAAACGAGAAACAGCCGGTAGGGATATTTTCTTTGGAAATGAGCAAAGAAGAACTGGTTGACAGGTTTTTGGTAGGGCAGGCAGATGTAGATGCATGGAGGATAAAAACAGGAAGACTGTCGGAGTCGGATTTTACCAAACTTTCAAGCGCAATGGGTGAATTGGCCGAGGCGCCAATTTATATAGACGATACTCCGGGGATTTCAGTCTCCGAGATGCGCACGAAAGCAAGAAGATTGCAGCTTGAGAAAAACATATCGCTTTTAATGGTTGATTACCTTCAATTGGTGGATCCTGGTAGAAGATACGACAATAGAGTACAGGAAGTATCAATTGTTTCCCAGTCTTTAAAGAATCTGGCAAGGGAGTTAAGGATTCCTGTTTTGGCAGTTTCCCAGCTATCCCGTGCTGTAGAACACAGAGGCGAGAAAAAGCCTCAGCTCGCGGATCTTCGAGAATCCGGAGCAATCGAACAGGATGCTGATGTTGTGATGTTTTTGTATCGTCCGGAATCGGAAATAACTCCCAATATGCAGACAAAACTTCTTATTGCCAAACACAGAAACGGCCCGATGGGGGAAATAGATCTTCTTTTCCGCGGAGACAGGATTAAGTTTTATAATGTAGAAAAGAAGAGGGAAGAAAGTTGAAAGGATCAGCTTCGGAAAATTGTAACTTTACCACATCGTCGTATCTGTACCGATCCCATATCGGAAGTAGATCTACGAAGTGGGCAAGGAGGGAGTCGAACCCACATGGCCTTGCGACCAGTAGTTTTTGAGACTACCGCGTATACCATTCCGCCACTTGCCCAAAAGCCTCGTTTATTATATACTTTCTTTTATGACACTTCAAGAAATTTACGACTTAGCAATTGAGATGGGTATCAAAGCAGACCCCCGCGGTACGGATGGCGTAAAGAGAATACTTGCTCGTTTAAAAAAGGAGTACGAGGAGTTGTCGGCTCAAAAAAAGAAGTTTTTTGATCCCGAGTCTTTGAAGAATCCATATTCCGACTCCCGCATTTTGTATGGAGATTTGAATACAAAAGTAAAAACTTTAATGGCAGGAATTGACGCTGACGGAACGGAAGTGCTTCTTGCGGACCGGTTAAACCACCCTTCGACAGGCTCAGGGTTAGGAATTGATCTTCTTGTTTCACATCACCCAAGCGGCCACGCGTTAGCATCTTTACACGAAGTAATGGATATGCAAGTGGATATGTTTGCGGAAGCTGGCGTTCCAATAAATGTAGCAGACGCGCTTTTTCAGGAGCGCATGTCTGCAGTTAAGAGGCGTTTTGGCCCGTTGAATCATTCCCAGACAGTTGACGCGGCACGGCTTTTGGGAATACCACTTTTAGCGTTACACACAATCTGGGATAATTTAGGAAATAAGTTTTTACAGGAATATCTTTCAAAAAAGAAACATGAAACAGTAGGGGAGCTTCTTGATTATATAAACGAAATTCCGGAATTTACAGAAGCAATAAAAGGTAAAGCTGGGCCTAGTATTATTTCAGGAAGTAATAGAAGCAGAGCCGGGAAAGTAGTAGTTGGTTTTACAGGGGGGACAAACCCGTCAAAAGAACTCTATATGGAGATGGCAAAAGCAGGGGTTGGGACTTTGGTAGAGATGCACGTTCCGGAAGAGGCGCTCTCGGAAATTAAAAAACTGCACATGAATGTTATAGACACAGGCCACATGGCGGCGGATTCAATCGGCGCTAATTTATTTTTGGATGAAATCGAGAAAAGGGGAGTCAAAGTTATTCCATGTTCGGGATTGATAAGAGTCAAACGAAATGGACGGTAGAAGATTGAAGGTAGAGAATGGTATTTTGAAGATGGAGGATGGATGATTGATTGGATATTTTCTATCTTCTAGTTTCTAACCTCAAATTACTACCTTCTACTTTCCACCATCTATCGTCAAAGCAATATGGAGATTTTCAAGAAGGCAATTATTGGCAATGATATTTTACGCGTATTACGGATCAAGCCATTTCTTCTAATACTAACCTCTCAATTTCTCTCAAACCTCGCTTTTAATATGCAGCATTTTGTCTTGATTTTTATAATCTATGGACTTACGCGTTCGAATACCGCTGTTTCAGCTGTAATTCTTTCTTTCACAATTCCCGCGGTTTTATTCAGTTTAATTTCCGGAGTGCATGTTGACAGGTGGGATAAAAGAAAAATCCTGTTTTTTACAAATATTATCAGAAGTATTCTTATTTTGTTATTTTTAGTTCCAAATCTTCATGTTGGATTTATGTACACCATAACTTTTTTAATAGCTCTCACAACGCAATTTTTTATTCCTGCCGGATCGGCAGTTGTTCCGCTTCTTGTTCCAAAGCGTTTTATAATGTCTGCAAATTCTGTTTTATATTTGGGTGTTTACGCGACAATGTTCCTGGGATACATATTTGCAGGATCTTTTCTTCTAATTTTGGGTAAGCCATATACAATTATTTTTCTATCTTTCCTTTTTTTTGCAAGCGCTTTTTTTATTTTGCCCATAAAACCGCAATATCGAAATCGGGATTATAAATCAAAAGACATTGAAACATCGTTTTTTGAAGAATTACATGAAATACTGCCATTTATTAAAAAAACAAGGAAAGTTGTTCAGGCATTGGTTGTACTGACTATCGCTCAGGCAGTAATCTTTATGTTTGCTGTTTTGGGTCCCGGGTACGTAGCTACAATTCTTAATGTTGAAGTCGAAAGACTTTCGCTTTTGCTTATTGCTCCTGCGGCTTTTGGCATGCTAATCGGGGCATTTTTACTGGGGAGTATTGGAAAGAAATTTGAGTTCAGATGGCTATCGGGGATAGGATTTCTGCTTTCCGGAGTAATTTTTGCCTTATTTGCGCAAGCGGAAAACGTTGCCTCCGTCTTACCTATTTTAATTATTTTTTCCGTATTAGTTGGATTTGCAATTTCACTAATATTTATCCCGGGACACGCAACGCTTCAGACGGAAACCACCGAAAAACTAAGGGGGAGAATTTATGGATTGTTGAATGCTTTAACGGGCGTTGTATCATTTTTGCCTGTAGTTCTTGCCGGAGGACTTGCAGATATTATTGGAGTAGGAACAGTTGTAACCGGAGTTGGAGTAATTATGATCATTGTTAGTATTTTTTTCTTTGTTTTCGCGTAAAAAATTATGCACTTATTAATTCTTGTTATTTTACTTTGTTTTTTTATTTTTCTTTTCGCACTTTTCGTTTTAACGCGTGATGATTTTGTTTTAATCAGGAAAGACGTAACATTAGATGTAGTTTTTAACATATCCTTTGTTGCATTTGCAGTCTCTTTAACTTCGTCTCGGATTTTGTATGTAATTTTAAATCCAAGTTCGGACTTTTTGAATCCTTTAGTTTTCTTGCTTTTTCCATACTTTCCTGGGCTTTCTCTTTTGGGCGCTGTTGCTGGAGGAGTATTGTTTTTGGTGATTATATGCAAGCAACTAAAATTACCTATGGGTAGGTTAATTGATTATTTTTCCATTTCTTTTCTAAGCAGTTTGCCAATAGGCATAATTGGCTATTTTTTGCTGGAAGGGGAAAATTTATTCAAGATGGGACCAATAATTTTGGTTTTGGTTTACACTGTTTTATTTTTTATTTTAATCAAAATTTTATTACCCCGTCTTTTGTCAGGGAGACTAAAGGATGGAACAATCGGGCTTATATTTCTAATTTGTTTTTCCTTAATATCTCTGATTTCAGGCTTCATGGCAAGAGGAAAAAATATGTTCAATTTAGGCCTGGAAGACCTTATTTTAGTGATTACGCTTTATGCATCTTTAGTTTTTCTATTTAGACAAGAGAAGCTTTTGACAAAAATAAAAAAACTCAAACTGAAGAGGAATTAAAACTATGGAGCCGAAGGTTATTTTTGAGGATAATGATATTTTGGTTTTGGATAAGCATGCGGGGATGATTGTAAATAAATCGGATACTACGAAAGGCGAGGAAACACTTCAAGATTGGGTAGAAAAGTATTTGAAAATCCGAATACCAAAATCCGAAATACGAAACAAATCAGAAATACAAAATTCAAATGACCAAAACGGTTTCGAATTTCGAGATTCGAATTTCGAATTTTCGAATAGGGCGGGGATTGTTCATAGATTGGATAAGGAGACTTCGGGAATTCTTTTGGTTGCTAAAACTCCGGAAGCGTTTGAAAATATGCAGAAACAATTTAAAGAGAGAAAAGTTAAAAAAACATATCTAGCGCTTGTTCATGGGGAAGTAAAGATTCCAGAAGGAGAAATTAATGTTCCGGTTGGAAGGCTTCCCTGGAATAGGAAAAGATTTGGCGTTTTGGCAGAGGGAAGGGAAGCGGTAACGCGTTACCGCGTAATTTCTAATTTCAAATTTCTAATTTCTAATGAACAATTGACGTTTCTTGAGTTGTATCCGGAGACGGGGAGAACGCACCAGATTAGAGTTCATTTAAAATATTTTGGTTATCCGATTTTTGCAGATCCTCTTTATGGAGGCAGGAAAACCGCAAGAAACGATCGGAAGATTTTGTCCAGAATCTTTCTCCACGCGGCAAAAATTAGTTTTTATCACCCAAAAAGCGGCGAGGTTATTTCATTCGAAAGCCAATTGCCGGAGCAGCTGAGCCAATTTTTAGAAAAGCTTGAATCTTGATTTCGCATTTGTTTATTGGTAGTATTATATGGATCCGTCTAAGTTTAGCACTCGGCTTTACAATTCTATTCGAATACGCCTCGTGCTGCACTTTTGGGCGGATGTAAGAAACTCTAGAACTCTCCCGACAAGTCGGGTTCGTTAAGAGTTTCTAACAGGTGGTGATTTATTATGGGGAGTTTTGGAGGATTTTACAAAGGAGAAAAGAAAAAAAAGAAAAAAGATTCGAATAAAAACATTTCCGCTTCATCTATAGGAATGGGCGCGCCAACAATTGTCATGCCCGAGATTGTTTCCAAGAAACCAAAAGGTTACTAAAAAATGATAAAAAAGGCGCGTGTTAAAAAAAACAATACAAAATTTGCGGTTTTGTTCGTACTTTTTGTTTTTGTAATCATTTTGATATCTGCTGTTTTAAAAGTGGCGTCTGTAATAAGGCAAAGCAAGTTTGACGGAAATAATCGCTTCACAATAAGTGTTTCAAACAACAAAAATCTTGAAGTTATATCTTTCTCTCCGAATAATCATTCAATATCCACCTTAAGGATAGAGGATGGAAAAAAAGATTTAAAATTAGGACAGTTTTTAAAAATCCCCATGGATGGATTTATAATGGGTGATTCACTTAAAACAGACAAAGATATATCAGGCTTAATGAATGATATTTTATTTAGCTACAATAAAATAAAAACAAACCTCACCATTATAGACATATTAAGACTTGTTTTTGCCTCAAAAACTACAGCTTTAAACAATATAGAGGTTTACAGTATTTCCATATCTTGGGATGAAAATAGGATCGACAAGATTGTTGAGAAGATATTTAAAGATGAAGAAATTGAAAAAGAAAATCAAACAATTGAAATTATTAATACGACAGATATAGGCGGTTTGGGCGGAAGACTTGCAAAGCTTATTGCCAATATGGGAGGAGGCGTAATACAGGTCTCGACTCGGAATAACAATCCACAAAAAGAATCCCTCATTTTGTATAATGGCAAAAAAACCTTCACGGTTGATAAATTAAATAAAGTTTTGGGCTTCAAACCTACTATTTCGAGTAAGCAATCAATCGCGGATATCACGATAATAATTGGAGAGGACAATAAGGATCCGTTGACTTTCTAAATCAGGATTCTTCCGATTCGCGGGGGGAGTGATTTAAAACCGAGGGTTTATCATTATTTTGCAAAAAAGATGGTTGGTTTTTGAAGCGTGTTGCTCTTTTTTTCTCTTTTATAAAAACAACTACAGAATGATTATTTGCCGACCGAACAAAAGTCTCGTATTGATTCCCTCCTTTTATAAATCTAATTAGCCTTTTCCCTATATCGTCCGGCAACGCGCCTATATATTGTTTTTCTATGTCGTGAATAAAAACTTTGAGACGTTTTATGGAAGTGGTGAGAGGTTGTCCGATCCGTAAATTTGCAATAATGCGCGGTTGGGCCAGATTAAATAGCTCTATAATTTTAGTTTTTCCGGTTTCTTCAAGAAAAGTATTGCGAACATAAGGGATGGATTGGTTGTTGGTATTTTTACTCAAAGTTTTGGTATCTGTAAGCCGCTTCATGTTTCTAATGGCTATTGGATTAAGTGAATCCAACTCTAGAACTTTTTTGTAGGTTGCTTTTGCCTGTTTGATTTTGCCAAGGATTGTAAATGCAAATGCCAGACGGTTTAGGGCTTCGATGTCGTTTGGATTATCGTTTAGAAGAGCCTTGTTTATTGAAGTTGCGTTTTGCCAGTCTCCAGCTAATGCCGTTTGAATTGCTAGATTTTTTGATGGCATAGCTGTTAGGTATTCTACTGCAATTTATTGCAAAAGTCAATATGAAAAAGGTATAATATTGGTTATGAGTGGGCATTCTAAGTGGGCGACGATAAAAAGACAAAAGGGTGCTGCCGATGTAAAAAGGGGCCTTGCTTTTACGAAAATTTCAAACGCAATAACAATTGCTGTCAGAAGGTCAGGGGGAGTTGCGGATCCGGAAAACAACTTTAGGTTAAGAATTGCAATCGAAAAAGCCCGTGAGGCTAATATGCCTAAAGGAAATATCGAAAGAGCCCTTCGGCGAGCTTCTGGCGAGGAGGGAAGAGGAGTGGAAGAGGTTGTCTATGAGGGTTTTGCGCCAGGCGGAGTAAGCGTTATAGTTGAAGCTGTCACGGACAATTCACTGCGAACAACGAGCGAGATCAAAAGTATTTTCAACAAAGAGGGGGCAAGTTTTGGAGAGAGGGGATCTGTTTCTTACCAATTTACAAATAAAGGAAGAATAAGTATTGAAAAAAATGGCAAGTCGTTAGACGAGATATTTAATCTGGCAGCGGAAAGCGGGGCGGAGGATTTGGAGGACGAAGGTGAGGACGTTGTTGTCTACACAAGCCCGCAGGATCTATCAATTGTAAGGAGCAAGCTTGAGGAATCGGGCCTTAAATTACTTGATACGGAAATAGTAAGAAAACCTGTTCAGGCGATAACTATTGGGGACGAGGAGCAACGGGAAAAAATAATTAATTTCTTGCGGAAATTAGAAGATTTAGATGATGTACAAAAAGTTTATTCAAATCTTGCGTAAGGCAAAATCTCTCTTGAGGATTTCAAAAAGACAGAAATTTATTGTAAGTGTTTTTATTTTGTCTTCGTTGTTATTTCTTTTGCAGCACTTGTTTGGTAAATCCGGTGTATACATAGCTTTTCTGCTTTCTTTTTTAACATTGATATTACTCTTTTGGTCTACATTTAGAGATTTAATAGAAACCCGCTCATTTCAGGTATTTATTCTTCCGTTTTTTTTCAGCCTATCTTTCGGGCTCTTTTATTTTCTGGTTCCGGCCCGATTCTTAACAAGACTTGTTATGACTTCATTATACGCGGTTGGATTGTATTCTTTGCTTCTTTCCGTTAACATATTTATTGTTTCGTCCATCCGGACAATAGCGCTATTGTCTTCGGCTCGTACCGTATCTTTTACAACTGCGCTTTTATCTTATTTCTTTCTGTCGAATGTAGTTTTTTCTTTACATACAAATGTTTTTATTACCCTGATATTAATTTTTGGATTTTCTTTCCCTCTTATCTTGCAATCTATCTGGACATATACTTTAGATAAGCATTTGTTTTCTCAAATTTTTTGGGTACTTCTTTTGACCATATGTTTGGTTGAAATTTCTTTAATTTTGTGGTTTTTTCCGACCATTCCTACAATCATGGCTCTTTTTTTAACCGGATTTTTTTATATCGTAGTTGGGTTGTCGCTGGTATGGTTTGAAAAAAGATTATTTAAAGGCGTGATCTGGGAATACATTTGGGTAGCAATTGTTGTTTTTTTGGTATTTGTTTTTTTTACTATTAAGGGTACTTAGGGGCGGGGGAAAGGGGAGAGAGGTGCGCCCCCTTATTAGCAGAGGATGATATAGATTGATATAGTAATTAATTAAATATTATAGGATGTTCATCACATTTTAAATGTGGATAACTTATATGTTTCACGGGAATTAACTCCACTTTTCACACCGTAGGAGCTTATGTCTTGTCTCCCTTCAGTCCGCCTAATCTTACTTTGCGCCTTTTCAGTACTATTCGTACACGGTGCAAAGAGCGATTATGGGCGGACATAAGAAACAGTACTTACCCTCCCAACAAGTCGGGATCGTAAACTGTTTCTAATGAAAAAAATACGAAAGTCGTTTCATCCACTGGTATTCTAATCCACACAATTTTGAGGCTAAAAGTAAGACTTTAGATCGTAAAATGGATCTAAAGTACACTATAGCCTGAGCAGTTAGGGACTGCTTAACTTATTGTTTTCGAAGCTAAAATTCGTAGTTTAGATAGGTTTATCAATCTAAATGTAACACTGTCCAGACCTTGAGGAGAGAGGGGTTCTCGATCTAAGTTATATTAATGATAAAGTAAAGAATAAGAATTTGTTTCAAAACATATTGTTCGAGCGTAGTCGAGAACAAGCTTCTCGATTCGCTTGGCTCTCTCGAAGAATATAGACTCTTTAAACGAATTCTGATGAAATAGTGGTGAAAAGACTGGGAGAAGAGAAACTAGTTATGTCGTACAATAATACTTTTACGACGTCAGCCAGATACAAACTTTCGGAGAAGTGGTCTTAAACAGTTATTTTTTCGTTAACTTTTTGGTCAAATAATTCCTACGCTCTGGTTTGCTTTCCTCTATTTATCGTTATTTTACGTTATTTTAAAATACTTATCCTGTCCCCTACTATAGGTTTCTGCCTTGTAAAATTACTTAAAATTTGTTATTATTTTGCAATAAATTATGGTTCAACAAGCAGAAGCGCTTAGAGATGCATTTTCAAGGCGTGGGTTTATAGAGCAAGCTGAGGCCGCTGAACGTTTTCGCCAAGAAATCAGCGAACTTCCTGATACCCCTAAAGATCTGGACGGTGTTGTATTGTTTGATGCGCAGACCCAGGTAGGTTCAGACCAACAATTAGAAAAAGTAATTTCTCATTCGGGATTTACCTATGCCTTACAATTAAACACAGTAGTAGTGAATGGTAAAGGAACACAGTTGGGTATACCGGAAGGAAAAGTTTTAAATTTATTACTGCAGAATATGGGCACTATTGTAACGTATAAGCAGTTTGAAGTGGTTTGGGAAGGTAAGCAAGTTAATCTTCCCACTGTTTTAAGACGTCATATTAGTACGCTTAGGGACGCCTTGGAGCCTGATAAAAAGGAGGGAGAGTTTCAATATTTACTGAATGAACGGGGAAAGGGATATAAACTGGTTGATCCAAATAAAGCGATGCTTTCCTCAAATCAGGATCTTGACAAGCAGGAAGCAATTATGAGGACAAGTGAAATTGCGCATATTGATAATAATAATGTTTCGACTCCGGAAGGGATGATATTTCGTCATTATGCATTTACATTTGATTTACAGACAGGACGTGTTGTGATGAAAAAGGATGGTGAAGATGTAAGGTTGACTGATACAGAAAGAAGATTATTGGGTTTATTAGCTCAAAGACACGATGTGGTCGTGTTGCATAAAGAAATTTGCATGAAGATATGGGGTAGAAATGAGTCTGATGGTAATAGTTATGAAAAGAAGGCTGTGGAAAGACTAAGAAGGAAGATTGAGCCAGAAATTAAAGATAGAAAAAAGTCTAAAATTTTACGCTCTGTCCCTGGTTTGGGATATGTCTTAAATACTGAACCTTACAGAATATATAGTCATAGTGGATTTACTTACTATCTAGAAGATAAGCGTGTGGTTTTGGCTAATGGTAAAGAGTATCGTTTAGATAAGCATAAGCAAGAGAATGTAATTTTAGAGTTGCTAACAGAGAGTCCAGGTAAAATCGTGCGGGAAGGGGTGCTTGAGGAGGCATTAGATGATCTTAGTACAGGCGAAATGTACGTAGATTCTCCATTAACAAAATATATGTTTAGACTACGAAAAAAGCTTGAGCCAAACGGGAGAAGGGGCAATTTTCGATATATTATCTATGAGAGAGGGATTGGATACAAGTTAGTTGATCCTGAGAGAAGTGAAAATTCTCCTGTTGCTGTATTTGAAAAGCTTTATGCTTAGTTTATTTAGTTAGCGAATTTGTCAACAATTAGTCTTTGGAGATCGGAGTTAAGGCCGTCATAACCAAGCGCCCATATACCGACCCCTTTTAGATTTTTGGCAGATACAAAATCGTACTTAATACCCAAAGACCGGACATTTTCAAAATGCACTTCGCGTTGAGTTCCTTTATCTGTATATTTGTACGATGGAGTTTGGGATGTTTCATCCCAGATTAAATTGTGAACTTTGCTGACTTGAGCAATTTCCGCATAGGAAATAATTGCAGCGCTGGGACTGCCGATTGAAGAATCAAGAGTTATTGGCCAATCATACGCATAGTACGGAACAGCCAGAATAATTTTTTCAGGCGGTACTTTTTCAAGGTATCCTTGCATCAAACCAATGATATTTACAGCTCCGCCCATTGGGGAAATAGGCCCCGGTGGGCCAAGAGAATAATGCATGTCGTATCCCATTATGACAAATGCGTCTGTATTTTTGGATAAAGCTTGCAGATCAAACAGATCGCGCACAGAGCCGGACATGATATAAGTATCGATAGTAAGTATGCCTGTTGGAATTTGGCGTTTGAGTTCGGTATTTAGATTGATTACAAGACGTGTGAATCCGTTTCTAACGTTATCCGTTGGTGAGCCGATATATTCAAAATCCAGATTGATTCCGTCAAGGTTTTTTGAATTTACAAAATATAGAGCATTCGAAATAAAGGTTTGTACAGCGCTATCCGATGATACAAGATTTTCTATATCGGTGTTGTTGAAAGATTTAAAAGTTAAATACACCTTTAATCCCTTACTTTTTGCTGTTTTTATGAGACTGTCAAGTTTTGGATCTTTCCACATACCCCAACCGCCGTCCGCCTGGCTATCGCTATGAGATGTTATAACATTTCCCTTTCCATCGATTGATAATCCAAAAAGACTAATTGAGGTAAGATGGCTTAATTCAATTTTGTCAGCTTGCGAGAGCATCCAGTAAGGAAAAAATCCCAAAACTTCTTTCTTAGGGGCACTGCTTATAAGCAAGGGTAAACTGGACTTGGGAAAAGAAAACACTCTTTGGGAATCAATCGGAGCTACATTTGCATAAACCTTTGGCACAATTGGATTGTTGCTTGTCGTATTTACATTTTTTGTAATATTGTTTGTAATAGCCAGAGGGGTTTTGGTTGACTCAACGGATGGTTTATACAAAAATGTTGTATACCCGATAGAAATAAAAGCCAAAATAGCTACAGTTGCGGAAGCAGTTTTTTTGAAACTTGTAAAGGAAATTTTTGGAAAACTTAATTTGGACACAGAGAATTGATCGGAGTAATTAGGCAATCCTGTTATTTGGCGCATGGCCTCATTGAATTCTTCTTCTCTTGCTCCAAAACTTATCAGGCTTGCCTTTATTGAGCTAAGGTTGTTTTTGTATTCAGGATGAGCTTCTATATACTTTTTAGCAAATCTTACGTATCCATCTCTCATAATTCATGCCGAATGGGTCATGAAATAATTATGCATTTTATCTTGTTGTTTTGTCAAGCGATTTGATATAATACGCTAGTAATGAGCTCTCAACAGGAAATGCTTCGCCGAACAACCGAATTTAATACTCCACAGCAAGATCAACATGAAGAGGTAGTTTACAGAAGTGATGGTGTCGTATATAATCATGCCGATTTTTCCTACGATCCTAATAATCCTGGTATTGTTGTGGCACAAGGAATAGAAAAACGCTTGTGGCCAACAGAAGAAAGATTGTTAAAACTTTTTATCGCAAAACCAAATGAAATAATAAAGCCTAATGAGTTAAAAAAAGATGACGGACAAGAGGCATCAGGCGTATATGTAAGATTTTTCGTTTTTTCTTTAAGAAAAAAGCTTGAGCCAGATCCCAAGCATCCTGTTGTAATTATCAACAATCAAGGTCTGGGTTATTTTTTAAGAGATAAAAATCAGCTACTGGAAGAAAACAAAACAGTATCTCCCTATCGTTCAGTGGAAAATACTTCAGATAAGTTATTGGGTCAGAATTTAAAAGTAATTCACCCGGATTTTACTTATGACGGTTATGATAGAAAAGTTGTTGTGGACGGTCAAGCTACAAGGTTAACTCGCAGAGAGGACGATCTTCTTAGGGTTTTCTTAACATATCCAAACAGAATGTTTCGTTCATCTGAATTGAATGACATGGTTTTTAGGGACAATTATTCGGACTATATTTCAAAATTGATAAAGGCTTTGAGATCAAAAGTTGAGAGAGACAGTGCTAATCCTACAGTTATTATTAATTTTCCTCGCGCCGGATATTTTTTGAAGGATAATGGAGAGATGAGAATAATTCGTATGGAGGATGAACCACAAGTACAGCCATTAGAAACGAAAGGGTCAGAATTATCATATACCCATCGTGGTTTTAAATACTTTCCACAAAGTTCTACTGTCGAAGTTAATGGTACTTATGCCCAAATAAAGGCGACCCAGAATTTATATTTAAAACTTTTTGTTCGAAATCCCAATATTATTATAGAACATAATGAATTTGCGAAACTATTGCGAAGAAGAAAAGAAGGGGACAATTATCTTAAAAGTAAAAAAGTAGTGAAGAAGCATATTATGAATCTAAGGCGAATATTAGAACCGGATAAACGCCATGGAGAATATGAATATATACTTTCAGAGCATGGTTGGGGTTATAAATTATATGATCCAGATAGACTGGAGTCAAACCCTATCGCGTCGCAAAATATTTACAATTCTTGGGATTTGTGATTAAATAGTCACATGAGTGGTTCTTTGCCCGAATTAATTGACCAATTTTTAGAATATCTGGAGATAGAAAAAAATTGTTCAAAATTGACTATTCGTGACTATAAACACTATCTGGAAGTCTTCGCAGAATGGTTTGAAACTTCCCTACCCCTTAAATTTATTTCCGATTTGGATTTGCAAACTGTTAGGAAGTATAGGGTTTTTTTGGCTAACCGCGTTGACGACAAAAGTATGACGTTAAAACGCGTTACACAGAATTATTACGTTATCGCGCTTCGATCTTTTTTGCGATATCTTATTAAAAACGACCATAAAGTGCTTGAACCATCCAAAATTGATTTGCCCAAGACAGAAAGCCGGTCTTTAAAGTTTTTGGATAAAGATCAGGTGGATCGATTGGTTACAGCGATCGATACATCAAAAGAAGAAGGTATAAGAGACAGGACAATTTTGGAGCTTCTTTTTTCAACCGGCCTTAGGGTTTCGGAGTTAGTAAGACTTAATCACAACCAAGTAAATCTGGATAGAAAAGAATTTGGGGTAATTGGAAAAGGAGGGCGCGCAAGGCTTGTATTTGTTTCAGATAGAGCAACAGATTGGATAAAGAGGTATCTTGAGAAGAGAAAAGACCGCTTCTCTCCTTTATTTATCCGTTATTCAGGACGTGTTATTGAGGAAAATAATGGAGAGAAAATGAGATTAACTGCAAGAAGTGTTGAGCGAATTGTAAAGAAATATGTTAGGCTTGCGAGATTGCCGGTTGACGCAACTGTGCATACACTCAGACATTCCTTCGCAACAGATTTGCTTTCAAACGGCGCGGATCTAAGGAGTGTCCAAGAGATGTTAGGGCACAAAAACATCTCAACCACCCAGATTTATACCCACGTAACCAATAGGCAGCTGCGAGACGTTCATCAATCTTTTCACAGTGGAAATAAGTAATTTTACCGAAGTGTTATATCTATAACAATCCCATATCGTTAGCATATCTACGCTTCGGTAAGGACTTTTCCGAATCCTGGTTCTACTAATATTCTATCGTTTTCGAAGACTTTTTTGTCTCTTATAAATACTCTTTTGACTTTGCCTTTTACTTTCCATCCGTCGAATGGAGACCAGCCACACTTTGTAAAAAGTGATTTATGATTTATGATGTAAGATTTGTGAATATCTATTTCTATTTTAGTTTCCGGGTCGATTTTAATATTGAAAATTTTTGCGGGATTTGCATGACAGAGCCGAACAACATCATCAATTGTTAACCGATTTTGAGAAACCGCTGTTAGCAAAAGAGGAAGAGTTGTTTCAAGACCGGGAACGCCATACGGAGGATTGGTTGATTGTTTTTCTTCAATGGTGTGGGGCGCGTGGTCGGATTCGATAACGTCAATATAGCTCAAATTCTTCCAAAGAAAGTCCTTATCTTTTTTACTCGAAAGGGATGGTTTCATTTGTCCAAAAGATCCAAGTAATTTAGCATCATTTTCTGTTAAAAATAAATGATGAGGGGTAACTCCGCAAGTTACAGGTATCCCCTGCTCTTTTGCATTTATTATCATTTGAAGTTCGGATGAGAGACTTATATGACAAAAATGAGTTGGGATTTTTGTTTTTCTAATGATATTTATCACGTCTTCAACTCTTTTTTCTTCCGCATGAACAAGAATGGGTTTGACCATTGCTCCATTGTTAAATTGTTTAATTGTTAAATTGTTTGCGCTTTTCCAAGCTGTAAATATTTTTTCCAGCAAGTTTTTATCAGTTAAAAAATTGCCGGTAGTTTGGTTTAAATATAGTTTGAGGCCCATTACTTTATGCTTAACTTTCTCAAATTCATTAAGATTATCCCCCATTGATCCAAAATAAAATTCCACATCGCAAACTATTTTTTCCTTGGCGATTTTTATTTTTTCCTCCAATTTCTCAAGAGTTGTTATTGGAGTTTTGTTATTTGGCATGTCAAGAATTGTGGTATATCCCCCACTCAGTGCAGCACAAGTACCGGTATAAAAATCCTCTTTTTCTGTTTGCCCGGGATCCCTCAAATGCACATGCGGATCAATAAGCCCAGGCAATATTAAATTAGACATACTCCTCCCATGATTTTATTGGTAAGTTATTGATGTCTTTTTCAACAATTGCTTTTACGAAGAGTTCGGCTTTTTGGCGGTTGGTAAAAAGAGGAATGTTGTGGTCGATTGCTGCCCGCCTGATAGTATAATGATCGCTTTCATCTTTTTGGAACTTAGTTTCGACTAAGTTTATAGCCAAGTCCACTTTTCCTTTCTGGAAATACTCAAGTACATTTGGAGATTTTTTCTCCTGAATTTTGTAAAGATGTTTTGAATGAATGCCATGATGCCTTAGGAATTTTGCTGTTTTTTCCGTTGCAAAAATTGGAAGATTAAGTTTTGCAAGGCTCATTGCTGATTCTAAAAACTTGATTTTGTTCTCTTCTCCTCCTAAACTTATAAATATTCCCTTTCTGGGAATTTTTCCGCCAACCGCAAGTTCTGCTTTGAGAAATGCTTCTTCTAAATCTTCTCCGAAGCAGGCCACTTCGCCTGTGGATGCCATCTCAACGTGCAAGATCGGGTCGGCTCCGGTGAGGCGGGCAAAAGAAAATTGCGGAGCCTTGACTGCGACAAAATTTAAATTGTTAAATTGTTTCATTGTTACATTGTTAACTTCTAGACTCTCCCTCGACTTTGCTCGGGATTCGGTCGAAGAATAAATATTTTGATTCTTTCTAAAGAATGAATCAACAGAAAGTTTGATAAAGTCAAGACCCGTCACTTTAGAAATAAACGGGAAAGTTCGGGAGGCGCGAAGATTTACTTCGATAACCTGCACCTCTTTTTCTTTTGCCAGAAACTGTATGTTTAAAGGACCGCTAACATGAAGTGCTAATGCAATTTTTCTACCTATTTCTTCAATTTTTCTTTGCGTATCAACATATACTTTTTGAGGAGGTAAAACAATTGTGGCGTCTCCTGAGTGAACGCCGGCATTTTCTATGTGTTCGGATATTACATTCACGATTACAATTCCGTTTTGGGCAACAGCATCAAGTTCTATTTCCTTGGCATCTTCTATAAATTTGGAAATAGTTAAGGGATAATCTTTTGAAACAATTGCAGTCTGTTTTATTATGTGGGTTAGGTCGTCTTTGTTGTGGCAGACGCGCATTAGTGTCCCGGATAGAACGAAGGACGGCCGGATAAGTACGGGATATGAGACGCGCGAGCAAAAAGCAATTGCCTGTTTAAGTGTTGTTACCTTTTCCCATGCAGGCTGAGAAATGTTTAATTTATCCAAAAGTTTACCAAATTTACTTCTATTCTCTGCTCTATCGATATCTTCAGGATCGGTACCTAAAACATTAAAGCCTTGAGCTTTCAGAGATTTTGCGCGGTTGTTAGGCGTTTGTCCGCCAACCGATACAATAATGCCTTCCGGATTTTCAAATTCATAAATGTCCGCGATTCGTTCGAATGTGAGTTCTTCGAAATATAGCCGATCGGAAATATCGTAATCGGTAGAAACGGTTTCGGGGTTGCAGTTAATGATAATTGATTTTCTATCGTATTCTTTAAGGCTAATTGCGGTATTTACGCTTGTCCAGTCAAACTCAACCGAGGATCCAATGCGGTATGGCCCGGAACCTAAAACTATTACTCCTCTTTTTTTAAGAGGCATTACATCATGGTGGAAGCCATTGTAAGTAAGATATAAATAATTGGTTTTGGCGGGAAATTCTCCTGCTAATGTATCAATCTGGAATACATAAGGTAATATATCAAATTTTTTTCGAAGTTTCCGTATGTCCAATCCTGTTACGCCTAGCATGTCGCCGATTTTTCTGTCGGAAAATCCAAGCTGTTTTAAGCGAAGCAAACGCTGTTTTGATAATATATTGCTCTTTCCACGCCTGTCTCGCCTAGCTCGCAGGCGAGCTCCTTCACTTCGTTCAGTCCGCTCCTCATCAACTATATTTTTTATTCTATGCAAAAACCAGGGATCGATTCCTGAGTGTTGGTAAATTTCTTCAACAGATAAGTTTTCTCTTAGAGCTTGTGATATTGCAAACATGCGTTTGGGAGTTGGTTCTTTTAATTCGTGGATTATAGATTTACCATTTTTTAACATTACTTTGTCTGTTGCTCCTTCAAAATCCAAATCAAGCATTCTGATTGCTTTTTGATAAGCCTCTTCAAATGTTCGGCCAATACTCATTACCTCACCAACAGATTTCATGCTTGATCCTATTTTTTCATCTGCTCCTTTGAATTTTTCTATATCCCATCGTGGAATTTTGACAACTATATAATCTAGCGACGGTTCAAAACAGGATTGGGTTATTTGGGTAACTTTATTTTTTATATCAATCAGATTTTTACCTAAAGCTAGTTTTGCGGCAACATAAGCAAGTGGATATCCGGTTGCTTTACTGGCAAGAGCGGAACTGCGGGAAAGGCGAGCGTTAACTTCGATAACGTAATACTCGATAGGGAAATCTCGAAATCCTAAATCCGAAGCACGAAACAAATTCGAATTTTCAAAATCCGAATGTTCAAAACGTTTTGAATTTCTGTCATTTGAATTTTGATATTGTTTCGAATTTCGATATTCAAATTTCGGATTTAACGCGAATTGGACATTACATTCCCCTATTATATTAAGGCTTCTTGCAATTTTTATCGCTGCATTTCTTAATGTTTGATATTCAAAATTATTTAGGGTTTGAGAGGGCGCGACAACAATTGATTCTCCGGTGTGAATGCCCAGGGGATCCATATTTTCCATATTACAAACAGTGATGCAGTTATCGTATTTGTCCCTAACTACTTCGTATTCGATTTCTTTGTAATGATGCAAATATTTTTCAATTAAAATTTGAGGAACAAATGACAAAGCTCGTCTTACTATTTTCTTGAGTTCTTTTTTGTGATAAGCAACACCCGAACCCTGTCCCCCAAGCGCAAAGCCGGCCCTTGCCATTACAGGATATCCAATAGTTTGGGCGATTTTTAAAGCGCCCTCGATTGTTGTAGCGGAATTACTTGGCGGTATAGGCAAACCAATTTTTTGAAGATGCTTTGCGAATTTACTTCTGTCCTCGGTTAAGATAATTCCGGATATTGGAGTACCCAAAATTTTAACTCCGTGTTTTTTTAAGATGCCCTTTTTATGTAATTCAATTCCGCAATTAAGAGCTGTTTGTCCTCCAAAGGATAAAAGAATTCCGTCCGGTTTTTCTTTTGCGATTATTTTTTCAACAAAAAAAGCATCAACCGGCAAAAAGTAAACAGTGTCAGCAAGAAATTTAGATGTTTGAACAGTTGCTATATTTGGATTTACAAGAACGGTTTTTACTCCCTCTTCTTTTAGAGATTTTATTGCTTGAGATCCTGAATAATCAAATTCCCCAGCCTCTCCGATTTTTAGAGCGCCCGATCCAAGGACTAGTACTTTCTTTATTTTTCTCATATTTATCTCGATGTCATCCTGAATTTATTTCAGGATCTCGGTTCAAACGAGATGCTGAAACGAGTTCAGCATGACAACCATTAAAGTCTTTCCAGAAAATAATCGAAAACCCACTCTGTATCATTTGGTCCCGGATTTGCTTCCGGATGAAATTGGACAGACATAATTGGAAGTTTATTGTGAATTATTCCTTCATTTGATCCATCATTTGCATTGGTAAACCAAGACTTAAAATCTTTTGGGATTTTGTAGACTTCGAATCCGTGGTTTTGGGTGGTTATAAAACACTTTTTTGAGCTTTCCATAATGCAGGGTTGGTTTTGGCTTCTATGTCCGAATTTTAGTTTGCGTGTGTCTCCTCCCGCGGCAAGAGCTAAGATTTGGTTTCCTAAACAAACACCTAATGTTGGAATTCTTCTTTGAAGAACTTTTTTAATTGTTTGAATAGTTTTGTCAGCCATTTTCGGATCGCCCGGACCATTGGAAATAACAATGCCGTCTATCTTGTCATGCTGAACTTGTTTCAGCATCTCGTTTGAGCCGGGATCCCGAAACGAGTTCGGGATGACACTGGAGAACGGGTCGAAGTCCCATGGAACAGTCATAACTCGTATTCCTCTTTTCAACAAACATTTAGCGATATTTCCTTTTGCACCGCAATCAAAAAGCAATACGGTTTTTTTACCTCCGCCAGCCGGCGGACCCTGCACTATTATTTTTTGGGTTGAAACTTTCGCGACAAGATTTTCTTTGTTTGGGTCGTAAAACTTAACATCATCTTTTAAAACTATTTTTCCCAATAACGTTCCTTTTGTTCTTATTTTTTGGGTCAAAAATCTTGTGTCGGTAATTTCTAGAGCCGGGATTTTTTCCGATTTTAACCAAGCGCTTAATGTTTGTTTGCTTTGGAAATGAGAGGGAGTATCTATGTAGTTTGACACTATTAATCCAGAGATTTTTATTCCGTAGGATTCCCAATATTTTTTATCCGGGACTCCGTAACTGCCAATTAAAGGATAAGTTAAAATCAAAATTTGGCCAAGATATGAGGAGTCGGTTAAGCTTTCAGGATATCCAACCATTCCTGTTGAAAAAACAACCTCGCCGGCGATGCTTTTGTTAGCACCGAAGCTTGTTCCTTCGAATTGTGAGCCATCTTCCAAGGTAAGTTTACCAAGCATGTTATAAATTCTAAAACTTAGGAAATTGGTTGTTAGAAATTGGAAAATAGTAATGGAAAGTGGAAAATTGAAATTAGTATGTAATCCATTTTCTAGTCTCTATTTTCTATAACCACTTTCTATTTTCCATAAACTATTTTCATTTATTTAGGATTTAATGATTATAATTTACTTAGCTTTTGCCCAATACTAAAGCTAAGAGTGCCATCCTGACATATGTTCCATTCCTAATCTGAGTTTTCAAATATATAGCTCGAGGATCATTATCAACTTCGGGCAATATCTCCCCTACTCTTGGAAGAGGATGCATTAATATCGTATGTTTGCCGGCGTATGTATCCAAAAATTTTTGGCTTACGACAAACTTGTTTTTTACTTTTTCGTAGTCTTTAATATTTTCGAATCTTTCCTTCTGAATTCTTGTCCAGTACCATACTTCTGTATTTTTGGGAATATCTTGTTCGTTTTGAATCTCAATAATTTTTATTCCCCGATTCGTAAAATCAGAATACTCTTTTCTTGACAAACGAAGCTCGTCCGGGGAAAGTAGATACACTGTATTTTTTGGATATAAAGCAAGGCCTCTTATTAAAGAGTGTACTGTTCTGCCGTTTAGCATGTCTCCTGCTATAAGCAAGTTTAGATTGTCGAGTCTTTCGAATTTTTCATAAATAGTATAAAGGTCAAGAAGCGCTTGAGTTGGGTGTTCCCCTATCCCATTTCCGGCATTAACGATAGGCACAAGTCTTGCAATTTCCGCAGCTTTTGATGCAGCGCCAACCGTTGGATGTCTTAGAACAATTGCGTCGGAATATGCTTCAAAGACTCTTATAGTGTCTTCGAATGTTTCGCCCTTTACAACAGATGAAAATTGTTGGGGATTTAGGATTTCTACTGTTTGTCCGCCGATTTGCTTAACTGCGGTTGAGAAAGATCCAAAAGTCCTACTTGATGGTTCGTAAAAAAGTAAAACAACTATTTTTCCTGCGAGAATTTTGGAAGGCATTGCCTTAAACGCAATCTCGCGCATTTTTGGAACAAGGGAGAATAATATTTTTATATCTTTTTGGGAAAATTGATCAAGAGAAATAATGTCTTTTCCTTTAAAATTGCCGTTGATTTTATTAGAAAGACTGTTGTCCATAAAAAAACCAGAGTTTTTCTTGCCTCTGGGATTTTACTTTAGCAGAAATTATCGTTATGGTCAATGAGGAAAATATTTTGCGGATGGACAAAAAAGAAGTATTTTGATAGAATTTTTTGCGTGAATGAAAGAGGAAGTTTTCTTGGTATTTTAGTTGAAAAATTGTCATTCGCGCGAGAGGTTGAGGATCGTAAGGGAGTATCAACGAACGCTTTGGAAAAAGATGTTTTAAGACAGATCAGTCAAGTAAGTAAAGCACAAAATGGCAATATCATTTCCGGTGAAGGCGTAACCAAATCCGGAATTGAAGGTTGAAAAATTCTCCTCATTGATTTTTGGGTTGTAAATAAGGTATCTTCTATATAATTACAAATATGTCGCAACAAGAGTTTGATCCTCAAACAGGAGACACCTTACGTAAACCTAGGGATAATTTTCCGCCATTAATGTCTCTGGGAGAAATATTTCCAGGCATCGATAGAGATTTTAGAATCCACAGAGGGAAAGTTCGGGAAAGTGTTGATTTAGGCGACAAGCTTCTTATGGTTGCGACAGATAGAATATCTACCTTTGATGTTGGGCACCCCAATGGAATACCGGGCAAAGGGGAAATATTAACCCAAATGACTCTGAGTTGGCTTAATTTACTCGGGAGGATTGTTCCAAATCATCTCATAACAGCTAATGCTCAAGAATTCCCAGAGCCTTTTAATAATAATGCGCTGGCAGGACGATCCATACTGGTTAAAAAATTGAGAATGGTTCATATAGAGGGTGTTGCTAGAGGGTATATTACAGGTTCTGCGCTGGCAGAGTACGGTAAGACTGGAGCTGTGTGTGGAATTCGATTGCGATCAGGACTTGTTGAGTCAGAAAGATTGGATGAGCCTATATTTACCCCGTCAACAAAAGCTACTGTAGGACATGATGAAAATATAGATTTTGAGAGAATGGTAGCGATCATAAAGGAGAATTTTCCTGATTTAGACGCTAATTCATTAGCTAAACATTTAAAAGAAAAAACATTGGAATTATATTTGGCTGGCGCTGAGTATGCTTTATCTCGTGGAATTATAATTGCTGATACAAAACTAGAATTTGGGCTTAATGATGAAGGGAAATTAGTTCTGGGTGATGAGGTTTTTACTCCGGACTCCTCTAGATTTTGGGATGCAGCTTTATATCAGTCTGGTAGATCCCAAGATAGTCTCGATAAGCAATACGTTAGAGACTATGTGACATCAATAGGATGGAGCAAACAACCCCCGGCGCCATTTCTACCCCCTGAAGTAGTAAGCAGAACCTCTCAAAAGTATGCAGAAGTGCAAAGAAGGCTTTTTAGTTAACACCTGAGAGCGTTCTGGTTTGGATTTTCTGCCGATTTAACTAGGTTTCCTAAGAGCATCGCGACGTTGAGTGGGACTACCTTCCTGACATCTCTTCGAGAAGTTCTTTTGGGGTTACGATACGTAATGGCAAAAACTTTTTCTTTATATCTGGTCGTACTACATGTTTTTTGTCCAGTGAAACTAAATATGCACATTTAGTAAGCAGTGCTCCTGCAAAAAGATGTGCATCTTCTTCCTCTACGTAATCTTTAAAGGGCTCAATCTCTTCAGCAGTAATACTTTCTCGTATTATTAGCCCACTATTTACGATAAATTGACCTATCTTTTCGTATGATCTTTTCAATTTTTTTGGCTTGTCTTTCTCAAGTATTTCTTCTAGTACTGTCTGTGAAGTAATTCCTATGAAAACTTTTGACTTAATATGCTGAAGAAGCATCGAAGAACCGCCTGTTGGTGATAATAAAGCAGCAATGATAACTGAAGCGTCAAAAAATACTCTCATGCACGAGAAATGCTGGAAAGGTTTTGTTGCACTTTTTGAGCAAGTTTTTTAGATATAGCGTCCTCTTTTAGGAAATCGTCAATTTCTGCTTTTGTGTAAACTCGATATGGGGTTTTTGGGCTTTGCGCAGATTCTATAATTACTTTATTTCCCTCTTTTTTAGCCTTTACAATATCGCCATTTTGGATTCTCATTTCATCTCTCCATTTTTTCGGAAGGGTCACCATTCCCTCTCCTAAAACTTTTAGCCATTGTTCTTGGGTAATATTAGTTGCAGCTTGGTTCATAATCTCTTTAGTTTAACTTTCCAACTTCTTAAATTATAAACTATCCAACTCTCTGGTGTCAATGAGGAAAAAATTAATGTACCAACCATGGGTCGGATGCTTACTGCTTGCTAGGTTTAATATGATTCCCAAATATGAAGTTTGCGAATTGAGAAGCGTCTTTTTGTAAAGTTAACAGCTCGTCTATATTAGATGCTTTTGCTGTGGGCACTAGGTAACCTCTCATACTTATTTCCCATTTAATTGGACTTTTTGAGTTGTAGTCTTCAGTAGCTTGGCGTAATCTGGCAAGTCTTGTTGATAGTTCAAGCGCATTTGGATACATAAAGGGGAAGGGGAAAAAAGTTACCCATGGATGGAGGCTTCCGTCAGGTTTATCCAAATGTCCTTCACATGATTCGTTTGTTTTTATGCCCAGTCCTGTTAGAGCTCTAACAAGGTCAGCAATCCCTTTTTCGATTCGATCATTGGGCAAAGGAATATCTTTCAATTCCCGCCATTCTTGGCTCATTGGAGATTCAATCATACTAACTAAACATTGTATTTAAACGGATTTCAAAATACAATTACTGATTTTCCGTCGCGGTAGCTAGGTTTTCTAAGAGCATTGCGACGTTGAGGGGGCCGACTCCGCCTGGGGTTGGGGTATAAAATGATGCGATATTTTTAATTTTTTCTTCATCATAGTCTCCGTGGAGTTTGCCATCATTTCCCTTATGCAAACCCACTCCTATTAAAATAACTCCTCTTTTGAGCATTTCTGGTTTTATAACATCCGGTTTCCCAACAGCGGAAATTATTACATCTGCAGTTTTTATAATTGCTTCTGCGTTTGGGGTTTTAGTGTCAATGACTAAAGGTTCAATGTTCATTTCTCTAAGCATCTTAATTATTGGCTTACCACCTGTTTCTCCTTTGCCAATAACGACTATTTTTTTAGATTTTAGCTTTGCAAGGTGAGACCTTGCGAGGCTAGGGACCTCTTTCAAAATCCTTAAAGCTGCTAAAGCAATTGGGGGACGGAATTTGGAGTTTGGGTGGAATCCGTCAACATCTTTATTGGGCTTAATGGCAAGAGAAATTGTGTTTGTGTTAATACTTGCAGGGAGTGGGCGCTGGACAATGATACCATGAATATTGTCATCATTGTTCAATTGTTCAATTGTTGCTAGTAATTTACTTTCGCTTACATTTGGTGGTAATTGTTTTACTGATATTTTTGCGCCAATATCTTTGCCTTTTATTTCTTTTTGGTTAACATAAGCAACAGAAGCGGGGTCTTTATCTATAAGAATAATTGCAAGATGAGGAGTTATTCCCTGCTCTTTAAGTTTGTCAATTCTTGGTTTTAGATTCTCGAAGATTTCGTTGGCAATTTGTTTTCCATCAATTTTCATCAATTATTCTTCTCCGCAGGTTGCAGAAGTAACCCTATCGGATTTATTTGAAAATCTCATTAATGCAACACCTTGGGTATTTCTGGAACGCCTTGGCACCGAGGAAATTTCAAGCTTTACTACCTGTCCTCTATTTGATGTAATAATTACGTCTTTGCAATTAGGCGGAATTACCTGGGCAAAAGCAACTTTTCCGGTTTTGGGTGTTACTTTGGCAACTTTTACTCCCTTCCCTCCCCTTCTTTGTCCTCTGAATTCTTCAACAGATGTTTTTTTGCCAAGGCCATTTTCCATAATGGTTAACAAATCAACCTTAGCGCTTTTATCTATTACGTCCATGCTTATAACTCGGTCGCCCTCGTCCAACCTTATCCCTCTTACTCCCATTGTATTTCTGCCCATGGGCCTTATAGAATTCTCTGAGAATCTTATTGCTTTGCCATCGTGGCTTGCTAAAATCACATCCTGATTTGCATCTGTTAACATGCTCCAAGCAAGCTCATCGCCTTTTTCCAGTTTTATTGCTGTTATTCCGTTTTTTCTTATATTTTCGAATTCAGATAACGATGTCTTTTTAACAGTGCCTTTTTTAGTAGTAAGAAATATATGTTTGGTTAACGATTCATTCTGATATGTAATAAAAGATTCAACTTTTTCGCCTTGTTCGATATTAATTAAATTAACAACAGCAGTGCCCTTGCTTGTTCTTTGAGACTCCGCTATTTCAAATGCACGCAGCTGATATACCTTGCCGCGATTCGTAAAGAATAAGATATTGTCGTGTGTTTGCGCGTAGCGGATATTCAAAATTCCGTCTTCGTCTTTGGTGGTCATGCCTCTTACTCCCTTACCGCCTCTTTGCTGAACTCTAAAACTATTTAAACTCTGCCGTTTTATATATCCTGTGTTTGTCAGAGTTATTACCGTTGGGTCATTTGGAATAAGATCTTCTTCGGAGAATTCGCCTACCTTACTTTTGAATACCCGTGTTCGTCTTGCGTCCTGGTATTTATTTTTAAGATTTAATAGTTCGTCTTTTATAACTGTTAAAATTTTTTCTGAATGATTCAAAAGGTTTTCTAAGTATGCAATTGTTTCTTTTACCATATCATACTCATCTTCTATTTTTTGCCGCTCAAGTGCCGCGAGGCGTCTTAACTGCATGTCCAAAATCGCAGTTGCCTGAAGTTCTGACAGCTTGAATTTTTCCATTAAGTTTTTCTTCGCATCTTCCTGTGTTTTGGATGCTCGTATGGTTTTGATTACAGCATCGATATTATCAACAGCAATCTTTAAGCCTTCCAAAATATGCAGCCTTGCTTTTGCCTGGCGCAGTTCAAATTCAGAGCGTCTTCTGACAACCTGATATCGATGTTTTAAATACTCCTCAAGAATTGTTTTAAGATTTAGGGTTTGTGGAGTTCCATCAACAAGCGCTACAACATTGACTGAAAAAATTGTCTGAAGACTCGTATGCTTGAAAAGATTGTTTAACACTTTCTTGGGTATCGCGTCTCTTTTGAGCTCTACAACAATTCGGGTACCATGCCTGTCTGATTCATCGCGCAAATCAGAGATGCCTTCTATTTTTTTCTCCCGGGCAAGGTCGGCAATACGGGCAACCAATAATGCTTTATTAACCTGATAAGGAATTTCCGTAACGATGATCGCGGATTTGCCATTCCCAATATCTTCAATATCTGCTTTTCCTCTAATTAGCACTCTTCCCCGTCCGGTTGTATAAACATTTTTAATCTCATTAATATCATAAATTGCTCCGGCTGTTGGGAAATCAGGACCTTTGATGAATTGGAGAAGCTCGTCAACGGTAACCTCCGATGTCATCCCGACTGAATCCTGAGCTTGTCGAAGGAGAGTGGAGGGATCTTTTTCACGGTTTTTTGATGAAAGAGATTCCTCGCCCGGCTTTGCCGGACTCGGAATGACAGGAGGCGTGATTTTCATCTTCCCGATCATAAACACAATCGCGTCAATAACTTCCGCCAGATTGTGAGGCGGAATTTTTGTGGCCATACCAACGGCAATTCCTTCGGACCCCATTAACA
>Ga0209541_10002637_pt1 | contig 33797 bp, 45 predicted proteins | sample RifCSPlowO2_01_FD_184027 | JGI IMG/M metagenome (GOLD analysis project Ga0209541, IMG submission 184027) | Groundwater microbial communities from Rifle, Colorado - Rifle CSP2_plank lowO2_0.1 (SPAdes) (version 2) | ecosystem: Environmental > Aquatic > Deep subsurface > Groundwater | place...
AGAGCGCGAATCGGTGTTTTCCTACGATCACCTTGATCGATGGAACTCTCTACCGGCTCCACTGGATCGGAGAGGGGGACAAACTCAGGAGCCTTTTTGAGAAACAAGCGACCGTGTGGGGAGAGCTAAGCGCCGAAGAGCCCGAGGCCGATTTTGACGGCGTGATTAATGTTTTTGAAGTTCAGTCTTCCGGCGCCACTCCGTAAATCACGACTTCGATTCCCAAGGTTCCGTCGGCGGGGTAGGTTTCCAGAGAGGGGGCAACCGGACGCTCGTGTAATTACTCTTTCCTCGTTGACGACATACGGGTGGTGACCGAAGGAAAAACGCTGCGCAAACAGTACCGCGGGGTGGTGAGGTGCATTGAGGAGGGGGTGTTGCAGGGGAAGGCGTGGTGCGACTACGGATTGAAAGTTGAGGAAAGAGCATCGCCGTATGAGCTATTTTTCATCCCGGAGAATGAATTGAGCATCGATTTTATTGGCACAACAGTAACCGTATTGGGAATTGAGAACGATGGGGTGATTGATGCGTTTGAGATTACAAAGATTGCATCCGGGTCGGCGAACTAACTTCTCGGTGCAGTCCCGTAGATAATAATTTTCGTTCCCGGATTATCGGCAGAGGAATTGGTGGACCACGCTTTTGCGTTGGTAACGACTGGGTCTGCCCACTCAAACAGTGTTTTTGCATCCTCAATACGCATATTGATACATCCGTGGCTCATGGGATGGCCGAAGTTATTATGCCAATACGTGCCGTGGAGAGAGAACCCTCGCGAAGCGGGGATTTCATTGCTGCCAAAAAACATAACCCACGGAACATTGGGGAGGTAATAATATGTACCGGTTCCCGGAACTCCTCCGCTCATTTTTTGGCTCCTCACCTTTGCCCAAATCGTAAATTCGCCGGTTGGAGTTGGAGCCCACTTACCGGTAGAAACAGTAAATTCGTACACTTTTTGTCCATTCTCTACCGCGTACACTTTTTGATGGGTGAGATCAACTTCTACGTGTCTTTCTGCTGATGAATGCCCGAGAACTCCCGAAACCTCGGGAAGACTTGAAAGTAGAGGAGGAGAAACTTTGGTACCATAAAATTCACCGGTCCGCTCATCAGCAGGAACCGGAAGAGGTTTTCCGGCAAGAAGTAGCTTTAGTGAAGTTGCGTCGGCCAACGGTTCAGCGCGATAAGAAGAGAGGAGTGGTTGTATGAGAAAAAGGGCGAAAACGATAAATCCAAAAAATGAAAATATGGATAGCCAACGGGATTCGGATCGGGTCAGACGAAGAAATTTCATCTCTTTTCACTATGGAGGAGAATGATACAATCGTCAAGAGGGATATTTCTTTATGAGATTGAGTTTTGCTCGGGTCAAGGGGCTTGGATTTATTCTCTGGCAATCACGACACATGGGTTACCATGTGCTTCTTGGTCTTGTCTGGGCGTGGTTTCTGCGGGAAAAATGGGGCTCATTTAATCCCAAGTGGGTTTGGACAGCAATTATTGGATCGCTACTGCCTGATATCGATCATTTACAATACTTTCTTGGATACGGGAAGCAGGAAACCTACACAAAACAAATAGTTGGTTTCCTTAAAGCAAGACAATGGAGGAGTCTGGCGCACTTTATTGCAACAGGTCATAAGTATAATACCAATCTTTCATATCACAATATTTACATCGTTGTAATATTGTTAGGACTTGCACTTGTTTCATCTCGGATCGATTGGGAAGTGGGGGTCATACTTTTCGGCGCAATGATCCTCCATTATCTCCTTGATATTTTCGACGACATCGTGCAACTTGGAACGGTTAATCCCAACTGGAAACGGTGGGGAAAACAAAAATGATATTACGGATGGGGGTGTTTCGGGTCGATTTGGCGCTTTGCAATCTTCCGAAGCGTGTACATTACCCGTTTATGTAAATCAATATTCTTAATCCGCGCAAATCGAAGAACAGAAACGATAATATCGCCGAGTTCCTGTTCATACGTTTCATCTGCTTGCGCTGCAAGATTGGTTGGTTTCCGACCATGTTTCGCTAAATATGCCCGCGCCATTTCGCCTACTTCTTCAACAAGGGAAAGAATGAGCATGGAACCAAATTCTTCTTTATCCTTTACCCCTCTTTCTACATTATCGAGATAAGAAATATATTTACCGAATGCTGATTTCATTGAAGGCTTCTTCATTTACTTTGCATTATAACACGGCAGATGCTACAATCCGCCTCTTATGTTTAGCTTGTTCATAGGCTCCATTTTGCAGTTTTTTGTGGCTAGCACGAATCAGGGGGTAATTTCCCCTTTGGGAGATCAAAACATGCTTTCCAGGCATGAACTGTCACTGGAAACACGGTATCCCGATAGCTTCGTTAACGACGTCATGAAGAAAAACATACTATTGACTGTCGACTATATGGGAGGTGGTTTTACCATAGAACCCGGGCAAACGGTGAGTTTCCATGATGTTAAACTTCCCAAATATGAGGCTGCAACCCCGCTTCTGTCTGTGCACTTCAGCGGGGCAGAGGGATTTCTCTCTGATGGCTGGATCGTAGGTGACGGAGTCTGCCATCTTGCCTCACTTATCTCTTGGGTTGCAAAAGATGCAGGATTAACAGTTGAGGCACCAACCAACCACGATTTTCGGGAAATTCCCGAGATTCCAAAAGAGCAAGGCGTTTCGGTTTACAGCAATCCGTTCCAGAGATTACGGAGCGAACCGCAAAACCTCTACATTCTAAACTCACTTTCACACCCGGTCGAGTTTGTTTTTGACTATGACGGGGAAGTACTGGAAATTAGTACAGTTGAAGGAACCCTTTAGAGGCGACGTCGAACCAGAACGAAGTATCCTGCCTGCCGGCAGGCAGGTTGTCGCTTACGACGTGCATAAGTCCTACACCATCCCACCCAGTTGCGTCTTTGAAAATCCGCTCAGGTTGTTTCTGAACAAAGAGTGATACAACATCCAAAAATTGCTCCCCGCCTGCAAATGGTTCTCCTGATGTTTTAAAAACAAGAAATGTTGCATCTTGTTTTATAAATACATAGTTGTCATCAGGAGCCCACGCGTTTTGTGGCAAAGAGAGATTGGTTCCGGAATAAAGAAGCCTCCTACTTTTATCATCGGAAATAAAAACAGACCCTTCTTCAGTCAAAACAAGTTTTTTACTCCCATCAAGATTTTTAACCTCAGTTTCTTTGGGAACTGTGGCTTCTGCTATAAACGATGAGACGGGAGTCTGTGTATTTGAGGGGGGTTTTTTGATAAAAACGACAGCTGCAGAAATAAGGAGGATAATGAGCAGAAATACTCTCATTTATCTATTGTTACATTGTGATATCGGAGAAATCAAGAGGATTGATTATATAATTCGTCTGCGATGCCAAGGATTTCGGGGTTTCACATTGTGTCCGGTTTTAAACGATGGTGTTTCTTGCGCTGTATTAAATATCGGATGATTTTCTACTTTTTTCGGCGAACTACCACGAAGCGGCAACATAACGTGTCGAGAGCTATTTTGTTTACGTGCATCCGCTCGTTGTGTATCTGATAACAGTGTTAAGTCGTGTTCTATCTTAATGCCATGACCATTCACAATAAAAGAAAAACCTTCATTAATAAGTCGGGAAATTGAAGCTGCGGCTAATTGTTTTAGTTGAGCTCTTAACTCTTCCGGCACCTGATTCCATCGTTGGTATTCTGGAGACATAGGTGTAGAGTTTAGCGCGAACTGACAAAAAGATCAAATAGAGGAAATATAGTGTGTGTTTTTTTGTGATTCTGCGGGGATAGTCAGACAAATAAAAATAAGTTCATTTTTTGAGTCATTGATTACTTCGTGAATTTGCCCTTTTCTATACATATATCCATGCCCCTGTTTATGTGTTTGGCAGTTGCCTTTAAGAACGAGGACAATTTCAATTCCATTGTGGAAGTGTTTGTTTTCCACTCCACCAGGCTTCATGACATATAAGTCGCACGATCCCAGTTTTCCGCCAACGATAGTCTGAGATTTACTGAATGGAGATATGGATTCTATCATAAAAAGAGAGCAGGGACGGAGGGAATCGAACCCCCACTAGAGCTTTTGGAGAGCTCAGGTCTACCATTAACCTACGTCCCTAGAATTGGGATATATTATAACACTTTAAGCGAAGAGAGGATCTGTTGGAAGGTAGCACCGAATCCGGCGAGAAACACGTCCAGGCCAGTTGTCGGATGTGTGAAGATGAGTTCGTCAACTGGTGCTCCGTCTTTTGCTGATGCATCATGATAGAGACTCCCCGAAATACTTGCTCCACTCGTTGAAATAAGCGTCACTTCTTCAATATTTTCGAGGGTGAGAGGCGGTCGGGGAATCTCTTCTTGGCAAGCAAGTGCAACTGAATTTGAGGCGTTTTGCGAATCGATAAACATAGCACCAGCTGTTGCCTCAAGTTTCGTCAGTGAACCGGGGTAGTTTAGAGATATACCGCAGATAGTGTTTGTGTATTGAGATATTGTAGGTGACGGTAAAGCGAGAGGGGTTGGGGTAGGTTGTAGGTTGTAGGTTGTAGGTTTTAGATTACGGCCTAAATTAAATCCTAAAAGAAGCGCTGCGACAACCGCAAGAACTGAAATAAAGAGGATTGTATTTCGCATGACTTAATCAAGTTTACTTGTTTCCTTGTGTTCTGTGTGTTTTCGGCAGTGACGGCAGTACTTTTTAAGCACTATTTTTTCCGGAGTGTTGATTTTATTCCTGTCAGTAATGTAATTTTGGCTTTTACACACCGTACAAATTAAAGCTACAAGTAACCGTTGATCTTTTTGAGCCATACCAGGTAGTGAAATTTCGACCTTTGCCTTTTATGGTTTTCGAAATTTTACGGTCCTTTCTTTATAAAAATATGTTTACAACCAAATAGTTTATGTGTTATCGGGCAAAGAATAAAAACCATGTCGAAATTCTACTACCTGGCGTAATGTGGAGATTATACTGTAAATCTATACCTTACTCAAGAAGTTTTGCCGTTACAATTGTATCAGAAACAACTTTGCTGAAGAGTTCTCTTCCCGCGTCAGAGTAGTGTATATGGTCGCCGGGATTAATGAATTCGCTTCTTCCGCCACTAGGTGTATAGACATCTGCGACTGGGATCCTTTGGCTTTGGGCGAATTTAATAGTACTTTCCAAGTAGCTTTTAATACGAGCAACTTTTTCTTGCTTTTGCGTTGAGTCCCAGTTAAGCGCTCCGTCGCCGAATATCGCCGCATTCGGAGCAATCGTTGATGCAATCACGATTTTTACATCTGGCAATGATTTTTTGAGCGTATCGACTATTTTTGCAAGTGCTAACCAATGACGATCGAGTTCGTTCGTCGGGTCAATATATGGGTTATACCCGAACGATTCCACCACAACAACGTCAGGTCGTTGAGAGACAAGTGACGGGACGTATTGGCCCAGATACGTATAGTCATTCGTCAGGCGAGATATACCACTGTCGATATTTTCTCCACCAACGCCGTAGTTTAGGATCGCAAAGGCGACACTGGTGTAGGCATCTTTTAGCTCCGCTTTTAGATGTCCGATATCCGGACCCAGCGTATCAACCATAGAATCACCCAAAACGGCAATCGTAAAGTTATCTTTGCGGCTTCGCCGAGGAGTCAGCGAAGGAGTTGGCGGTTCTTCTGTCGCGGCGCCCAAGACCGCTGGAGGGGTGTAATTGAGAAGTTGTCCAAATGAGATCTCAGGAGTTGGCTCAGGCACCGGTATAGCAATACCATCATCGGGTAGCGGCGAAAGCACAGTTTCAAAAGCAAAGACGGCGAATGTAAACAGCGAAAAAATACTCATATAGTCATCATACCTGATTTGTTATACTTCGCCTATGTCGTCTATTTCCTTTGCCTGGATTGCATCTTTATTCTATGGTGCAACGCTCGTTGCCGGCAAGCTGACCACAAAACACGCAATAAAAAACCCATGGATGTACGAATTTTTTTGGGAGGCGTGTTCCTTGTTTTTCATTCTTCCAGTCGCCCTCGTCTACGGCGTAACTTGGCCCCAACAATGGGGACCAATTATTTTTTCAGGATTGACTTACGCTCTTGCTGGCATAGTTTACGTTTTGTCACTCTATATGCTTGATGTATCTACGCTCGGATCGCTTTATAACTTCCGCGGTCCGTTTAGCGTACTTTTAGGTGTTTTTGTCTTAGGGGAAAGATTGACACCGATGCAAATCGGACTTATCGCACTCATTTCGTTTTGTGGGTTTTTAGTGAGCATGGATGAGCGGATGAAGCTCTCAACGTTTTTCCAAAAAGGGGTGATGGTAGCATTACTAGCTATATTCATCTCGGCAGTGATGAACGTTGCTCTCCATCAGGCTCTTCAAACAAACGGATATTGGGAAGTGACACTCTTCACAGCTGTAGTGGCACAAATTTCACTCTTGGTGCTTGTTCCTCTGTTTATAAAGGATTTAAAAAAAGTACGACCTGCCGGTATGGGTGGGATCGCATTTTCATCACTCTTTTTTGTATTAGGATATATTGCTGCAAATCGGGCTCTTGCCCAAAACGTAGGCATAACCAGTACGATACTATCGCTGCCGTTTTCGATGATTATTGCGTTTATATTTTCCCGCGTTGCACCAGAACTTTTGGAAAAACATACGTTGAAAGTTTATGCAGTGCGTTTTACCGGGGCTGCAATCATGTTTTTTGCCGCACTGAAGTTATCCGTTTAGCTTCTTTTAATAAGATGTAATTTCACGCGCTTTGCCCTAAAGAATTTTTTGCAAAAGGCTGTTGTTTTTTTGGCATCAAAAGGTGCGCAAGAGAAGATGTTGAGATACACGCTTCGCTTCAGTTCCGAAAAATGGGCGGACACGGAGCTTGTTTCAATAAGTTGGACGAGTGAGTAGCCGCTTGTTACGGGATCGGCATGGCCAAAGTGAGGGATGAGCGCTCTGCCATACCGCTTCATTTTGATGACATTATCGCAAAGCTCTATAACAAACTTGTGGATTTCCCTCTTTGATGAAATTTTCTTGAGGTCGCAATCGTAGAGATCGAGCACGAGCTCCCGACCGAATGATTTTTGAATTTGTTTTTTGGGCAGTTTGGACATGAGCCCGGAGGGGGAATCGAACCCCCGCTCATTCCCTTACCAAGGGAACGTTTTGCCACTAAACTATCCGGGCTTCTTTAATTTTTTCCAGCTCCTGCATGATCCAATGTTTCAGTTTAATATTACCTACTGAAATAGAGCAGACGCCAAATTGAGACTTTCGCTTATATGAGCCTTTGCCTTGCGGCGGTATCTGTACGATTTTACCAAATTTGTCAGGAGAAATCTTCAGATAGGTCGCCCAGAATGATTGAACTGTCGGAATATGACTATCATTGAACGCAACAATGCTGTAATGAATTTTATCATCTCGCACTCCGCATATTTGTATCAAGAATTCTCTAAAAACCTTGATCATCGCAGGATCAGAATTGGTCACTCGAACAAGACCAGTTACTTTTGTTCCCTCACCCCAATAGATTCCTAATCCAAGACCGTAGAGAAATAACGATTTTTCTTTTTGAATAAAGAATGGGTCGCCGTTAGGATTTAATTTTATATACGCCGCATCACTTCTAGAACGACGTGCAATTGCGTAACGTTGCATCCAATAAATCACTTTATGAACAGAACAATCGAACAGAGTCGCAATTTCAGACAGTGAATTTCCCTGTCCATAGAATTGTTGAAGTTTTTTCTTTGAAAGGGGATGAGATTTATTCATACAGTAATATCTATTATAGACTAAGCTTTATTAAAAAATATAGTGAAGGATTTTGAGGTGACTTCCGACTGAGGCTATATAGTCATTTTTTACTTAAGGAGGTGGTTGTGATATGACAGGAGGAGCAAAAGAGCTTAGTCTTGAGACATTAGCCGGAATTGCCGAACAGGGAGGGGCAAGTGATGAACTTGCAGCAATACAGTTTTCGTCGGTTCAATCTTCGGTTCCAAAACGTGTTGAAATCAGTGAATCAATTAATCCACCTAATGATAGTCCATCGCCAGTGGAAAAAGCTTGAGTATGAACGATCCACTTGAACCGTATTACAAAACGCTTGACGAAATGAAACAAAAGGGGTTGTATACCCCTGTTCGCGTTTTGGAATCTCCGCAGGGCCCCTGGTTTACGATTGACGGCAAAAAAGTTCTCAACTTCTGCTCGAATAACTACCTAGGGCTTGCACAGGATAAACGCCTCGTTAGTGCTGTGATTAAAGCTGTTAAAAAATACGGGGTAGGTCCTGGGGCAGTACGGCCGATTTCAGGGAATCTGAAGCTCCATATGGAGGCTGAAGCAGCTCTTGCCAAGTTTAAGGGAGCTGAGGCGGCATTTCTCCTTCAGGGAGGATTTATCGGCAATATTGTTGCCATCCAGACGATTTTAGGGAAAGAAGATATTGTCATCTCGGATGAACTTAATCACGCAAGCATTATCGATGCAATACGGCTAGCTCAAATTAAAAACAAATTTATCTATAAGCATTTGGATATGACTGATTTGGAGCGGGTTTTGAATGAAGCAAAAAAAATTCAAGGGAATCATCTCATGCTCATCGTCACAGACGGCGTATTTAGCATGGATGGCGATATTGCGCCGATGCCCGATATTGTGCGCCTGGCAAAAAAATACGGAGCCATTACGATGGTCGATGATGCCCACGGTGAAGGAGTTTTGGGGCAAGGCCGCGGTATAGCGCATCACTTTAAGCTCCATGGGAAGATTGATATCGAAGTTGGAACACTTTCAAAAGCATTCGGAGTATTAGGTGGGGTTATTGCCGGAAAAAAAGAACTGATTGAATACTACCGTCAAAAAGGCAGACCATACCTTTTTTCGACAGGACTGACTGTTGCAGACACAGCTGCAGTCATTGAAGGAGTAAAAATTTTGTCCCGATCCAAATCTTTGGTTAAAAAACTTTGGGATAATGCAAAATATTTAAGGGAAAGTTTTCAAAAACTCGGATTTAACACCGGGAGTACGCAAACACCAATTACACCAGTAATGCTCGGAGACGAAAATCTCGCCAAAACCTTCTCCAGTAAATTATTTGAACACAAAGTGTTTGCTACCCCAATTAAGTATCCAATGGTGCCATTAGGTAAAGCAAGGATTCGCGTCATGCCTTCGGCTGGGCACTCAAAGAAGGATTTGGATTTCGGTTTGAAGATTTTTGAAAAAGTTGGGAAAGAACTTGGCGTTATTTAGTGTGGGTTATTTCCCGAATTCTTCCACAAGAATATTGTAGTCAAAAATATCCACTTTGCCGTTTTTGTCAATGTCAGCCGCAATAAAACCCGCTGTCCCCGTTTTTCCAAAATCAGTAACGAGGAGATTGTAATCGTAAATGTCGACATCTCTATCAAGATCTAGATCTCCAGGACGAGGAGGCAGCGGTGTTGGGGTAGGTGTTGCTGTGGGCGTGGGTGTTGGAGATGGGGTTGGGGTAGGCGTGATTGTTGGTGTGGGAGTTGGAGTGGGAACAAGGGAGACGGTGATTGAGCCGGGGGTCGTTCCCGTCAGGACACTCGTTGTGTGTCCGAGAGCGGCAACGACGGTGGTTGGATCAAATGTGATAGTTGTCGTGCCAACACCGGTTGCCTGAAACGTGAGGGTAAATAAAGCCCCACTTCCTTGGACCGGCGCAGTCGGTTGACTTCCGAGGCTTATGCGAGCGACACCTGCGGAGAAACTGCCTGGTTCAAGGGGCACGCTGAGGAATGTTCCCGGCTGAATTGAAACCCCAGTAAGCACGTTGCTGTTAAACGTTACAACAACGGTTGCAGCGGAGACCGTATTTTCTCCGGTGTTAATCCACACGTCGACGGAGAACGTATCGCCAATATGTGCCTGGACGGAGCTTGGGATAATGGAGAGTGTGGTAGCGGCGGTTGCCCGTGTGCGCACCTCCTGCCTTCGCTGGACGAGAGATACAGTCAGGGCGACTACAGCCAGAAACAAGAGAGAAATAAAAAGGACAATGATCGATAGTTTCTTCACAGTATCAGCATACCAGAACCAATGAAAAATAACCCTGCGACAATCAGGGTTATGTAAAGCCAGTTATTTCCGGTTACCGGAATATCCTGCGTTTGGACATAAAAGGATGATGACTCTGTCAGCGTCGATCCGTCTTCTGCCGCTGTTGATATGACGACCTGATGCTGTCCATCGGAAAGTGATTGGGTTGGAGTATAGGTCCAACGTCCATTACTATCTGCGGTTACGGTGACCGTGATCGGATCACTGTAAATAGTAATCGTGACCGTGCTGCCGGCAGGCGCGGTTCCCTTAAGCGTGGGTGTATCAGTCGTTACCGTTGCTCCGCTTACCGGACTTGTAAGAGAAACAGCTCCTGTTTCCCCTGATTCTGTTGGGGTTGGAGTTGGGGTGGGTGTGGGCGTGGGTGTGCTCCCGGGAGCTGATGTTGGAGTGGGCGTCGGAGTCGGATTTGTCGAAGAGGTGATCGTGACCGTTGCAGGCGCCGTACCACTCAAAACATTTCCCTGCTCACCAATGCCAGCAACTTGAGATCCTGCCAGTGTAATCTGGGCGGTTCCGTTTCCCGCGACGACTTCTAATGTGACTGTAGCCACCGTTCCGGTTCCTTGACGCGGAGATGTCGGTGGTGTACCGCGGGTCATGGTGGCACGGCTGTCGGTGAACGCCGGTTCAATGAGGGATTGGCTAAAAAAATCATCGGCAGCGATACCTGTTATTTTTACTTTTGCCGGATCGGTGTTGACGACAAGTTCAATCGCAGAGACTGTATTTTCTCCCGTGTCGATAGTTACATCGAGGGAAAGAGTATTACCCTGTTGTTTTGATATGGATGAAGGAGACAGTGAGAGCGTTGTTGATGGAGCAGCCCGATCTCGAATATCTTGTCTTTGCCCAATATAGTAGACTCCGATCGGAATGGCTATGATAAGCAAAAGTAACGGAAGCAAGAGCGCGAATCGTTTCATTTGTAGCTTTTGAGAACATTTTCTTTTTCTCCGATAGCCGCAACTTTCGTCTCAGGATCTATAGCTAGAGTGATCGTTCCGACGGGCTCGAGAGAGAGAATGGCGACGACACCGGTTCCTTGCTTGGGGGTGAGAGAGCCAAGGATGAAGGTGATTTTTCCGTTTGTTTGGTCAACTTCATTTTTTAAAATTGTCGGGTCGGTAAAAAATGCCCCTGCGGAGACGCTCGCATTCTTTGACTTTTGGGGGTCGAAAGAGAGATGAAGTTCGACAGCAGACACTGTATTTTTTCCTGTATTAATAGTAATTGGGACGGAAACTAGTAGAGGAGTGCTTGTTGCGTTGTCGCTATCTACCGAAAGGACAGTTGACGCATTGGACTCTTGCAGTATCGGTGTGGGTTTGGGTGTTGGAGTTGGAGCAGTAGTTTGTATCAACGGGTAAAAACCAATTCCCAGCAGAACGAATATTCCCAGAGGAATCGCCACGACAACCCACCATCTCCGTTTTGGCTTTTGTACCTCAGTAATCTCCGTGAGGTCTTCAGAACTTGGTGAAGGTGGCATCATAAATTTTCCTTTACGTACCAAAACGCTCTACAAGTGTATTATAGTCGAAAATTGTGTACGGATTGCCGAAATTCTCAACGAGGATGTTGTAGTCGAAAATGTCTACTTTCCCGTCAGAATTGAGGTCGCCTAAAGGGGTTTGCGGACTGACGATTGTTATCATTTCTTTGATTGCACTGTATAAAGCGCGCGGGGTCAGATCCGGGTTTAGGATACCTACTTTAACCGTACCTCCTGAACATGACGGATCAGGTAAATCCAGCGCCATGAAATAGTAGACAGAATCGGCACCCGCCTGGGAAAGACAAGCATAGTGATTAGTTATTATATCGGCCATTTCCTGTTCACTAAGACTGTTGACGGATTCGCATTGGTGCCCGACAGGCAGGGGATTGGTTTCGGTAATTGACAGTTTTGCCTCTTTGTTGACGCTGTTGCCGTTTTCTCGAAGGTATTGTTGGGCTGAAGTTGCAAGTTCGATTGCTTTTTCGGTGGTTGCATAAAGATGGATGGTAAGAACATCGAAATATCCGTCTTTGACTATCGCTTCAAAAAAATCTCTCGTGCCGGTTAAGCCTGTGGTGGAAGCAGCCTGCGACCAGACTTTTGATTGCGGATCGATGCTTTTGATTGTCTGATAGGCCAGGTTGAGGGTTGTGACCATGTCCTGCGGGGTTCCTTGAAAGAAATTTTCCCCATTCGGCTCATTCCAGATTTCCCAGTCAGACGCAACGTTTGCAACCGTGCCGCCGTTTACACCGTATCGTCTGGTTGCTTCAGCAACGAAATCTTGCCAATCTTCATAGCGTTCGGGATCTATGACGATTTTTCTGGCCATTGGACCCGTTGATGGGCGGGCCCATGAAGGTACACCAATAAGTACCGGCAAGGCTCTAAGGCCAACACTCTCGATAGTTTGGAGGATGGAATCGTAATTTTCCCATTGATATTCATTCTCAACCCTTTCAATTCTGTGCCATTGTATTTGCACCCGGACGGAATAAATACCCGAATCCTTGATTCGTTGAAAAAGTTTCAGTTGTTGATCCCCGGACACGGGTATGCGGTTGATGGGAGTGAACATGCCAAAGAAGCTCCTTGGAATTGTGGAAACTGTCTGATGAGTGACGGAGCAGGAGTAAGAGGAATCTTCGGCAAACGCCCTGGTAGGAAAAAGGAAGACTAACGGTAAAAATATGAGAACTACAAGCCCATACTTTTTCATTTTTATTGCCCAATCATAGACGCATATCCATTATATGAGTTCCGTAGAAAAGGAGTGTAATATAGGATACGGACTGCTTTAGGGGGCGGGGAAGAGGAAGGTGGAGGAACAGGTGGCTGTATTTTTCAGATCATCAGAGAGGGCAAAGTCAACTGTTGTAGGTACACTAGGTTCCAGTTCAAGCGGCACTGTCGTGCAGGTGAATAGTTTTCCGTTTCGGGATTTTTCTTCAACAAGTTTTGCATCAGTAATACTGTCTGTCTTCACAACGCTTCCTGCAACGCTAAAAGTAAAGTTGCAGTCGACTGATTTAGCATCAGGTAGCGCCGCTCCCTCAACACTCACGTAGAATTCTTTCTTTCCCACAACCGGGTTGTAATATTGGAGTTCACAGGCTAAGCCAGTGATTGGGCCGGTTGGCCGTACAAGGGGGATATCAGTTACTTGTGCACCAGGAGAAACAGGAGATGTGGTGGGAGATGTTTTCGGACGGAAAATATAAATTCCGGCAACCAAGATAACCAAAACTGCAGCTCCAATGCCGTAATACAGTGCTGAATTTTCTCCTTCACCTGCTTTTGTCTTTTCTTCCATAGAATAAGTTAAACATCATAGTGTGAAAAAATCAAGAGGGGAGAAAAATTTATGTGCCAGTCGGAGTGGGCGCAGGCGTGCCGGTCGGTGTCGGTGTTGGCGTAGGGCCTTCAGTTGGTGTGGGAGTTGGTGTTCCGGTTGGCGCTGATGTTGGTGTTGCTGTCGGCGTTGGTTTTTTGGTTGGCGTCGGCGTTGGTTTCTTTGTCGGTGAGGGCTGCGGTGTTGGAGTCGGCTCAGGAGTTGGCGTGGGAGCCGGTGTTGGGGTCGGGGTAGGTTGTGCGCCACGAATTGCCTGGTAGACGGCTGTTCCTCCAAGACTAAGTGCAGCCAAAAGAAGGACACCTAAGAGAATCAGCTTCCATCCGGCCTTTTTGCCTTTTGGAGATATTGATGGGGCAGAAGAAATTGGGGCAGACGTCGGTTCTCCGTCCATTGAGAGAAATAGTAGAAGATACGTACAATCCTGTCAAGTACCGCGTTTGTGTGGTCCTTTATTTTTTGTCCGAACGTATAGTTTAGGTTTTTCCGGAAGTTTGATAATCGGTCCTTTTGGATGAAATGGAAGAGGCTCTATTGATTGAGGGGTTGGAATTCCGGTGATGTCACGATTTGCGAATGCAGATAACGTTGTTAATAAAAGTATGGCGTTTGTTTCTTTTGTCATTTTCATAGCCTGTGCCAGGACTAGGATTCGAACCTAGGCAGCCCGAACGGGCGACAGATTTACAGTCTGTTGCGATTGGCCACTCCGCCATCCTGGCTTGTTGTTGTATTATACCTCATTTTTGCTATAGTGACTTTACCATGGTGACGGGAGGTAGACTCAAAGAAAAAGCAAAATTGTTTGCAAAAAAATACCGCGGGATTGCGCATCCCCACCGGTTAGCAATTATCTACCTTCTGGCTAATGATCCCATGTGGGTGAGAGATATTGTTGATCACCTCAATCTCCCCGAAAATTTAATCGCACATCACCTCAAACAAATGTATCTATCCGGATGGGTTCTCAAAACAAGAGAGGGGAGGAATGTCACCTACCGTTTAAACGACAAAGCGTTTTTCGAGTTTAACCGTTTTCTTTCAGACACACCTTTTGACCGACAGGTGCTGTCAAAATATTCCAAGTGAGCCGGAGGCGGGATTCGAACCCGCGACTTACTGTTTACAAAACAGTTACTCTACCACTGAGTTACTCCGGCACGAAAACTATTGTATCAAAAGTGTGAGAGAATGCGAAACCGTTGGAGGTGTCAAGAAGAAAAATAATTCCGCCCGGTGGTGAAGTATTTTCCCCGACTGTTTAAATCGGAAGGGCTGGCCTCAATACAACAGTAGAGAGACACCTGACCCTGTTTCCTGCACCGTATGGTGCGGGATACCTCATTTGGTTTGAACTTGTGGAGGAAAATATTCTCCAATCCACACGGGCATTTATGATGGTAGAACAAGAGAATAGTGTCTGTCAAGTGCTCGCGGGGTTAAATAATCGCGGGAGATGGTAAGAGAAAACTGAGGAGGAAGTTGATAACAGGAGAGATGAGTTGGCTGATTGGGGAGACACCGCCGAAGAAGGGGAAGATAAGGAAAATAAGAAAAATCATGCCGTAGGACTCAAGCTGATACCATTCTCTCGCTTTGTCTGCCGGAAGAATGCCTCCGACGATTTTAAATCCATCAAGAGGATGGATGGGAATAAGGTTAAATACGGCAAGAACAACGTTTAAAATAATCACGGGTTGTAACAGGCCAATAGCCATATAGACGAGTGTACTTGCGGACGATAGTGCGGTAAGCCGATACGAAAATAAGATGCGCAAAAGAACCGCGCATACAAATGCCAGAATAAGGTTTGATACAGGTCCGGCAAGGGAAATAATTGCGGCATCGCGTCGGGGATGACGAAGATTAAACGGGTCAAAAACAACCGGCTTTCCCCAACCAAAACGGACAATAAGAAGCATCAGGGTGCCAAGAGGATCCAGATGAGCGAGAGGATTAAGCGTCAATCTTCCCTGGAGCCGTGGGGTGGGATCTCCAAGCCTGTCAGCCCAGTACGCATGGGAAAACTCGTGAATTGTAATCGCAACTGCTAAGGCGACAAGCCAGAAGAGAAAACCTAACGGATTATTGAAGAGCGTGTCGATCATGTGGTATAGTATACAATCTATGGCGGTGATTTGCGATATCTGCGAAAAACACTCATCTGCTGGTCGGCAACACACGCACCATGCGGGAGTTGCGGGAGGTCAGTGGAAAAAGCGGGCACAGGTTACTTCCCGACGCTTTGCTCCGAACCTCCACTGGGTGTCGTTACCTATTGACGGAACTCTTCAAAGAATGCATCTATGCACACGGTGTATTAAGAGGGTGAGATTTGACCGCAGTTTGTCATCCTGAACTTGATTCAGGATCCATGACAATTAAGGCTTAGCTTCGCAGAAAAAAGCCACACAACCCGTTGTATCACGCTTAAACGTCCATCCGTCAGGACAATCTTCTGCTCGCGGCAGTGTCACAGACGGACAGGCTCCGGCTGCACGACTACGAACATCGAGAGCGATACGGTTACTTGCAGTCAAAACGATAACCAGAAGAATAAAAGCAAGAGTGAGGAATATGATGAAATTCCATGAAGCAATGTCTTTTTGTCGCAATAATGCAGGTCTTCGGCGGGCCATATATTCAGACTAGGATAAGTGTGATAGGTCTGTCAAGAGGGAAGGCTTTTTGCCTTCAAGCTGAACAGTTGGAGGATTAAGAGAGAGGAGTTTTAGCCTTTTTCCCTGTGGGGTTTTGGCCTGCCCGCCATCGCTGCGCTCAGGCGCTGGCAGGCGGGTCCAAACGCCGGGCCATGGGGTTAGCGCGCGCAGTTTCCTTTCAAGTTTAGAGATATCCTTCGTAAATTCTTCCCACGGCACAAAGCCGTCGTCTCTTGTGAGCCTTCGCGCGTAGAAAAAATCACCGCTTGCTTGAGGACGGGGAGTAATTTTGGCAGGTAACGTATCGACCAAAAGCTTTGCTCCCATATCATAAAGTTTTTTATAGAGCGTTTCGCGGGTATCGCTCGGTTCAATTACAAATTTTTTTTGAGCAATGATGTCCCCTTTATCAAATTCCGCAGACATTTTAACGAGAGTTACCCCTGTTTCTTTTTCCATATTGAGTATTGCCCATTCAGCAGGGAATGCGCCGCGGTATTGCGGCAAGAGCGACGGGTGCATATTGACTGCCATAATTTTGGGAAATTCGAGCCAAAGCGGAGGAATAAGCCTGCCGTAACCAGCAACAACGATAAAATCAGGACGAGGAATGTCGGGAATAGTAGAAAGTTCATAAAGTTCATAAAGTGGAAGTTTGTTGGACCGCGCATACAGAGCAACCTCAGTTGGTTTAAGTTCCATGTGTCGCCCAGCAGGTTTTGGGGGTGTAGTAATAACAGCAGTAACGGAAAAATTATTGGTAAGTTTTTCTAAAACCTGAACCGAGTACTTTTGAAATGAGCCGAAAAAAATAATGGTCATTTAAATTGAAATTTCTTCGAGAATTTCTTTTCCTTCTTTATCTTTGTCGGTTTGATAGAGCTTTCCCTTCTGTTCAAGAACGCGTTGGGTAAAAAGAATGCCATTGGTGTGATCAGTTTCGTGCTGGATAATGGTTGCGAGAAATCCTTTGAATTCTTCTTCGTGCTTCTGGCCTTTTTGGTCGTAATAACGGAGCGAAATAGTTGCAATCCGTTTCACTTTCCCCCAAATTTTTAGAATGGAAAGGCACCCTTCAAATTTGTTATCTCTTCCCGGAACGCCGTCTGTACGTTCTATTGAACTTTTAATAATTTCCGGATTAATAAACACCCGGATTCTGGACCTTTCCCATGGTTTTGTAATAAATATGCGCCAATTTTCTCCGATTTGTGGTGCGGCAAGCCCGACTCCCTTAGGATTACTCGCACCAAGAAGAATTTTTTTCATATCAGAAATAAGTTGTGCGAGCCGTTTATCAAATGATGTTACAGTTTTACTTGGGGTGGTGAGAACAGCATTGGGGACATGAACGATCGGTTTCATTGCTTTATTCTTTCTTGGAAGTCGCTATCTGATGGGTCGACATTATCTAGGTACGACTGGAGGATTGCCCGGGCAGCATCAGGCTGTTTGGTTTCATTGTAAAAGATAAACAACGCGTAGTACGCATCGCGATAATTGCGTTTGAGTTCAACTGACTGCTGCAAAAGCTCGATAGCTTTTTCATTATTTCCCTCACGACCGAAAAGAATTGCGAGATTATACATGATTTTAGGGTCGTTGGGAGATAGCGAGAGTGCCTTTTCTAAAGCTCCAATTGCCGCTCTATTAAACTGAGGATCAAATGTGGCAAAAGAGTAAAATATCTTCGTCCTCGATTTCCAAAAATTAACATTATTCGGACTAATAGTAAGGGCTCTATCATTTTCTTTAATGCTTTCTTGGGCAAGTTTTGAGGCTCCTGTTGCATCCTGAGACTCAATAGCAAGAACAGCTAATCCTGAAAGCGCACTTCCTAACTCATCATGGTAAAACGGTTCATTGGGATTTACCTTGGTTGCTTGAGTGAGATATATGCGGGATTTCTCATAGGAACCAGCTCGATTAAACCTATACCCTGCGGCAAAAAGTGTATCTGCGTACCAAAAACTGCCAATCTTGATCAATACATAAGCACCTCCAATAATGAGAATCCAGATAGTCCATGATGGCAATCTCAATTGTTTTATTGTTGCATTGTTTAATTGTTGAACAAAAATCATCGCAGGAAAGAGAAAGAGAAATAGTTGTGTGACGACGACGGAGAAACCAAAAAAGTTCGTGACGAGGATTGAAAGCCACCCGGTAAATAGCGCATAGTCGAGCGTTGACTGTTTCTTTTGGTGTATAAACCACCAAATAAATAATCCAAGGAAAAAGACATAACTTCCTAATCCAAGCAGTCCTGTTGTTGCAAGGGAATTGAGATATTCATTGTGTGCTTTGTTGTATAAAAAATCCCATTCGCTCGTCATATTGTGCCCTGCGGGGCGGAATTGGTAGAACGCAAACGCAAATGTTTCGGTTCCGGTTCCGATGAGCATTGTTTTTGTTGAGCTTTTCCAAACATTCACTGCTCCTTCCCAGACATATTTGCGAATTGTTCCGGATTCCGTCCCTCCGGATTCGAGAAGTGGAGCAGTATATGTGGGAGACGGGGTAGTCGGGGCTACCTGTTTTAGAATGAAATTCGGGCTAAAGAGAGCGAAAAGAATGATAAATGATAAATGATAAATGATAAATGGAAGACGGAGAGATAATTTTTTTTTGGTTTTCAAATACAAAATTACCCAATATATACCATCGGCAACCGCAAACCCCAAAAGGCCTGAGCGGGAACGGGTAAAAAGAAGGACAGCAAATAAGAGAAACGAAAGAATATAACTAAACGGAGAACGCAAGGTAAGTGCAATTGGAGATAATGCAACAAGGTAGGCAGCAAGCCAATTCGGTTGTCCAAGGGTTGAGAACACGCGATTTTGCACATCCTGCACCCACAGGTGTTTGTCAATCCCTAACCTTTCAGCAACTCCGTAGAGAGAAATAACAATTGCAGTTGAAAGGGAAGCTTTAATAAAAAGGGTAATATTTTCAATATTTGATACGAACGCATAGTAGAGAAGTGCGTATGAGACAATTGACCACATGCCGCCGTTAAAGCGTGAGTAGTACCCAAACCAGGATACGTGCGGATCCATGGAGAAAATGGAACTTATTAATTGTGAAATAACAAATAGAACAATGGGGATATCAAGAGGTGTTCTTGTAATTCGAAATTCTTTTTGAGCAAGGGATTTTATAATCCACGAAGTTACGACAAACGCTGTTACAAAATAAACAGCCATCATCTTGTTGTATTCAAACAGTTCGTAATTCCAGGGGGTTAAAAGTAAAGGAACAAGAGCAAAGAGTAGAAAGAATCCTACGTGTATTACCCGATTACACATACGGATAATAAGTTCAGTTGACATGGAGTTAGTATAGCATAAGAACTTGATTTTATGAGCTAAATATTATAGGATAGTTTATATGTCAATAAAAATATATGAAAGATTGAGAAATTATGGCAGATTGCCGAGGCTAAATGACGAGAATAAGAAAAGAATTCCTGGTAATCCTTTGTCATTGAGGCAAAAGGCAAATTTGCATATATTTCCGGATGATACACCACCGGAAAAGAGTGTACTCGGCTATCTGCGATCGCTCGATAACGCCAAAAAAGAGAAGTTAAAGAGTTCCAACACTGATGAAACAGACACAGTCAATCGATTGCCGGATGTTATAAACGGTATAAACCTGCCAAAACAGTGGAGAGGAATCGACAATGGAAAATTTGATGGAGACCTCTACAGGAAAGCCGTCCAACTTGCCCATATGGCAAAGGAACAACCCCAGGAGTTACAACGCTATGTTATCGCGTGCTTCGGCCCTGATGCAGGTAAAAATGTTAAAAATTTTCTAATAGGAGAGTCCCTTACTCAATTATGTGAGTTTCTTCTTGGTAGACGAGCTACTTAATTAAACTTCTCCAACATCTTTTTTACGCTCTTGACGTTTATAGGCAGGTTCGTCTTAGAAAGGGATGCCATCATTACTTTCTTGTTTACTTCTTTTTTTTGCTTCTTCTCTTTTCTTTTTCAGTCTATCCAATGCTTTCAACCTGCGTTGATAACGGTCACCGAGATTGGTTTTAAATCCTCCAAGAGCCAATTTTTTGAGTGTAAATTCAGGATCCCGCTTTTCTCCTATCGGCCAATTTTCTCTGCTGGACCCTCGAATATTCTGTACTTGACCTCCAGAAACATTGGCAACGTCAATTTTTTTTCGAACTTCCCCGGGTGATAGTTTAGGAAAATCAACAGCATGGAAATTTCCACTCTTTTTTTCTGCCTGTTGTGATCTAACAAAGATCGTTTCTCCGGCAGTTTCATCAAGCGCAAGCGTTTTATCGGTTCGTTGGGGTTGATGAAATGTTACCTCAATTGGTCCTTGTCTCCCGCGTCCAACCTGGAGCCAACGAGTATGTCCGACGACCTGAGCTTGCACACGTATTGATCCTTCTTTTCTCTTTGCAAAACTTAAAATTCTCATACCACTATTTTATCACGTTCGATCCACTGCTGTGATAGAATGGTCGAGCAATGTTTGACTTTTTGTTTGGATTACTCTCCCATGATTTAGGAATTGATTTGGGGACGGCAAATACGTTGGTATGGGTACGGAATAAGGGAATAATTATCCGCGAGCCATCAGTTGTTGCACGGCACAAAAAGTCAAAACAGATTGTGGCTATTGGCCGGGAAGCCAAACAGATGCTAGGGAAAACTCCGGCAACTATTGAGGCGATTAGACCATTAAAAGACGGGGTGATTGCAGACTTTGACGCAGCCGCAGCAATGCTCACCCATTACATAAAACTTGTCCACGAAAGTCCCAAAAGGAGAGGACTTCCGAGTATTCCCCGGCCAAAAGTCGTTATCGGAATTCCAAGTGGGGTGACCGAAGTTGAAAGGCGCGCCGTCCAGGAAGCAGCGATTCTGGCTGGTGCACGGGCTGCCTGGCTCATTGAAGAGCCAATGGCAGCAGCAATAGGAGCCGGACTTCCCATTGAAGAGAGCCAGGGATCATTTATTTGCGATATCGGCGGGGGGACTGCTGAAATTGCAGTGCTTTCTTTAGGCGGAATTGTCGTTAATCGGAGTATCCGTATTGCCGGTGACGAAATGGATGAGGCTATCGTATCCTTTGTCCGGCTCAAACACTCGGTTCTTATAGGCGAACAAACAGCTGAGAACCTTAAAATTTCTGTCGGAAGTGCTTATCCTGTTGACAAAACCGAGAAACAAGCTGTGGTACGAGGTCGTGATTTAGAAACTGGACTACCCAAGTCAATTCGGGTGAGTGAATCAGAGGTACGGGAAGCAGTATCTCCAATTGTCCATGAAATTATCGAGGCTCTGGCTGAAACAATTGAAGAGACACCTCCGGAGTTAATTGCCGATATTGTTGAACACGGAATTATGCTTGCCGGAGGCGGATCAAAACTCCGGGGAATTGATAAGCTGATTGCCTCGGAACTCCGGATGCCGGTCTGGGTCACCGATGATCCTCAGACAGCAGTTGTTCGCGGCGCAGGAAAACTCCTCGACGACGACGCGCTTTTGAATAAAGTCAAAATTGCGTCCCGCAGGGTATAATAGAATCAATGGTTTTTCTTGCGTCTTTTATTTCCCGCCTTTTCGAGCCGATGTTAGTGCTTTATGCACTTTCTATCATCGGGGGGTTTCGGAGCAATCTCATTGCTTCACAATTATCCTTCTATATTTTGTATATTTCGATTTTTTTTGGCGCTATTTTCATTTTTAAATTCTTTATAATGCTCCGACTAAAAACCGATTGGGACATTCGTGAGCGGAAGAAAAGAATCCTCCCGCTTCTTGTACTTCTCGCTGTTACTATAGGAAATTTCTTCCTTATCCGAACATGGAATAATGAAATACTCATCAATCTTTTTATACTTTTTTTCATCTGGTTCTTGGGATTTTTCCTCATCACATTGAAGTATAAAATTTCAGGACACGTGGGGATTGCGACGTTAGCAGCAGGAGTTGTAACCCAGTGGTTTGGGTGGTGGCAGGTATTTTTGATGATTCCATTAATTGCTTGGGCGAGGGTGGAAACGAAAAATCATACGGTATTGCAGGTTATTTTGGGAGCAATCTACTCGTGGATGCTCGTTATGTTCACTTCGTCGATTTAATGGGAGCCCACGTTTGAATATCCGGTTTTTTTCGAAGTATCAATGTAGCGATAAGAAGGCTATATTCATATCGTATCCATTTTATGAGACTCAAGGGAAAGTGCGCGATGTTTTTGCCACGTGTAGAATCATCAAAAAAATATTGCAGTGTTTCCCACATAGATTTATCAAGAGGATACTCGGGACTGATGGCGTTTTGTAGAAGCGAAGTTCGACCAAAGTGGCGAAGAAGCTGTACTGCACCGAGAAGATACCTGGTAAATTCTTTTTGTCGATCAACAAGTGTCGAAGAAATATATCCCCAGATTCGAGCCGACGAATGTACAATACGTCGGCCTCGAGCGAGAGCTTCTATCGCTATAGCGCTGTCTTCGGTTACCGTGGAAGGGAATCCTCCCACCTCATTTATCCACTCAGGATTCCAAGCATACATCCATCCTGTCAGAAGTGGGGTATGAACGTTATTACCTTTTACTCGAAACCAGAAACGATCAATGGGGCTCTGCGTATTATTTTTGATCGCGTAGATCGCCTTTGCATCTACTAAAACAACATCACCGGGATTATCGCTGAATTCTTGATGCGCTCTTTTAAACAACAACGGTATTGTATCGGGTTCAACCCAGTTGTTCGCATCAATGTTCATTGCGATCGTGTGGTGGTTTTTTAGAGCGATGTCGTTTCCAATGTTTAATGCATTTGCTTTGCCAGCGATTACGGTTTCCATAACGGTATAGCGGATGTCACCAAAAGAATGAAAGTCAGATAACCGGTCGTATATAATAGCAGCGCTATCATCATTAGATCCATTTACGACAAATACAAAGTGTAAATCCGCACTCGAGGGAATTTGGGAAGCCATTAATGCACGTAAAAACGAGGGGAGACTACGGTGCTCATTGTGGACTGGTATGATAATAGTACAATGGGTTTCCTGTGGCCGGATACCAGTCGTGTCAAGCCAACTTTCTTCGAGCGTGGTAAGACGAGCATGCTCGAAAGAACGCAGATTATTAGAATGAAGGTTTTTCGGTAATAGCGAATTTACTTTTCTTATTTTAGGGAGACTGGTGACCAGCCACTCGGCCGGTTGTTCGTGCATCGGACTGCATTCATGATTCATAGTTTTCTATTATTATAGGCTATTTTAATCAAGAGAACAATGTTGAAACTTGGAAAAGCTTTTTCCGATAACCTAATCCTTGAAGAAAAAGTGAAACGGCGTGTGGTGAAAGAAGAAGAGGTAAGCTGGTGGTTCGGAAAAGGCCGTGCTCTCTTTTTTACGACAGTTTTTCTTGTTGCCTTTTTTATTCTCGTTTGGCGATTATTTGAACTGACCCTCGTACAAGGACACAGATACAGGTTGCTTGCCGATACCAATAGAACACGCGATCTTATCAGACATGCTGCACGAGGGGTCTTACTTGATCGCACGGGGAAAGCTCTGACCGTTAATATTCCCCGGTACATACTCACAAAACTATGTAGAGAAGGAGAGGTATGTACAGAGAGAATAAGTCAGGAAGAAGGAGATCAGCTTTCCAACGAAGGACTCCCAAAGGGTTGGTTTTTGGAAAGTGAATATATCCGCCAGTATCCATATGGAGAAGCACTCGCACACGTCCTTGGTTACATGGGGGAACTCAGTCCAAAAGAATTCGCAGATGATTACTACGTGCTCAGAAACTACCTTCCCGGTTCATTTATCGGCAGAATGGGTGCCGAATCAGCGTTTGAAGAGCGGCTGCGCGGTCGTGACGGGAGGGAATTAGTAGAAATAGAAGCAAACGGTGATATAGTACGAAGTTTGGGAGGAGAAGAGGCAAGTCCGGGCGAAGATGTCACGCTCTCTGTCGACGCAGGACTTGCGCAAATTGTTGCCAAAGAATTTCCCTTAGGCTCAAAAGGCGCGGTGGTTGTCAGCAAACCATCGACCGGCGAAATACTTGTTCTTTTCTCAAGCCCATCATTTGTTCCCGAACACGTAGAAACAGTTTTAAATAGTCCTGATGAGCCGCTTTTTAACCGTGCAATAGGCGGTGTGTATCCTCCCGGGTCTACATTTAAGATAGTCACGGCAATCGCTGCTCTTGAAGAGGGGGCGATAGATAAAGATACAAAAGTAGAAGATACGGGTGTTATACGCATCCCGCCGTTCACATTTCCCAATTGGTACTTTCGGGAGTACGGGAAAACTGAGGGAATGGTAGATATTGTCAAGGCAATTCAACGGAGTAATGACATTTTCTTTTATAAAACAGGAGAATGGTTAGGGATAACCAAACTTGCTGCATGGGCACGAAACATCGGTATAGGAAAACCATTGGGAATAGAAATAAGCGGAGAAGCTGCCGGTCTCATGCCGGATCCTTCCTGGAAGAATCTCCAATTTAATACGGAAGTAGATCGGGAGTTACGAAATAACGAATGGTACCTGGGAGATACGTATCATGTCGCAATCGGACAAGGATATTTACTTACAACCCCCCTACAGGTAAATACATGGACAAATATTGTTGCCAATGGAGGTATTGTGTGTAAGCCAACGATACGGAAGCTCAAAAGTGAGTGTAAGGGTTTAAATATTCAAAAAGAAACGATCGATCTTATTACGCAAGGGATGAAGGAAGCATGTACTTCGGGCGGGACCGGTTGGCCATTATTTGATTTTCAAATTTCCGTTGCCTGTAAAACCGGAACAGCTGAATTCGGTGATCCTAATAATCGAACCCATGCCTGGTTTACAACGTTTGCTCCGGCAGAAGATCCCGAAATTTCTGTTACAGTATTAGTAGAGGGTGCGGGCGAGGGAAGTAATGTTGCTGCCCCCATTGCAAAAAAGATTTTAGAAGCGTGGTTTGGGAGGTAATGTACATTATTTGTTACATAATACTTGACAAAATATGTAACGTATAGTATGCTTTGTTTCTATGAATATTCTTCCTATCACGAAAGCACGAGGGAAACTGGGTGATCTTGTTGATAAAGTGCAGGGTGATGATTATATTATTCTCACCAAGGGCGGCATGCCAAAAGCAGCGCTCGTTGATGTTGCTTACCTTGCCAAACTCCAAAAAGACCTGAGCAAACTCTACAAAAAAACGTTTATCGATCCCGTACTTCTTCCGTTCACGCGAATATTTAGTGATCGAGAGATTGCCGAGTGGGAGAAAAACGACGTCCTCTAAATGAAACGCCTGTTTTTGGACTCAAGCGTCTTTTTTACTGCAGTGAACTCTCCGACAGGCGGGTCGGCAAAACTGTTTACTCTTCATGGCGTAGAACTTGTCACTTCCAAGGTCGTGCTCACAGAGGTTGAACGAAATGTCCGAAAAAAACTGCAAACGTATCACCTCGAGCGATTTTTTCTTCTGGCAGAAAAACTTTCCATTATTGACCAAAAACCCGACCATACGGCAATGAGTAAGGCAAGAAGGATTATTGTAGAAAAAGACGCGATTATTCTTGCTGAAGCTAAAAAAGCCTCATGTGACGCTCTCGTCACTCTTGACCGCAAGCATTTTATGACGGAAAAAGTAAAAAAATTCCTTAAACCAAAGGAAATTAATGATACCCAAAGAAGCGATTGAAGTGCTGCAAAAAAACAATTAATGTCGCAGCTCCCATCGCGAAGAAAATTTTGGAAACGTGGTTTGGGAGGTAAAAAATGCACGTTGGCGTATTTACATACTATTACTATCCGATTATTAACGGGGTAGTTATTACCATCGGTGACTGGAAAAGCCAGGCAAAACAGAGTGGTGTTGACATGACCGTATTTACTTCACAGGCAGATTGGAAAAAGTCAAACCAGCCCGATGTTGTAGAGTATCCCGCCATACCGCTTTATAAAAAAATCGGCATAACCATACCCATGTTTCCGGAAACGACGATTGAAAATGAAATTCGAAGACGTCACATTACACTTTTTCATGTTCACCACCCCTTTTATATCGGAAAACTTGCATTGAAAATGAAAAAGAAATTTCATATTCCTGTTGTTTTTACTTACCACACACGCTATTCAGATTACTTTAGGTCATATTTACCCTGGGTTTCAGGTACGGCACTTTCTCATTTTGTGACAAAAATCATGGTTAATTTTATAAATAAATGTGATGCAGTAACTGCTGCCAATGAAACACTCAAACAAGAACTCTTACAAGGAGGGGTGCGTACGCCTATTTTTGTCGTTCCTCCCGGAATTGACACCGTTGAATTTGCCAGTGGCAACAGAAGAGTTGCCCGACAGAGATTGGGGATAGATAAAGATGATATGGTGCTTCTCTATGTTGGCAGGCTTGCAAGAGAGAAAAATATCTATTTTCTTGTACGAGCATTCTCCTACATTCATAAGAAAGCACCGAAGATCAAACTTTTGCTCGCGGGTAACGGATTGGAAGAGACGAAGTTGAAAGAATACGCGAGAAAACATAAATTTGCAAACAATGTCCTCTTCGCAACGAATGAGAATATAAAAACAATTCCGGACATATACGCAGTTGCAGATTCGTTTGTCTATGCGTCACAAACCGAAACATACGGACGGGTGATTGTTGAGGCGATGGCAGCAGGGCTATGCGTGATTGCTCTCAAAGGCCCGTCGATCATCGATCTTTTACAGGATGGAGTTACGGGTCGAATTGTTTTTAAGCACTCACCCAAAGTTTTTGCACAACGCGTCCTGGAACTTATGAGTGATAGAGAAAAACGCTTGTTTCTCGCATCAAACGGTCAGAAAGAGGCAAGACAAAAGTATGATAGCAAAGTATCCTGGAGCCAACTTATGGATGTTTACAAAATAAGCGAGATGAGTAGACCGGAAACAAATAGGACAAAAACGTAGGGGAGGGGGATGGCAAATTTTCCGATTATCACCCACGGATACCAGCGCGTCTCTTTCGGATTCCATTTTCGAAATGGATAGTCAGGATTAACGACAAACCAGAGAAAATCTTCTACTATTAACCCTACCACATAGGATAAAAGAAGAACGAGAAACAGATGGTTGTTCCAGCCGTTGACTATTAATGGTAAAGAAAGGAGAAGAGGAAACACACCTGCGAAAACAAAGACGTGATAGCTATTGAGGGTAAATCCACCGGGCAGATTAATGCGCCACCACTTTGGATTCCATTTCCACCCGTTCGGACCCTCCATGTACGCCTCAGCGAAGGCAAATAGTGCCATGGCAAGCTGAATGACAACAAAAATAATAATGTCTCTTTGAATCATGGTATACTTTCCCAAATGACCACACCAACTCTATCAGTAATAATTCCCGTTTACAATGAGGAGCGGACCCTGCCGGGAGTTGTTGAGATTGTGAGGACCTGGGGGAAAGCCGCCGAAATTATTGTGGTGAACGACGGATCAACGGACGATACGGTTGCCTCAGTAAAGCAGTTCGGAAAAACGGTACAGGTTATTTCGTATAAGAAAAATAAAGGGAAAGCGTTTGCGATGGTCGCAGGCGTTAAGATAGCTAAAGCCAGGTATGTCCTCTTTCTCGACGGGGATCTGATTGGTCTCACGCATCGCGATCTCGATCGACTTATTGCTCCCGTTATCCGAAAGCAGGCAGTCATGACAATTGGCGTCCGACAGACAAATAAAAAGCGGCCGAATCTCGCAAAGCCAATCGGGGGAGAACGCGCGATCAAACGCGATGACCTTCTTCCGATTTTAGGAGAGATTAAACATTTAGGATACGGTGTGGAACTATTTCTCAATAACTATTTTAAAAAAAGAGATGTTCGGTACGTGAATATGCCCTTTGTCTCAATTCTCACAAAATATGAAAAACAGACCTTCCAGGAGGGAACCGTTTCATACATTAAGGAGGCGATTGATTTGACCAGAGAAGTTGCAAAGCAGCAGACCGGAAATGTTACTCCCCATATAAAAAGACTTTACAAGATGATTCTCGAATACCTCAAATATGCTACGCTAGGGACGTAATGGTTACTACCTACCCGCGGTTACTTGCCGAAATTTCTGATCCCCCGGATGTGTTGTACGTGAAGGGGGATTTAGCCACGGTAAATCTTGAAAAAACTATTGCGGTTGTTGGCACGCGGACAATGACCCCGTATGGGAGAAAAATTACAAAGCATCTTGTAACTGATTTAGTTAAAAAGGGATTTACGATTGTATCGGGAATGGCTATTGGCGTCGACTCTATTGCTCACCAAAGCGCAATTGATAAAGGAGGAAAAACAATTGCAGTTTTAGGATGCGGGGTTGACATTATCTTTCCACCAAGTAATGCTAGGTTGTACTGGAATATTGTTAATGGCAATGGCGTTGTTGTTTCTGAGATACCGCCCGGTACCAGAACCAGTAAGGAACAGTTCGTAACCAGAAATAGAATTATTAGCGGATTATCTTTGGGTGTTGTTGTGATTGAAGGATCAGATCATAGCGGAGCACTCATTACAGCAAAATACGCAGCAGAGCAAGGGAGAGAGGTGTTTGCTGTACCGGGTCCGATTACAAGTAAAATGAGTCAGGCAACGAACATACTTTTGAAAAACGGTGCGAAACTGGTAGAATCCGCGGATGACATTATTGAGGAATTATGAAAAATTATCATCTCATTATTGTTGAATCACCAACAAAAGCTAAAACTCTGTCGAGATTTCTCGGTAAAGATTATCGAATTGAAGCATCGATGGGGCATATTCGTGATTTGCCGAAATCCGAACTCGGGGTTGATGTCGATCATGACTTTACCCCCAGATATGTCACCCCGCGTGCGAAAGCAAAGCGCGCCAAAGAACTCAAAGACGCAGCAAAGAAGGCAGATTCGATTATTCTTGCAACCGACCCGGATCGGGAGGGAGAGGCAATTGCCTGGCACGTTGCGGACACACTAAAAAAGTCGAAGTTTACTCGAATAGTATTCCATGAGATAACGGAACACGCGATTGCCGAAGCGCTAACGCATCCGCGTGAAATTGACCAAAAACTCGTAAACGCGCAGCAGGCTAGAAGGATATTAGATCGACTTGTTGGATACAAATTGTCCCCACTCCTTTGGCAGAAACTTTCCCGCCGTTGGCTTTCAGCAGGAAGGGTTCAATCAGTCGCCGTACGGTTTATCGTTGAGCGGGAAAGAGAAATAGAAAAATTTCAAAAAGAAGAGTTCTGGACAATTGAAGGGGTATTCGGGGAAATTCATGCACACCTGGTTTCCAAAGAGGGTGTTTTGTATGAAAAAAATCTTGAATTTGATCTTTTTGACGGAAAATATACTACGGCTTCCTCGACAATAACTGACCAAAACGCAGCAGATACCATAATCAAAGATTTAAAATCACCCTATATCGTCTCTTCAGTAGACAAAAAAGAAGTGAGACGGTTTCCGGCCCCTCCCTATACGACAAGCACACTCCAGCAGGATGCGGGCCGAAGATTATACTTTTCTGCGAAACGCACAATGCAACTTGCTCAAAAACTCTACGAAGAGGGTTTGATAAGCTACCACAGAACCGACAGTTTTAACCTGTCTGAGAAATTTATTAGTGAAGCGCGGGATTATATAGAAAAAGAATACGGCAAAGAGTATGTACCGGCAGAGGCGCGTCGATACAAAACAAAATCAAAATCAGCCCAGGAGGCTCACGAAGCAATTAGACCCACAGATGCAACTGTACAAGGCGCTCAGCTTACGATCGACAGCGCAGAACTTAACCGTGACCATATCAGACTCTATGAGCTTATTTGGATACGGGCGCTCGCAAGCCAGGCAGCTGAAGCGATTTTTGATTCCACAACGATAAAAATTACAAGTAGCAATACGTATCTTTTTGAAGCCCAGGGATCGGTTATAAAATTTGAGGGGTTTTTGAAAATTCTCGGAAAAGATAACGGGGAAGTTGTTCTTCCCGAGGTTACACAGGGGCAAGAAATAGGATTTAACCAAGCCATACCAGAACAACATTTTACAAATCCACCCCCTCGCTACAATGAGGCTTCGCTAATTAAAACGCTTGAGGAAAAAGGGATCGGACGCCCTTCTACCTATGCGCCGGTTATTTCAACAATTCAGGAACGCCAGTACATAGTGCGGGAAGACCTGCCTGCCGGCAGGCAGGGAAAAAAGTTGAAACCAACTGAATTGGGCTTTTTGGTCAACGATTTCCTAATAAAATATTTTCCGAATATTATTGATATCCCCTTTACCGCAACTATGGAGGATAACTTAGACGCTATTGCCGACGGGCAAGTAGAGTGGGTGCCTGTAATAAGAGATTTTTATACGCCTTTTGCCAAAGAGCTTGACGCAGCTTTCGATCAGGCAGAAAAAGTAAAAACGCCGGTTGAATTACTTGATGAAAAGTGCCCGGACTGCGGTCATCAGCTCGTTTTGCGTGTGGGAAGATACGGGAAATTTATCGCCTGCAGTAACTTTCCAGCGTGCAAATATACGCGCCAATTTGCAGAAAAAATTGATATGAAATGCCCGAGGGATGGGGGAGATATTGTGATTAAAAAGACCCGCCGCGGCAAAACATTTTACGGTTGTTCAAACTACCCCAACTGCACATTTGCAGCATGGAAGAAAGAAGATATAAAATAACTCTGTATGGATGATCGCAAACGGACGCTTGCTGCCATTACAGTTCTTGTTGGGATTCTTATCCTCGCAATTATCATTATCGGTGTTATTGTATCAGCAAGACGGGTGATTTCACCGGTACCGGAAGATGATGCAATTAAAATAATTTTTATCACGCCAACACCCACGCCATGATCGAAACGCTCCTTGCCCTCGACCAACGGCTATTTGCGATCATTAATGGTCTCCCGCATAACGATTTTTTTGATGGATTTGCAATGCTTATTACCGGCGTTGGCGCAGGTTGGTTTCTCTGGTATGTATTGAGGAAACACAAAGTTTTTTTCCCACTCATGATTACCGCCGGAGTAAGCTGGATTTTTTCTGAATTTATTATCAAACCCTTTTTTGCTCGCCCACGGCCAAGTGTGTATGCGGGATTTTCATTTCCGTCATCGCACGCTATGGTTGCTTTTACTCTTGCGACTGTGTTATCCGGTTTTGAACCGCGATGGAAAAGATCGCTTTATTTTCTGGCAACGATTATTGGAATATCACGAATTTACTTAGGAGTTCATTATCCATCTGATGTCATAATCGGTGCAGGATTGGGTTGGATTATCGGTATAGAAGCCAGAAGATTAATGCAAGTAAAATCCTATAGACACCGAAAGAAGTGAATGTATTTGTTTTAATGAAGCGTAAGAACGCTTTGATTGTTACATGGGCAACAACCCAAGCCCCGATAAATCCGACAACAAGTATCCATAACTCTGATTGAGTAAAATTCCCAGCACTTTTTATAAGATCCAATCCAGACGCAGCAGCCATTGTGGGGAGAGCTAAAAGAAATGAGAATTCAACTGCCTCTTTTCGCGGTAGTCCGATCGCAAGTCCACCGACTATAGTTGCAGCAGCCCGCGATACTCCCGGGATAATTGATACGGATTGACATAAACCAATAATTATTGCGTTTTGCCATGTCAGAGTTTTATCTTTTTTGAAACCAATTCGTTCAAAAAAAATGAGAACAAATCCTCCGACAAATAAACTGATCGTTGTAATTGTTGTGCTTTCCAACAAATAGGTTTTAATTAACGGATAGAATGTAAATCCGACAATTGCAGTCGGAATAAAAGCAGAGATAAGAGGAAGCCAAAGTTTACGGTTTATCAGAAGTACGCGCCCGTACAGTGTAGCAACAGCCATAATTGCACCTAACTGAATGAAAATTTCAAAGCTTTTTGTAAACTCCGTAGGTTGAATGTGCAGAAGTTTTGAGGCCAAAATAAGATGTCCCGTCGATGAGACGGGAAGAAATTCAGTAATTCCCTCAATAATAGAAAGAACAATCGCTTGAAAACTTGACATATACCGTATCATAGCAAAAGTTGACTTTGGCAGAGAGGGAGAGTAATATCCGTCCATAATAAAGAAAGAAGGGATTAAGTTATGAGGTTTGAAAATCTTTCTGTTCCCGGAACGCCATTATCGGTGGTAGGTAAACCAATTGGTGATGGTACTAGGTATTATCTAGTGGGAGATTGGGATGTAGTGGCAACAATTAAAGGTGCTCAAGTTCCATTAACTATGGAAGCTTGGGTTGATCATACAAATGGAACAATGTATACAGAAACGTCAATGTTGCCTTTGCCGGCTGTAGTAAAACCAGAAGATCTCGAAAAGGCGCTTAAATTCGTTGAAGAGAAGGGGATAACACTAGCGCCCCCAGAATTCTCGGTTCAACCAAAGGCTTAGGAAAAGAGCTTCGTGTATAATAGCTTCATGGTGAAGCTCAATGCGCGGGAACTTCGGACGACTGAAGTCGATCCAGAGAAGGCAAAATCCATTAAGAAAAATCCAATATATATAATTCTCGATAATGTACTTGATACATATAATGTTGGGTCGATTTTTAGACTCGCAGATGCAGTTGCTGCAGAGAAAGTAATCCTTTGCGGTGAGACATTAACACCACCGAATTCACGGATTAAAAAAGCTTCAATTAATACAACCGGATGGGTGAATTGGGAATATCAGAAAAATACGATTGATATCGTAAAAAAACTACATAGTGACGGGGTAAAAATCATTGCTGTCGAGCAAGACAAGCGCAGTAAACCGTTTTACAAGGTAACATATGAATTCCCCCTAGCAATAGTTGTCGGTCATGAGACACATGGAGTATCAAAGGAAGTCCTCGATATAGCTGACGCAATTGTGGAACTTCCCATGTGGGGAGTAAATAAAAGTCTTAACGTTATGGTATCGTTGGGAATAGTACTCTATGAGATTATGAAACACATATGAAAAAAATGAACATTTTTCTTTTGGGGATTGTTTTATTTGGTTTTATATTGCGGATATATCAATTAGGTGAAGTGCCCCATGGTATTACACACGACGAAATAGGGTACATTTTTAATTCTTATTCGCTCGCACAAACCGGGAAAAATGTTTTGGGAGAATCATACCCGTTCCTCAACTACCTCGTTCGGGCTGGTTACCCATTCATGCCTGTCACGACATATATATCGGTGATCGTATTTAAATTCTTACCCCTTTCTGCGTTTGCCGGCAGGCTCCCCAACGCGCTCATGGGAACGATAAGCATTGCACTTATTTATTTTTTGGCTAAACAGATTTTCAAAAAAGAGTCTGTGGCACTTTTATCCGCGCTTTCTCTTGCGATTATGCCATGGCATATATTTTTCAGCAGAACAGCTTATGATATCGGCACAGCGGCGTTTTTTTATCTCCTTGCTGTCGTTGCGTTTTTTAGATATCCGATTTTGAGCATGTTAAGTTTTCTCTTCGCACTGCTTAGTTATCGTGGTATGGCTCCAATATCAATTCCATTAATGGCACTGCTCCTTATCTATAAAAAAACTCCGGTGCGGATAATGGTTGGCTTTTTGGTTGTTATTGTCCTGTTTGCCGCTGTTTCTTTTGCAAATAAGAATCGGGGATTTCTCGC
>Ga0209541_10002640_pt1 | contig 33742 bp, 41 predicted proteins | sample RifCSPlowO2_01_FD_184027 | JGI IMG/M metagenome (GOLD analysis project Ga0209541, IMG submission 184027) | Groundwater microbial communities from Rifle, Colorado - Rifle CSP2_plank lowO2_0.1 (SPAdes) (version 2) | ecosystem: Environmental > Aquatic > Deep subsurface > Groundwater | place...
TTTCCAGAAATTAAGATACGCCTAACAAAAGAAGAAAAAGAAACCCAGTTCTTTGAAAAAAGTTCTTTTTCGACTGGCCTAGAAATACAAATGCAGATATCCACAGGTTAGATGGTTAACATAAAGGGTGCCAAGCTAAAATTCCTGACGCTTTGCCTATTTCTATGAGCGAGAGCATATTGTTGAAAATAGGTCTGCCCGGCTCTTTAGCGGTCTGTGATTCAATAAAAGTTTCAACAATATCCAACTGCTCTCGCTCTGCGAATTCTTTCAACTCGTCAATCTGCGATTCAATACTCAAAATCTGACGATCGGGTTCGTCGGTAGATTTACGAGCATAGAGAAAGAATTTGTTCATAGAAAAAGGTTTATGTTAAATATTGATAATTATTCGCTTCAAGATTGGCTCGCAAAACGAAGTTTTGAATGATGTACTCATCATAAACCCCCGCCTCGCGTCCCGCTCGCTTCTTTTGGATTTCAAAAACCCTTGGGCTATTCTCTCGGAAACCTCCGTCGCGTCGCTTTGCGACGCTCCGAATTTTGGCGAAAACGGCGATTCTATTTTTTGGCTGTGTCTCTTGAACAAAATCCGAACTTTTTACCAAAACAATCCGAGTAAAGACTAATCTGCGAGCCTCGTCCGCTCGCTGCGGTCGCGGGAGCAAAAGCCAAAAATTTTCCTTACCTTTCTTCTTTTCCTCGGCGGGGGGTGTGGGGGGAGCCGACAAAAAAATGAAAGGAAATTTTTGGTTTTGCTTCGCCGCCCGCATAAATCTAGTTTATCACAATAATCTAAAATGGTATATTCCACTTTCGACTATATTATGTTAATATCTATATGTCGAAGAAATACCAAGCAAAATATCAAAAACTTACCGCAAAACTCCGTTCCGCTCGCCAAGAGGCAGGTTTAACGCAAGTGGAGGCAGGAAAACTATTAAAGAAACCTCAAGCGTATATTTCCAAGATAGAGCGAGGCGAGCGCGGAGTTGATGCGGTAGAATTAGCAGAGTTTGCGAAGATCTATAAAAAATCATTGGATTATTTTATACAATAGAGCTATAAAAAAATCACTAACTTAATTTATATTATGGAAAAAATACCATCAAACTTCAATAAAGAAAAAACGGAAAACACTTTAAGGGTTGAAAATACAATTAGGGAGTTAGTGCCTATTGATGAACTTATAAAAATATTTGGGAAGGACACTTACTTGATAGGTGGTGCGGTTCGAGATGTTATTTTTGGTAAAAATCCATCAGATTTGGATTTGATGTCTAGAACATCGCCAGATGTTATAAGAAAAAATCTAGAAGATGCGGGTTTTACTGAATCAAAAGAAGGTAAATTTATAGAAAAAAGTTATTCTATAAAGAAAGATGTTGGAGTTTTTAATTTTCTTTTTGACGGAATGGAGGTTCAGGTTGCAAGTATCGGTGATAAGGAAGTATCGGAGTTAATCTCAACTGCGGACATAAATTTAAATTGTTGTGCATTTGCCCTAGGTTTATCAGAAATTGTAGATAAAGATATTCTGAAGGAAATTTTGAGTAAAGAATTAAGATTTATGAATCCAGATTCAGTAAGAAACGACCCAATGAAGATAGTAAGTGCATTGAAACAGATATCAAGAATTCCCGATCTGAAAATTTCTGATGAAACAATGAAAATAATTCATGATTCCATACCAACAGTGATTGATTTTTTTGCGAAGAATCCTGATAGGCGACATAAACTAAAACCATTATTCGGAAATATTAACTCGGGACAAATATTAAATTTGTTTGAAAGTTTTGATGCAAAAGGTATTTTTGACGATATAGACATAAAAAAATTAAAATTAAATGTTTCTGATGCATATTTTTCAAATACGGTTGAAGAACTTACCTTAGATATGAAGTCCAAATTATCTGCCTTTGTTGCTTCACAATTTGGGAAAAGATTTGACTCATCAAAATTATTTAATAGCAAGATTAACTCGGTAGCATATGAGTTGGATGATAAAGGAGATGTCATTTCCTGCTGTTTAATAGATGGGGAGAGACTTTACGCAACATCCGCTGTAAATTCGGAAAGGATTGTTAAATTGGTATCTGATTTATGTAGAAATAATTATAATGTGTGGTCTACTATCTCGATCACAAGTAATCATCTCATTAATCTCTGTCCAAAAGCAGGACTCCATATTGTTGAAGATCCTAATTTGGTTGAAAAAATTCTAATAAATAACTACCCAAAATATAAAGGGAATTTAATAATTGAAATCAAAAGAGGTCATACGGTTTTTTCTAAAAAAGACTCTGATGATACTCCACAAGTTTTAGTGATGTCATAATCAATTTAGGGAACTATATACAATGTTACCCTAAAATAAGGACAGAGACAAGCCCTGAATGAGGGCTTTTTTCGTAACTTTGACTTTTTGGAAGTAAAAACTTTGACTACAACTTTGACTAGACTTGACTTTCCATAGCCCTTTCGTGTACACTGTCTTTTATGAGTTTAACAATACCAACAGTCAAACAAGAAATCAAAGATTTGAAAGAACAACGGGCAACTATTGACCGCAAAATTCGTGCACTTGAAGACTTTTTAGGCGGTCAAGGGAATGGCGGTGCTGTTTCTGCTAGGAGAGAAACAGATATTCGCCCAGTCGTTGAAGACCTTTTCAAAGCCAATGGCAATCAACCTTTACAGGTCAAAACTATCGTGGAGGAAGTTTCAAAAAGACATCCGAATATGGAAAAGCAGATTATTGAGAAAAAAATGTTCAATGTTATACGAACTATCCTCGTCAAGAAATCGTACGGAAAATACTGTCTTAAAACAGAGACTATTCCCGTGCAAGAGCAGAAAACAGAATAGAACACTTGGCTCTGCATGTCGTCCCTGTCGGTGGGCTATGACTTTGAGTCACCACCCTCACAGAAAGCCGTTCGGCATGCAGAGCCAAGTGTTCTATTTCAAAAGTTAGGGAGTCAAAGGCGTGCTGGTGTGGCGAAACTGGTATCCGCAACCGCCTTGTAAGCGGTCGTCTGTACGACATGGGAGTTCAAATCTCCTCACCAGCACACTCTTGACCCTCTAACCTTTCTGTTTTACTATATCACCTTGCCGTTTTTTGTCAAGGTGTTTCTCATTTTTATATTTTGAGCCAGCGATAGCACCAAGCACCTCGTCAAAAGTTGCGGGTACTGGTTTATGGAGTTTTGATTTTCTACCTCGTGTTTCTTTTTTCATGCGACAAGTTTCTTGTAACCCATTTTATCACTGTTTGAAACTTTTTGCACGACACTTGTAAACAGGTCTTGCATTTCTACTTCTCGGTTATTGAAACGGAACGCAAATTCGTCCACATATCGCTGTAAATGTTTCTTGCTCATGGTGTGATAAATACCATGATAGCCACGCTTAAATAAAGCCCAAAAACTCTCTGCATTATTGGAATGGACATCACCTCGCACATATTCAAACTTGCCGTGCTTGACCACGCCATGCTCAAAGTGCTGATTGAGTTTTGCATAAGAAAGGAAATCGTCCGTATAGACTTTACTACCTTTTTCAACATTAGCGATAATGTTATTTTCAATCGTGGAAACTTTGACATCACCGACGACTATTGTTCGGACTTCACCGCCTCGCTGAAATAAACCCATGACTGCAATCTTGGTTTTTGTACTGCGACCCTGCGTGTGTTTCGTTCGCTTATTCCAATGTTTATTTTTCTCTTTTCCGCCTGTATAGGTTTCGTCTACTTCCACAATTCCAAAAAGTTTTCCTTTGTTTTGTTTCAATGCCTCACGAATACGCATATCCATGAACCATGCCGTCTTTTGCGACACACCGACTTGCTCTGAAAGGGAGATAGAGGAAATACCTTTTTTAGTTACTGTTAGGAGATAGATAGCAATAAACCATTTTTGCAAAGAGATTTTGCTCTCGCCAAAAAGCGTACCAGTTTTTATGGTGAAATCTTTTTTACAAGAGAAACAGCGATAGCGTTTGCCGTCTGCAAAGTGCATGATTTTGTCATGCTTACAGTGCGGACAATACTCACCTTGTGCAAATCGGGCTTTCTCAAAGTATTCTCGGCATGCTTCCTCATTATTGAAAACGCTGATAAACTCGGCTAATGTTTTGAATTGGTTTTTCATGTCTATATCTTATACCCATAGTCTAGGGTTGTCAAGTTATAAATATAACCAAACACAATAAATACACTATGTCAATTAAGCACTGTACACACTACGAGTATTCACGCAAATCTTTGTATGATACAATTTATTCATGTATAGAGTAGACAGGAACAATTTTTATAAACACGAAAAGAAAGCAACTATATTTACTCCTGATTATGTTAGTCAATTTCTGTATGAGATTGTATCTCCACATATCAAAAAAGACGGAATGATTATTGACCCATGTGTCGGGCAAGGTTCTCTTTTGAAACCGTGGAAAAAAGACGGCTACTCCGTTATGGGTATTGATATTGAACATCAAGGTTTTCCGAACACAAAAGTAAAAAATTATCTTGAAGTACGGAAAGGCGATATTAAAGAAAAAATCTCGCTTGTTATTATGAATCCGCCATTTAACATTGACATCAAAACAAAACAATATATCAAAGAACATTATGGCGGTCGTCCGCTATTACCCGAAGTATGGTTTGCCAAAGCCATTGAATTGTTTGGTAGCAAAGTGCCGATTGTAATGTTTACGCCATACGGTTTTCGTCTCAATCAGACAGAGGAAAGCAAACGCTGGTTAAAGTTTATCACCGCAGAATACCCGGAAATTACAAGTATTATTTCTTTACCAAAAAATGTTTTTGAGAATATTCTTTTTCATAGTGAAGTATTGATTTTCAATATACCGAAATTGAAAGGTCATTATTTTGTAAGAGATACTAGCCATGAGTACGAGCGACCAATTACGACAAAACAAGTCCCAGCATTTGCCTAAAAATACCCTTTCAAAAGGTGATGATAAGAAAATAGCCATTGTCATGGCGAGAGTTATTGAACATTTGAATACTCGTTTCAAGTTAGCAGAGCTTGGATATTATCTTGAATATGTAAAGTCAATTAAACTATCGGAGTTGATTGGAATTATAAAAGGATATGACAAACGAGGAGAGTTTGCCACATTAGAAAAACAAGACTCATACATAAAACCAGACGGCGGAGTTTTGGTATTGCGGAAAACAACTGACGAAAACTACCGCAGAATTGCCCTTGCGGTTGAAATGAAACATCAGGGTACAAATAAAAAAAGACTAGCAGAGGGCAAAAAGAAACAGTCGCAAGGAAATGCCATTGAACGGCTCGGTAAAAACCTTATAGGTGTGCGAGCGACACTCCAATATGAAAAAGTTACACCTTTTGTTTGTTTCGGTTGGGGCGAGGACTTTGCAGAGGGTTCGTCAATACGAGACAGAGTTATTACAATGAATGAGTTTTATCCGCTCAACAGGATTTTTGTTTCTAAAACAGAGGGATATTCGCCAGTTTCAATGTTTTTCAGAGAGGAAGAGTGGCAAGAACACGAATTATTTGATAAAATGAAAGAGATTGCAGAGGCAAGTATCAATGCCTATATTTACTAACTGGGGTAACATTGTATATAGTTCCCTCAATTTATATAAACATGAATAAACAAAACATTGGTTACATTACAGCAAATTTTTTAGAAAAAGAAAAAATAGAAATAATAAATTGGTCAAAAATTATAAATAACAAAGATTTATATTTTGCAAAAAAGGATGGTAAAATTGATGGTGGTAACGTAACTGGTGATTTACATTTAACATTATTTTATGGATTTGATGAAGATAAAATCAATAAAAATTACATCGAAAAAATCATAAACAACGTTAATTTAGGAAGCATAGAAATAGGGGACATGAGTACTTTCTCTTTTCCAGGTCAAGAATACAAAGTCTTATATTTAGCCATAAAAGACAATGAGGGTAGAATTAAAGAATGCCACGAAGAACTAAAAAATCTTCCTCACTTTGCGGAGTATCAAAAATTTAAATTCACTCCGCATGTTGCGATTGCATTTCTAAAAAAAGAATTTGATGAAACTATAGTTACCTACAATGGTCCTCGATTTTTACACATTAAAAAAATAGTTTACCATTCAAAAGGCAAAACTATAAGTTAATTGACATTAAGGTAAACCATGTGGAAATTTATTGTGATAATATTTTCAAATCATCTAAAAAGAAAGTTGAAGCCACAGAGTTTCAAGCTACCACCAAACGCCGAGAGGAAGCGCCTCATCTCGCCGCAAGGACGGAGAAATGAACAATGCTAAATAACCACAAATGATATAATGAAAATGTTCATTTCGTAGTCTGAAACGGCGAAGCAAAACCAAAAATTTCCTTTCCATTTTTTGTCGGCTCCCCCCACACCCCCCGCCGAAGAAAAGAAGAAAGGTAAGGAAAATTTTTGGTTTTTGCTCCCGCGACCGAAGGGAGCGGACGAGGCGCGCAGATTAGTCTTTACTCGGATTGTTTTGGTAAAAAGTTCGGATTTTGTTCAAGAGACACAGCCAGCTTATGTTAAGTCAGGTGACTGACAGGCATCAGCATCTATTCCGACATCGCATACCTGCTGAGAGCAGTATTCAAGAAAGAAAAAACACCCAATGGGTGTTTTTTCTTTCTCTTTAAAAATTAAAGCAAAACTGGTATAGTTTAAATAATTATTTATGCAAATAAAGTCCCAATTCACTGACAAGGATGGTAAATTAGCAGAAGTTGTTTATGAAGATGCTGATTCATTTGATCATCTATTAGACAAGAAAGTGACGCAAACATATGGTGTCTGTTTTGTGGGTGACAAAATTGTGGTTGTATATAGTATCAAAGGAGGTGGTCACTGGATTCTACCAGGTGGAACTATTGAAGAAGGGGAAACTTTTGAACAATGTTTAAAAAGAGAAATCCAAGAAGAATCAAATATGAAAGTTCTTTCGTTTGCACCAATTGGGTATCAGGAAGTTCATTTTGATGGAAAAATATTTAATCAGTTAAGATATTTTTGTATCGTTGAACCTTACGGCGATTTCATTTCTGATCCCGATGGAAGTATTACTGAAATAAAACTTATTGATTCAAAAGATTATAAACAATATTTTGATTGGGGTGAGATTGGAGAAAGAATTATAGAAAGAGCAATAGAACTTAAGAGCAAATTAGTATAATAAAACCATGGAAATAAAATAACAATTTAAATCACGTAATGGAGAAATGGTTGACTACGTGTTCAGAGAAGGATTTGATCCAATGGAAGGACTAGATGGAAAAATTCTGCAAGCTGTTCACGGTTTTTGTTTTTACGGAGATAAGCTCGTCGTGGTATATGCGGGAGATAAAGGGTATTGGACTTTTCCTGGTGGCGGTATTGAATCTGGAGAAACTTGGCAAGAAGCTACCATTAGAGAAGTGCACGAAGAATCCAATATGAAAGTTTTACATCAAGAATTAATTGGTTATATAGATGTATATGAAAAAGATAGAATTATACGACAAACAAGATCATTATGCATCGTTGAACCATATGGAGATTTTATCGCTGATCCAGATATAGATATCACCGAAATAAAATTAATTGATCCTAAGGAATATGGACAATATGTTAAATGGGGAGAAATTGGTGATCATATTGTTAAACGAGCTTTAGAAATACGGAGCAAGTATAATGGGTTAATATAATCATATGAAAAAACACGTTATCATGGCAACATATGATGGAATAGGTACTCATTATTCAGGCGTTGGGACAATTGCAAAAAACATCGTATCTTTTCTAACCGATATATCAAATAGTTTAGATATGAAAGTTAGTATAGCCTATATCAATGTTGATAAAACATCAGCGGTATTTAATAAAGACTGTTTTGAGGCAGCAAATAATCTTGTAAATAAAACTGGCGGGCAGATGGTACCTTTGTGTAATTCTACTAAAGGTCAGAGTGAATGGGATATGTGGAGAAGTTTTAATGAATGGAATTTTTCTTGTGTATCTCTCGTTACAACCTTGAATTTGCTTCTAAAAGAGGATGAGGATAATGTCATTATTTTAAATGACACACCTTTTTTATTTTTTGCTAAATATAGAGATTTAGTTACAGTTAAGAATTTGAAGTGTTTTTATTTTCCACTCAGTACTGGTAAAAACCATGCTTTTGGTGATGAAGAATGGAGAAATAATAGAATAAGAGTTGAAAAAAAATGTTTTGAACTAATTGAGTTAGAAAAGGATTCGAAAGTAATATCTCTTGGTAAAAAATTTGCAGAACGCATGCACGAAGATTACGGACTTAATTTTCATGAAAAAGATTATTTACAAAATGGTTTATGTTTTGAAAAGTACAAGGATTTTCTTGATGAAAAATTTAATAACAAAGATCTTCTAAAATTTGGAATAGATATTAGTGAGGATAAAAAAATAATCTTTGCATGGGGGCGATGCTCTATTGCTAAGGGTTTTAAAGAACTGGCACAGGCTTGGGTTCTTGCATACATAAGCCTACCAGATCATTTTTTAGTTTTGCAAATACCGAATAATTCTGGAGAGAATGAATATTTTCAAGAAGTAAAAAATATTTTAAGTGATATACCTAGAGTCATAATTATTGATGATTTTAATCCAAATATTTGGAAAACAATCTTGAGAAATCAAAATACAGATGTTGTGTGTATACCTTCACTAATGGACCCTTTTCCACATACGTCTATCGAAGCAAAGCTTTTATCAAAAGACATGAATTATATAACATTAATTAGTGATGTAGATGGAGCGGTTGATGCTTTTGAAAAAGATGAGTGTATCTACGTTAATCCAAGGGATAGTGCTGAATTTTCTAAAAAGATAATCGAAGCTGTAAATCTAGAATACAGTAAAAGAAAAGAAATTATTGATAGAAGTGATAAGACTATTGAAAAATTTAATTTCCCAGAAATAATGCTGAGGTTTATTAAGGATAACCTTAATTAGTTATGAAAATCCAACTCAATAATGTAACATTGTTGGGAATAGATTGTATTAATCCGTCCAGACTACAAAAAGTTATGGATCTGTGTGAAGAAAAAATTGCTTTTGCAGAATCAAAGATCCTGAGTTCGGATTATATTGATGATATAAGATTGGTAAAAATTAATAAGATATCTAGTTACGAAGATTTTTCTAAGTTTTGTCTTAGTGATTTAAAAAAATATGTAGATACAGAATTTGTGTTATTGGTTCAATGGGACGGATTTATTTTGAACCCAGATAGTTGGACTAATGATTTTCTTGATTATGATTATATAGGCTCTCCTTGGGTGGTTAAAGATTGGTCAATAAATGATTTTGATTTTCCTGAAGAGCTGAGAGGCCAGTTAGTTGTTGGAAATGGAGGCTTTTGTATTAGGAGTAAAAAATTTCTTGGAGTCTCTTCAATGCTATACAATGATGGTTATATTAAAAGATTTCACCCAGAAGATATCGCGTTAAGTGTTTGGTACAGACAAATTTTTGAGAATAAAGGTATAAAATTTGCACCGACAGAACTCGCAAAAAAATTTTCGATTGAGGGTGGAGATTACACCTATACAAACCAGTTTGGTTTTCACGGTTTTTATACAAATATTGATAAGTGGATAGAGTTACATCCTGATTATTCTGATGAATATGTGTTGGTAAAGAATAAACCTAGATCAACATGGAAACCACCTAAGATTAACATTACATAAAATAAAAAATATGATATTTCGATGGTCAATTTGGGGAGCAAATAAGGAGAAAAGTATTGAGTTATTAAAATATAGTATCCAATCTTTTAAGTATTTTTTTGGTAATAGCCACGAGTATTATGTCTACACAGATGATGTAACCGGTTTAGATAAAGAAATAAGTGATGTCGCATTTGCACGAAACTTTAATGAAAATGGAGAAAGTATTTTTAATATAAATTCTAAGGCTACATGGATGAAATGGTGTCCAAGTTCCAGAATCAATATAAAAGAGACTGAAATATATATAGATTCAGATGTTTTTCTTTTGAGATATCCGAAAGAAATTGATGATTTTATAAATAATAAAAAATTAAAATTCTGTATCATGGATGAGTTTAATGGTCAGTCATGGCAACATGGTGCAATGTCACGTAAATCAACAAATCAAACTCCTTTTGTTAATGCTGGTTTTTTTATTCAAAAAATGGGTTCCGATATAACTGAAGATTTGTTGAATGAATTTGAATGGTGGAAACAAAATATACTAGTAAATGAACAAACTCATCATGATGAACAGGGTGCATTAGCAATCGCCCTCACCAGTTATTTAGTTAAAGGTGAATTGTATATTTTACCAAAAGATAACTATGCATTAATTGGTCCAAATGAAAATAAAGATATAGAGAATCTCAAAAATATTACTATGTTTCATGCTGTATACCCAGATCACCCTGCTTTCTATAAATTCAAAGATTACCTCGATAATTTACTCAAATAGTGAGTTCAAATTTTGCATTACAAATGCTATAATTAGCAAATGGACCCTAGTAAAATCGCCATTCTCATGTCTGTGAGAAATGAGGAATCTTATATTGATTTAAATATTTCTTACCATCTAGATTTAGGTTTTGATTATATATTTATCGCGGATCATTGTTCAACAGACAAAACTAGAGAATTACTCGATTCTTATAAAGATGATCCTAGGGTAATCATCATACAGGAAACAAATCCAGTCTTTGATCATGCGAGAATAGCAAACAATCTTTTAAATCACGCAAAGTTAAACTATAAAATAGACTGGTTCACATTTTTGGATGCTGATGAATTTCTTTCAATAAAAGAGACAGATGTACATGACTTCGTTAACCGTTTAGAGAGAAATAATATACCGTACGCGACCATCGATTGGGCAAATGCTCTTTTTGACTATACCTTCAAAGATTACACCTGTTCTCCGACCAATCCCATAGATACCACCAAATATTTCTATCCATGGCCAGAAAAAGTTTGGCAGGAATATGGTCACTTCAGAAAAGCAATTGTGAAAAGTCATGAGAATATGGAAATAGTTGTCGGTGGCCATTATGTTCGTACGGAAAATAATCTTGATTTTTTTGGTAGTTATAACTGGAATCCCTTTATAATCCCTGAAAATGAGGCCAAGTTATTACATTTTGAATTTCGTGGAAAAGCTGATGAAATATATGAAAAATGGAAAAAACTTGCGGAGTTTGAGAACGATTCAACTTCTAGCACAAATGCGCCCTGGTTGGAGAGAATTGAGACGATTAGGGGGTATGTTAAGGAATTTAAAGACAACATTGATGAGATAAATAAAAGGTGGTTTTCAGAGCATAGAACTTTTTGGGGAACAGTAATACAGAATGATAAATTTGTTTATGACGCCACACTTGTTAGATGGTATGGAAAATATTTGAGAAGAAAAATAGAGAGTGGAAAAATTAAATCCTTATGTCTTGTAAGGAGCGGTCATTTAGGAGATGTCGTAATGTCCGATCCAGTTGCTAGATTTCTTTCAAAATTTGTAGGTAGTGTTTCTCTTGCAACAGAAGTTGAGGAAGCGGGTCTGTTATTTAACTCTTATCATAATATATATAAATACAGCGATCTTGTTGTCGGAAATATTAAAGATGATGCAATTATAAGGTTAGTTTATGAGTTGAGTGATAATCATAAATCGTACATTCAAGGGTATATGGAGTCAGTTGGGTTTGGGGACACTACAATAAAAGATGTTCCAATTTTGAACGACAATTGGGATAGAATTATTGATGAAAAATATATTCTCATAACTCCACATACAAGCTGGTGGGAAGAAAAGAAAAGGAGTTGGGGTTACGAAAAATTTACTCAGTTGAAGACATTGTTAGAGGATGAGTTTAAAATAAAATGCATTCTTCTTGAGAAGAGCCACTCGTTTTCAGAAATGATCTCCCTTATTCGACATTGTGAATTTATCGTTGGAAACGATTCTGCCCCATGTGTAATTGCGCAAAGTTTCGACAAGAAATCATTTATTATATTTGGCGCAACTAACCCTAAATATTTACATTTATCAAAAAATGTGGTATCAATATATGATAAAGATCGTCATAAACTTTGTTCTCATGTAACTAGAGAAGAAGAAATGAGGTGTTGTGAAGAGTTTTGTATGGATAGAATCAGGGTTTCTGATGTTTTGGATAAAATCAAGATAAATATATGAATGATTCAGAAATGAAAATAAAATTGTCCTATATAACAGGTTTGAAACCTGTGGTTTTGGATGAATTAAAAAGACTTAGTTTTGAAGTAATTGGTGAGGATTCTGACTCAGTATTTATTGAATTTTCAGAAAATAATATACAAGGAGTAAAAAAAATAAGGAGTATTGCCCGCGCATACCTAATAGTACAAGGTAATACTTACCACCCAACATATATTTCAAACCATAAGTCCGTTTTAGGCAGTCTTATTGATATAGTTTTTAAGGGTGATGATTTCAAAACATTTAAGATTAGTTGTGCTGGGTCTGATTCAGCTGAGGTAAGAAGTATTGCAAGATACATAGGAGATACCTATAAATTGGATGAAAATGAAGAAGCAGACTTAAAGGTGCATATTATAAAAATAGATAGTGGTTGGGAGATGGGTGTACAAGTAACCCCACGTCCTCTTTCTGTAAGAGATTATAGAGTTGTTAATATGAGTGGAGCGATGGATCCGACAATAGCATATGCAGTAAATTCTTTTTGCAACCTTGATTCAGCTCATTCTTATTTGAATATATTTTCAGGTAGTGCGACTTTATTAATTGAAGCAGGACAATGTTATCCGAATTTGAATAAATTGCTTGGTTTTGATAATGAAAAGAAACACCTGTCCTTGTCTATTCAAAACATTAAAAAGGCAGGTCTCATAGAAAGAGTTCAAGTAAAGGAAATGGATATTTTTGATAAGCCAGATCTAGGTAAGTTTGATGTTATTGTCTCTGATTTACCTTTTGGTATGTCAATTTCAAAAGGTGAAAACCTAGAGGAGTTATATGAAACTTTTATTCAATATTGTGAGGGCGTATTAAATACCACGGGTAGATTGGTTATTTACACCAGTGAGTATGAAATTATTGAACCAATTCTACTCAAGTCTAAATTCAAGGTAGTTCGGTCGTTACAGTTAAAATTTATAACCAATGTAGATGCATATCTAAGACCTAAGATAATTGTTTGTGAATTAAAATAGAATATGGAAGAAGTTAATCTAAAGAAATTTTTAGAAAAATACAGAGATAATAAAGTTGATTTTTACCGTTTTCCAGGAAATTATGGAGATTCATTAATCTGGCATGGTACAAAAATACTACTAAATGAACTAAATATCATTGAAGATTATGTTGAAGTATCTTCTCCTAAAAATAACGATGTTCTATTTATAAACGGTGGAGGTAATTTTGTCGATTATTATTCAGATGTAAAAAATTTCTTAATTGAGAAAAAAGATTTGTATAAGGAAATAGTCATCTTACCTCATACTATTTTTGGTGATAAGCAGATTGATATTCTAAATAATTTATCTGGTGATATTACGGTGTTTTGTCGTGAAAAAATTTCTTTTAAATTTGTAAAAGAAAATTTTACCAAAGGGAATGTTTTTTTATGGCACGATTGTGCGTTTTACAATGAGTTTCCAAAGGATCCTTCGGGTAAGGGCGTTCTAAATGCTTTTAGGTCAGATAAAGAATCTAAGCTAGATACAACACCAGAATTAAACGAAGATATTTCTTATAATGGATATGCTACCAAACCTCTCGATGATTTCATAAATACTTTGAAAAAATACGAACAAGTAAATACAGACAGATTACATGTGGCTATAGGTGCCACGTTACTTGGAAAGCAAGTTAAATTATTTCCTAACTCTTATTACAAAAATAAGGCCGTTTTTGATTATTCACTTAAAAGATTTCCTAATGTAAGTTTTGGAGAAAATTTTGATAGTAACTAGTAATACCTATCTAGATTTAATTAAGTATTATCTTTTTATTTCTCAATACCAATTTACTTTTCAAAAATCCGAGTAATTCTCTTTTCTCAATCAAAGTTCCTTCTCTGAGTAAGTATTTTGTATAGTTTCTTACATCGACTTCAGGAGATGCTTTATCTTGTTTGTATCCCAATACTCCTGATCTGAGTTTATTGAATCTGGCTATCTCATCTTCAATTCTTGCTTTGATTCCAATTTCGTCTAAGTCCACCTTGTCCATTAGTTCAATTAATTCGTTGATGAGGTCCGGTTCGTTGATATAGGGGTTTTTACATTCATCTTTGCCCTTTCTTGTGCAGAAATAGTAGGCATGGCGATTTGTTCCACCACCCACCAACTTTCTAAACTTTTCATCTGCAGTGATACCCGCACTGCAATATCCACACTTAATTAATTTAGTGAATGCAAACTCCTTACTTTCAGTCTTCGGTATGTAATTTTCATTCAAAGCATTTTGCACCTTATCAAACAACTCCTTGTCTATTATTGGTGTGTGTTTACCTATATACCATTGACCGCTTCCTACTGGGAATTCAAACTGTCCTGTATAAAAACTGTTTCTTAGAATGAGATATATATTAGCCAATACTAGGTGCTTACCTCGATGAGTTTTGAAATCTATTTCCTTGAGAATCCAGAAATCAATAAGTGTGTCGTCGATATTCTTGAGGGTACACTACCCGCGTTTGATAATAGAAAAATTAAATACCGAAAGCAGGTCGTACTACTTGTAAAATAAATGACCGCAACCTCTACACCACTCGGCGCAGATTTCCCAAAACAGGTAGTCGAACTACTTCTCAACGCTATCGATGAAGGAACAAAACAGGCGGCTCGAATGCTTTGGGATATTCTGACCACATTTCTTTCTGAACATTGGTTAGCAGTTCTACTCGTTTTATTTGTCTTGTTCATCGTGGTAACTCTAAAAGCGATGATGGGTCGTTGGGGTAGTCTTGGTAGTTTCCTCTATAACTTCTTCTACTTCGGGATCCTTCTTATTATCGGTTTGATATGGGGTTCCTGAAGTCTTTGTAGACGACTACTTCAACGCCTCCTGTGCCGTCATTCTGTACCCGATCTGCTATGTGCTTTCGGGCATGATCTTGGACAAGATGGGAGTACGGAGGTTCTAGGTTGTCAAAACCGGAGGTCTCACAAAACACTTCCCATATCCTTTTTATAGTGTCTATCGTGTCTACTGAGACCTGACTGAGATGCCTCATTTTGGTATACTAAAAATTGCTCAAAGAACCCCTCAACGTTCTCACTAACTAGGGTTCCAGACTGAGCCAGTCAGCCAAATGAAATTTCACTTACCATATAAATTACTTCTTCTATCAATATTGTTGTCTTTTTTATTTGGCTACATGTATCGAAAACCTATATCAGTATCTTCGCCATTAAACATTTACGCATCAGCTATTATAGTTGTCATAGGAATAGTTCTCGGATTTTGGACAAAAAGAACAATTTTATCTAGAAAGACTACGCTTGTACCAAGTGGTATGCCAAGTATGCTGATTACTTCTGGTCCATTTACTTTTTCTAGAAATCCGATGCATCTATCATATTTTATGATTGTATCAGGAATCGCTTTGTACTTCCAAACTATTTTTAGCCTTATTATTTCGTTGGCTTACTTGTTCTATATAAATTTTAAAATTATTCCGCTTGAGGAACAAAATTTATTTTCTAAGTTTCCACAAGAATATCAGAAGTATTATCAAAAAGTAAGAAGATGGATATAATATAAAAATATGGCGACAATAGAGGATTTTCAAAAACTAGATATACAGGTAGGGAAGATACTTGAGGTAAGTGATTTTCCTGAAGCTAAAAAGCCAGCGTACAAGTTAAAAATAGATTTTGGCTCTGAAATTGGAATCAAAAATTCTTCGGTTCGGATTGTGGATTTATATACAAAAGAGGAATTAGTTGGCAAACTAGTCCTTGGAGTAGTAAATTTTCCACCGAGAAAAATCGATTCGTTTGAATCTGAAGTCCTAACTCTTGGTGTGCCAGATAGTGAAGGAAAAGTTATACTTATTGTTCCAGATAAAAATAATGCTATTATTGGAGGAAAATTATTTTAATTTTATGAAAAAAACAATCATTATTATAGTAGTCGCGGTAGGATTGCTTTTCGGGGGAGTATGGTGGTCAAAAAGTTTAACAAAGAACGACCCAGATATTATTTCTCGAAACGGTTTACACTGGCATCCGGAGCTTTTCATTTTTGTTAAAGGGGTGAAAGAAGAAATCCCAACCAATATCGGTGTCGGCTTTCAATACGCCGGTTTACCGGGATATGACCAAAATATGAAAATGACTGGAGTACATACCCACGATACTTCCGGCATTATTCACTTTGAATTTTCTGGTTTAGTGCGAAAGAAAGACCTCACTCTCGGTCAATTCTTCAAAATTTGGGGTAAGGATATAAGTTCATTTGGAGTAAATATGAAAATGACGGTCAATGGCAAAGAAAATACTGAATACGAAAACTATATTATGCAGGACAAAGATAAGATAGAATTACGATATGAGTAAAAAATTTAGAAAACAAGCAGTTGGGGATAATCTAATTACATATGCTCACAATAATTTTTGAAGCTCATGGGACGACATTTGATAACGAGGCACATTTGGCTTCAGGACATAATGATGTGGAGCTTTCTCCGCTAGGGGAAAAGCAATCTCGGGAGATGGGGGAGAGATACGCAGACGACCACTTTGATGCGATTTTCTGCTCGGATTTGCAAAGAGCGTACAAAAGTGCAGAAATTGGTTTCGAGAATAAATTCTCGATTATTCAGGATGCTCGGCTTCGCGAATGTAATTATGGAGACTTTACTCAAAAACCGAGCGAGGAGGTTGATAAACAAAAACCACTTCACATTACTAAACCATTTCCAAACGGCGAAAGCTACACCCAAACAACTGCTCGGATGAAAAGTTTTCTTCTAGATTTAAAAAGAGATTACGAAGGTAAACACGTAATGATTATAGGTCACAGAGCAACCCAATATGGGCTAGACCATTTGATTAATGGCGTATCTCTTGAACAACTCGTCTCCTCGCATTTCAAATGGCAACCCGGCTGGGAGTATAAGTTTTAGATTTGTTATACTTAGAGTATGATTTTTCTTTTATACCAGATATAACCAGTGTCGCCATACTTTCTCAAATTCGTTTGATTGATGCTAAAAGATTAAGTCGTCATATTGGGACTATGTCAGATGGTAATTTTACCGAATTAATGAAAAAACTCAAGACACTTTTGCCTTGAGTTTTTTCATTTTTACCTCTGTCTTACATTTTCCCCTGTCTTGCGACAGAGTCGGGCCGAAGCCATTTGTACTCACAGTATATACAAACGTTATGTAGAAGTCAAGTTAAAGTGTGGAAATCCTAAATAGGCAACTTCTTGATATAATAAGTAGATGACAAAAGAAGATATTATAAATAAAGTTAAAATACTGGATCTTCCAAAAGGTTCTTATATTGTTTTTGGAAGTTGCCCCTTGGCTGTTTTGGGAATACGGGAAGCAAATGATATAGACCTTTTGGTATCGCAAGAAATTTATGAAAAATTGAAGAAAGATGGTTGGGAGGAAATAGATAAGGGTCCAAATGATAAACCTCTTGTTCAGGATGTTTTTGAGGCGCATAACAATTGGAATTTCAGTTCATACAAACCAACTCTAAAAGATTTGCTTGTAAATGCTATGGAAGTTGACGGTATTACATTTGCATCGCTTGAAGATGTTAGAAAGTGGAAAGTTGCTTCTGGTCGTCCAAAGGATGTTAATGATATAAAAATGATTGATAATTATTTTGATATAATCTAAAAATATGAAAAAACAAGTTGTTGTTATACACGGAGGGGATACATTTGAAACATACGAGAAGTATCTGGATTTTCTTTGTAATTATGAAATTGACAGTTTGGATTATTTCAAACACAAAGGATGGAAGAGCATTTTGCAAGAAAAACTTGGAGACGATTTTGAAGTTATCAGACCTCAAATGCCGAACAAGATAAATGCTAAATATCTGGAGTGGAGAATTTGGTTTGAAAAACTTGTTCCACTACTCAATCCCGAAGTTATTTTGGTTGGACATTCTATGGGAGGCATATTTCTGGCTAAATATCTCTCTGAAAATAATTTTCCAAAGAAGATTTTAGGTACTTTTCTGGTCAGCGCTCCATATGATGCAGAAACTTTTGAATACACGCTAGTAGATTTTGTACTCCCAGCAGATTTGAAAAAATTTGAGGAACAGGGTGGAAAAATTTATTTATATCACAGCACAGATGATGACGTAGTACCATTTGATAATCTTGAAAAATACAAAAAGCAGTTACCAAGCGCCACAGCTAGAGTTTTTGAAGACAGAGGACACTTTAATCAAGAAGATTTCCCAGAACTTGTTCAAGATATCCTAAATATAGCCAATTAAATTTCTTATTAAAAAAATATTCAATTCATGCTATAATAGAACCATTAGAATTAACTGCAAAGAATATATTATGGATCAATTTCTAAATAACACGGCCATCAGTCCAGAAAAGAAAAAGCTGTTCAAAGCCATGTTCGCAGTTTTTGTTTTGCTGGCTGTTTTTCTAGGTGTTGAATCCATAAGTGCCCTAAAAGAATATTCACACATAGGCAGGGGCGTCTATCCTAGCAATGTTATTGCTGTTACCGGTACTGGCGAAATTTTAGCCATACCGGACACCGGTTCGTTTTCTTTTTCCGTAGTTGAAGAAGCTAAAGGTGTGCAGGACGCCCAAACTAAGGCAAGCAAAAAGATAAACACTATTATTCTAGCTCTTAAGGATATGGGTGTCAGTGAGAAAGACATAAAAACTACAAGCTATAATTCGTACCCAAAATATGAATATAGAGGGACAGTCTGTACTCAAAGTTATCCAAGTTATTGTCCTCCAAGCAAGCAAGTGTTGATTGGATACGAGGTTAGTCAATCAGTTTCTGTTAAAATCAGAAAAATAGAGGATAGCGGAGCAATTTTGACAAAAGTTGGCGACCTTGGAGTGTCAAATATAAGCGGATTGGATTTTGTGATTGATGAGGTAGAAAAAGTCCAAGCCGAAGCCCGGGACAAAGCTATCGCCCTCGCCAAAGCCAAGGCAAAAGTTTTATCAAAATCTCTCGGTATAAAACTGAAAAGAATAGTTAATTTCTACGAGCAGGGGAATGGCTCTCCTATATACTACGGAATGGAAGCAAGGGGTATGGGAGGAGATATTATGCCATCTACACCACCCCAAATCCCAGTTGGGGAGAATAAGGTAGTTTCAAACGTCACTATTACATACGAAATAGAGTGATTGACTATTTTGGCTGGGTGGAGTAACATGTTTATATATTAAGCGTAAAGAACCCCTGCGGGGTTTTTTACTAACAAAATATTTCATATGTCTCTCATTACATACTTAAAAGATACAAAAGGCGAATTAAAACATGTTTCATGGCCGACCAGAAGCCAGACCATAAACTTTACCATTGTTGTTGTTCTTATATCTATTTTCGTTTCCTTTTTTCTTGGTTTTTTTGATTATATTATTGGTTTGATTCTTTCAAAGTTTATAATCTAATATACTTTATAACTATTTATTCATGTCAAAACAACAATTACATGATTCTAGGAACTGGTACGTCATCCACACATACGCTGGATATGAAAACGCCGTTATGCGAAATCTGAAACAGCGAATTGAGTCTTTGGGTATGGAGGACAAGATTTTCAATGTTATTGTTCCAACTGAAAAGAAAATAAAAATCAAAGGTGGAAAGCGCGTTGAAGAGGAGGAGAAAATTTATCCAGGTTATATTTTGGTAGATATGATTGTAACCGACGATTCGTGGTATGTAGTTAGAAATACTCCTCGGGTGACGGGATTTGTCGGCTCTGGGGTTTATCCTGTGCCGATTGAGAAGAAAGAAGTTGATGAACTTTTTGCCCGAATGAATACTGAAAACATTAAGCATAAAATTGACTTGTCCGTAAACGATGCAATTACTATTGTGGACGGTCCATTCAAAGATTTGGATGGCAAGGTTAGCGAAGTGGATGAAGAGCGTGGCAAAGTAAAAGTCTTAGTGGCCATGTTCGGCCGAGAAACACCTGTTGAATTAGACTTCTTGCAAGTGAAGAAAATTTAGCGATACAAATTATGCGAATGACATACGAATAATACGAATAAATCATGGAAGAGAAAATTATTCATAAAGAGTTATCGTATAAAATTACAGGATTGCTTTTTAAAATTCACACAGAACTTGGAAGATATTGCAGGGAAAAGCAATATGGTGACGCTTTAGAAAAACTGCTTTCTCTAGAAAAAATCGAGTTTGAAAGAGAAAGGGAGTTACCTGTACCAGCCATTGACAACAAACTGACAAATAAGGTAGATTTTATTGTTGAAGATAAGATAATCTTAGAGTTAAAGGCAAAACCGATAGTTCAAAAAGAAGATTATTATCAAACACAAAAATACTTACAAGCCAGTGGTCATAAGTTAGGTCTGATGATAAATTTTAGAAATAAGTATTTAAAACCCATTCGTATTATTCGCATAAATTCGTAGATTGGTATCGATTATTTTATGGCTAAAAAGATAACAAAAAAATTAAAGCTCGTTATACCTGCGGGCAAGGCAAATCCGGCTCCACCTATTGGTCCTGCCCTTGGTCAGGCCGGTATTAATATTGGGGAGTTTGTCAAACAGTTCAACGACGCTACCAAAACCATGATTGGGGACATTGTGCCTGTGGATATTTCTGTCTATGAAGACCGAACATTCTCTTTTGTTTTGAAAACTCCTCCGGCATCATCCCTTATTTTGAAAGCTTTGGGTAAGGAAAAAGGTTCCGGCAAAAATACAATCTCAAAAATAGGTAGTATTACAAAAGCTCAACTCAAAGAAATTGCCGAGAAAAAAATGCCAGACCTGAACGCAAACGATATAGAATCTGCGATGAAAATTATCGCTGGCTCTGCCCGCTCCATGGGTGTTGACGTAAAGTAATTTTGTTTTTATAGGGTAAATTGGTAAAGAGCTAAAATGAAAAAATCTTTAGTGTCAATTCAAAAAGAATCTCTCCATATAAAGGAAATAACGGATCTTATCAATCGTGACCCTGATTTGAGAATTATAAGAGATCGTAATCTCGTACTTCGATACAGGAAACATTTCAAGCAAGGAGGGCAAAAAGTCGTACTTGTTGGCGGGGTTTACGATATGCTACACGATGGTCACGCCGGGTATCTTCTTCGTTGTCTTAAGCTCGGCGATATACTCATTGTTGCCTTAGATGATGATGCTCTTACTCGTAAGCGCAAGAATGATCCTAGGAAACCATTTGACTCAGAAATGGACAGAGCTCGTATGCTTTGTTTTGCTTGTTTGGCTCATATTGTGACTTTCCGGAGTATTGATGAGCATCCGTATGATCTTATCAAGTTGTTAAGACCGGATATTCTCGTTACTTCAGAGACGACGGCTGATGTCAGTAATAGAGATAGAAAATTATTAAAACCATATTGTGGTGAAGTGATTGTATTGCCCCCCCAATCTTCCAATTCCACAACAGCAAAATTCAAGCGCTTTGCTGAAATGCAAGGATCGGCAATGGCTGAAAAAATGTTATCGGCCATGAATGAACTTTTTAAACCCCTGAACATAACTTTTAATGCCGTAGAAACAAAAAATGATAAGAGAGTCAGTTAATTGGACAGAATATAATTTTTGTGTAAGAGTATATTGAGATTTCAGAAAGGAGAAAAACATTGCAAAGTAGTCTTATTGCCTACATCCCAGTTTTAAATCAAAGGCACCTTGACTGGTTAAAGAAGTACCCGGAGAGTGGTTTGTACCTCATCTCGCAAAAGCTGGCGGAAGCGCTTGTTCCAAGACTTGCTCGGAACATAGGAGCATTAACTACTTCTACAATGTGTACGATTATTAAAAATGTATGTGTTGTGAAGTGGGTTGAACCATTGAAGAGTCTAAACTTCACAATGGCTATGGAGAGTGAATACATCCTGCCTGACGAAGATGTATCTCATGTTTTTGCGGAAAAGTACATTCCGGCCAACGGAGTTCCGCCGAAATTTGAAATGATTTGGGCTCGGTGGGATATGACGGCCATAAAAAAACTTTCGCCGGTTATGGGAAACGTAGAAACAACAACTGACCTAGAACATCAAGGTCAAATGGAACTTTCAAAGCGGGTTGCTTCTTTTAGTTCGGATTGGTTTCGGCAAATCGGCGCTTCTGTTGTGTTGGGGCGTACTGTTGTAAGAGCTCATAATGGACATTTTCCAACAGAGTACTCGCCTGACATTATGGGGGATCCACGTATTAATGTTGATGCCGGAGAGAAAGGAAAGTACACCTCTTTCCATGCTGAAAAGGCGGCAATCATTCAGTGCGCGGCGGAAGGAATTTCCACTAAAGGCGCTGATCTTTACACCACAGTCTTTCCTTGCGAAGATTGCGCCAGGGCCATTGTGGTTGCCGGGATTCGTACCGTGTTCTTTGAAGAAGGATACTCGGCTTTGGATGCACAAGAAGTTCTTCAAACTGCCGGAGTCAAAATTGTTCAAATATCAAAAAACCCCTGAATCCGCTTAATGCGGGTTCAGGGTTATTTTTTAACTTTCTTTTTGTACCCAAGAGTAAGAGGAATACTGTCAGCGGGCTGCCAATTTTTCGGTTTTGGACCGCCTACGAGAAGTTGAAAATGAATGTGATCAAGCGATCCACCGGTTAATTTCATATCGCCTGAACGGATAAATAATGAATATCCTTTTACTTTTAAATGTTTTGATAGCCATTTCAACATTATTCCAAATTCAGACCACTCTTTTGGAGACAGGTTTGTTGCTTTAGTGGTATGTCTTTTACTTATGATTAAATACTGATGTACCACTCCTACGTATGGGAAATCATTTTTTGTCACGAACCACAATTTCTGTTCGCGAAGAATAGGAGAAGAATGTTTTTTCTCAAAATCTTTTCTGCAAAAGTGGCAAGTCTTTGTTTTTTGCAGTTCTTTCATTCGGCGCAGCTGTTCCACTTCCCGAGCATTGCTGAAATCCATTTTGATCATAATATATTTTTATCACGTATGAAGAAAAAAACAACCCCTCCTGCTAGCAGGGAGGGGTTAAAAACTTTAAATAACAGCATCTTCCAACTCCATGGCTGACTCCGATACATAGTCGGAGAGCTCAAAATGTTTTGCTCGAAAATCAAAGATGCTCGTGAGCTTTTTTCCTTCGTCTGTCAACCTCATGGTTGGGAAGGTGTGTGATGGTCGGTCCAGGATTTTCTCCACGTCCCCCATGTGCCTCTCGTAAATCTGGGCATTATGCGGAGCATGAATAAACATGTATGGCTCGTATCCGGTAACGTGAGCCAATGCCAAGGTCAGGGCGGAGTACTGAATCATGTTTGACGGATGTCCGATTGGGAAATCATCCGACCGTTGGTCCATCCGAAGAGTGAGTTTGTTGTTCAGAATGGTAACTTCAACATCTCCGTGGCATGGGGCTACCACCACTTTCCTCTGCCAGTTCTCGTGGCCGAGGCAGTATTCCGGAATCCATGCGCTTACTTTGTGAGTAGCCACACTCGGGTACTGTTTAATCTGTTTGATTAAATGTTCAAACTGATTAAAAGATTCTGGTGGGCGAGTGGCGAAGCCCGGACCATACGAGCCAGGTCCCATGTCGTATGGTTCTAAACCAAACTCGGCGCACTTTTCCGATGTTGCCCACTTTTCCATCCACCAATTGACTCCCCATTCTTCAGCCAAGACCTTGGCATCGCGAACACCGTTCACGAAAGCGAAAAGTTCCTGGATCGGTTTTCTCCAAAAACAGATCTTTCTTTCCGTCAGCATTGGGAAGCCGTTGGAAAGTTTGTAAATCATCGGAGGCAAAGTAAGCAATGTAAACCTGCCTTCGGTTTGGAACGGGTGTTTTACAAGCACCCCCTCATCTTTGATTTTTCGTAAGCAATCTTTGTACTGTGTGTCCACAGTCCGCTGTTCAATGGGAAGATATTGCGGTTCTGTCATTTCATCTCCTTTCCGTAAAGATCGTTTCTAAGCTGATACTAGCACCTTTTTTTATTTGGTCAATAAAAAATGACCGCGGGTGTTATGCCGCGGTCATCGGGTGTACTCCACGATTCGGAAGGGAAATTCATTCTTTTCATCAGCTTCATGCCGAAGAATCTCCGTTGCTTTCCAATCGTTTGTAATTTCTGGAAAGAACACGTCTCCATCGGCAATCGTTTCAACATGAGTCACTATGAGACGGTGGGTATGTGGCAGAAAGAGACTGTAAATTTCCCCTCCTCCGATTATAAACAACTCCCAATGTCTGTAAACGTAGAGCAGGTGGGTTAAAGAATCAATCACTAGGCATCCGGGAGCTGTGAAATCTTGGTTCCTTGTGAGGACAATCATGGACCTGTCCTTGAGAGGTTCGCCGAGTGCTTCTATGATTGTTTCGTAATTTTTTCTACCGGTAACTACTGTTTTGCCGATAGTGGTTTTTTTGAAATGTTTTAAATCGTCCGATAAATACCAAGGAATTTTTCCACTCTTGGCTATTGCGCGACGCTTGTCCATTGCCACAATCATGGGAAAGTTATACATTTTCGTCCACCTTTCTGTTTTTGATACTACTCTTTAAAAACAGTCAGGTCAATGTTATGATAACCCTATGATTTTGAAGGTAAAAAAACTTAGTCTTGATGCTATTCTGCCGACATATGCTCGGTCGGGAGATGCCGGTATGGATTTGTATGTAAACGAGACTGTAACTCTATTACCTGGGAAGACGATCAAGCTCCATAGTGGTATTGCTGTTGAAATTCCAGAAGGATTTGTTGGGCTTTGTTGGGATAAAAGTGGACTTTCTATAAATTATGGAATCAAGGTCTTGGGTGGGGTCATAGACTCAGGCTTTCGTGGAGAAATTATGCTTGGAGTTATAAATCTTGGTTCCAAGCCGTACACATTTGAAAAAGGTCATAAAATTATGCAGATGGTCGTTCAGCCAGTGGAAAAGATGGAGATTATTGAATCTGATATTTTATCAGATTCTGACAGAGGTCATGGTGGACTTGGAAGCACAGGAAAATAACCCAGTAGGTCATTTTACTAAATGAAATGAAAGAAATACTGCAAAAAGAAATAGAAAATATTCTGCAAGATTTAGGGGTTCAAAATCCGAAAGTCTCTTTTGACTATCCGGCGAGGATGGATTTTGGAGATTTAAGCACGAATGTGGCGATGGTCTATGCAAAAGAGCTTTCTAAAAACCCCCTTGAACTGTCAAACGAGATTAAAGAAATACTTGCGCACACCCAGTGTGCGCAAGTTTGGAAAATAGAAGCTGTTGCGCCGGGCTTTATAAATTTTTATTTTGATGCGGAGTATTTTGGTAAAAATATAGAGAAAATTTTGAAAGATGGTCCAGCTTTCGCCAAAGGTTTCAGTTTGGCGAAGCAGAAAGTAATTATTGAATATACCGTCACTAATGTGCTTAAACCGATGCATATCGGTCATCTCTTGGGCAATGTCATTGGAGAATCGATTTCGCGAATAATTGAAAATAGTGGAGCAGAAGTGAAACGCAATAATTACCAAGGGGATAGCGGACTGCATGTTGCAAAGGCAGTATGGGGGATACTAAAGCTTGGTGGAAAGAAGGAGGGTTCTACTGTAGAAAAATCTGACTACATAGGAAACTCCTATGTAAAAGGAGCGCAGGCGTATGATGATGACAAACAATCCAAAACAGAAATAAAAGAAATAAATAAAAAACTTTTTGAGAAAAGTGATTCAGAACTTTTAGATTTATACCAGTGGGGCAGGCAAGTTTCGTTAAATCATTTTGAGGAATTATACAAGAAACTCGGTACTAAGTTTAATTTTTATTTTTTTGAAAGTGAAGTGACAGAGAGTGCTCTGCAAGTTGTCAGAGAATTTGTAAAAAAAGGTTTGTTTGAGGAAAGTGATGGAGCGGTTGTTTTTCATGGAGAAAAATATGACCCAAAGCTTCATACTCGAGTTTTCATAACTAGCGAAGGTTTTCCAACCTACGAAGCTAAAGACATTGCCCACGCTTTGAGAAAATATGAAAAGTATCCGTTTGATACGGCAATTATTGTTACAGCTAATGAACAAGATGAGTATTTCAAAGTAATGTTTAGGGCATTGCAGGAAATAAGCCCGGAAATTGCCTCAAAGACTCAACACATTTCCCACGGTCTTTTAAAACTTTCTTCTGGGAAAATGTCCTCACGAACTGGCTCTGTTATTTCCGCCGAATCTCTGATTGAACAAGTAAAAGAGAAAATAAGGGATAAGATGAATACTAGAGAAGATATGTCAAGGGGCATCCTTGACATTGAGGAGGTAGCGGAAACTGTGGCAATTGGGGCGATTAAGTATTCCATTTTGCGACAAGCAATCGGCGGGGATATTATTTTTGATTTTGATAAATCCCTTTCATTTGAAGGGGATTCCGGTCCTTACTTACAATATGCCGCTGTCCGTGCAAACTCTCTTTTAAAAAAAACAGAAGGAGTCTCCCGAGGTCGGACCTTGGGAAACTTGGACACGGAGTGTCCAAGTGGGTGGGTGACGACGAATATGGAGAGATTAATTGAAAGGTTTCCAAATGTAGTGGAAAAGGCAGGTCAGGAGTACGCGCCGCATTATATTGTGACTTATTTGGTTGAACTTGCCGGAGAGTTTAATTCCTTTTACGCAAATCACAAAATAATAGATGCAAATGATGGAACTTCTCCATATCGTCTTGCACTAACAAAAGCATTTGCAAATGTTATGACATCCGGACTAAATCTCCTAGGCATCAAAGTTCCATCCTATATGTAATGTGTATAAAAGTGTAATGTGTATAAAAATCCACGATCGTGGATTTTTATACACATTACACCTTAAAACCAGCAATTTTTATTTTTGTGGTTTACAAACTTTTTCAGTCTGATATTATGATTATACAAGCAGTTAAGGAGACTAATCACCTCTAAGCTTCGGAAAGAAACTGTGCAAAACAGTGTTAGACTCCGACGGGTATGCCCGTTATAGCGGTAATGAGAAGTAAACAAGGTGGTACCACGTGTTGTCCTGACCCGAGAAGGGAGACTCGTCCTTGTACAGAATTTTCTGTATAAAGACGAGTTTTTTGTTTATATAAAAAAATGGAAGAAGAAAAAAATACAAAATCTGAGATTACCCTAAGAGAGGAAAAAATACTGGAATTTTGGAAAGAACACAAAATTTTTGAAAAATCTCTGAAAAAGCCATCTCCAAATGGCGAGTTTGTTTTCTATGATGGACCAGTTACAGCAAACTCTGCACCAGTTTTACACACGATGGAACCTTTTGCTTTCAAAGATATCATTCCACGTTACAAAACGATGTGTGGTTTTCATGTGGCTCGCAAAGGCGGTTGGGATACACACGGACTTCCGGTGGAGCTGCAAATAGAAAAAAAACTTGGATTCAAATCAAAAAAAGATATAGAGGACTACGGTATTGAGCAGTTTAACAAATTATGCAAAGACAGTGTGTGGGAGCATATTGATCTATGGAAAAATTTTACCAGCCGAATGGGCTATTGGGCAGACCAGGAGCATCCATATGTGACATATGATAATTCATATATTGAATCTGTTTGGAATATCGTTAAAATAATCAACGACAAAAAACTTTTATACAAAGATTACAAAGTTTTGCCGTGGTGTCCACGTTGTGGAACAGCTCTGTCTTCTCACGAGTTAGCGCAAGGATATGAGCAAGACAAAGATCTTGCAGTCTTTGTCAAATTTCCAATTTCCAATTTCCAATTTCCAAAAGATGCAAAAACTTTTCTGCTTGCTTGGACAACGACACCATGGACTCTTCCGGGGAATGTTGCTTTAGCTGTCGGGGAAGATATTGATTATGTAAAAATAAAATTTAAAGATGAATTTTTGATCTTGGCCAAATCTTGTTTAAGTATCGTAGAAAGTGAATACGAAATTGTAGAAGAAATGAAAGGAAGTCAGCTTGTTGGATTAACATATGAACCACTATACAATTTTCTCTCGGAAAAGTTTAAGAATAAAAATCCAGAGGCGTTTGAAAAGTCATACAAAGTGTACGCAGCTGATTTTGTAAATACAGAAGAGGGCACAGGAATTGTTCATACTGCAGTTATGTATGGACAGGATGACTTTGTGCTGGGAACAAAAGTAGGCTTGCCAAAGTATCATTTGGTAAAAGAAGACGGCCATTTTTTGGATGAGATGCAACTCCTTTCAGGAGATCATAAACTAGATCTCTCCAACAGATTCGTAAAAGACGAGGAAGTTGCAGTGGATATCATAAAAGATTTGGCACATCGAGGGCTTTTGTTTAAAAAAGAAAAATATGAGCACTCATATCCACATTGCTGGAGATGTAAAACCTCACTTATCTATTATGCTCGCGATTCTTGGTATATAAAAATGTCATCTTTACGAGAGGAATTGGTCAAAGAAAATGAAGGAATTCATTGGGAGCCGGAGTATATAAAAGAAGGTCGTTTTGGCGAGTGGTTGCGAGAAATCAAGGACTGGGCAATATCACGTGAGCGATATTGGGGAACTCCACTGCCCGTATGGAGACGGGCAGTGACGCAGACAGACGCAGACTTGACGCAGACAAACGCGGACGAATACATTGTGGTTGGGTCAATCGATGAATTAAAAAAGTACACTAAAAAATCCGGAAATAAATACTTTGTCATGCGTCACGGAGAAGCGATCGATAATGTAAAGAACATCCTTGATCCCAAGGGCGATCCCGACAATCACCTGACTGAAACAGGCAAGAAAGAGATAATTTCCGCATCGAAAGAACTAAAACAAAAAAACATAGACATTATAATTACTTCGCCGTTTCTGCGCACTCGAGAGACTGCAGAAGTTGTCAGGTGCGAACTGAATTTACATGAGAGCACTGTTATAGTCGATGAGCGTCTACATGAATTCAATGAATCTGGTGTAGAACTCGTGCGTAAGCGGATGGGCAAATTTATCTTCGAGACAGAAAATCGCTATACCGGGAAAAATATTCTCATTATTTCTCACGGCAATCCTTTATGGGTTCTACATAAAATCGTCACTTGGCAACCGAGCAACGATTTTGTAGAACAGGAAATGTTGCATACAGCAGAAGTCCGAGAGATACCTTTCACCCTTATGCCTCACAATGAAAATTATGAGCCGGATTTGCATAGGCCGTTTATTGACCAGGTGGAACTTGTAGATGAAAATGGAGAACCTCTTACACGTGTCAAAGAAGTAATGGACGTCTGGTTTGACTCCGGAGCTATGCCGTTTGCTCAAGCACATTATCCCTTTGAAACTACAGATAAAGATTTACTCTATCCGGCGGATTATATTGCTGAAGCTATTGACCAGACACGTGGTTGGTTTTATACACTCCACGCCATTGGTGTTTTAATGGGTAAAGGCAAGGCGTATAAAAATGTTATTTGCCTCGGGCATATTTTAGATGAAAAAGGTAAAAAAATGTCTAAATCTCTCGGCAACATTGTTGAGCCAGAGATAATGCTTGAGAAATACGGTGCGGACGCGCTCCGCCTCTGGATGTACTCGGTAAATCAGCCAGGGGATTCAAAAAACTTTGATGAAAAAACAGTGGACGAAATTGTTAAAAAAGTTTTTAATCCTGCCGAAAATATTTTAGCTTTCTATGATTTATATAAGGATGAAACTTTTGTGCCAAGCGACAAGAGTCAAAATATTTTGGATAGATGGATTATCGTTCGACTCTACGAAATGGTCTCTTGTGGTACCAAATCACTTGATCAGTATAAAATTTTCGAAGCAGCGCGGGTGATTCGCGAATTCGTGAATGACTTTTCCACATGGTATATCCGTCGTTCCCGCGAAAGATTTAAATCGGAGAATGTAGAAGAGAGAAAAGAAGCTCTACAGACAACACGTTTTGTATTTTTGGAACTGGTCAAATATATGGCGCCATTCACACCTTTCTTTGCAGAGAATAGCTACCTACGGTTGAAAATGGACTCGGACCTAGAGAGTGTGCATTTGTGTAATTGGCCAAATACCCAAAAGGTAGAGCATACTCTTATACAAGACATGCAAAAAGTCCGTCAGGTTGTCACTTCAGCTCTTGAGCTTCGTCAGAAATTTGGATATAAAGTTCGCCAGCCACTCACATCACTTACCATACCAAATGACTTTACGCAGGAACTCCTGGATGTGATTGCCGACGAAGTCAATGTTAAAGAGGTAAAAATCGCAGAAGGGGAAATCAAATTGGATACAAATCTGACAGATGAACTTATTGAAGAAGGTAAGGTGCGTGACGCTATTCGTGCTATCCAAGAATGGCGAAAAGAAAAAAAAATCAAGCCGGGAGAAGTAACGCAGTATTCCATGCCGGAATCGGAAAAAGAATTTTTCATAAAACACGCCGAAGAAATCAAAAAAGCAACTAATATAGAATTTTAAATTTTAATTTATAAATTTTAAATCAAATTCAATTTTTAAAACTTAAAATTTTAAATTTAAAATTATTTGTATGTTATATCACATCTATACAACGGACGGGATTATCTTGAAACGCTCTCCGTTTGGCGAGGCAAATGTACTATTGTATGTTTTGACAAAAGATTTAGGACTTGTCATGGCTTCTGCCCAATCAGCTCGTCTTTCAAAATCAAAGTTGCGTCATGGTTTGCAAGAGTATAGTCATGTCTTGGCATCGTTTGTCAAAGGCAAGAATGGTTGGAAATTGACCAATGTTTCCGAGAAAGGGAGTTTCTTTTTTGATTTACCAAGGCCATACACCAGAGTGTTGGCCCAAATTGTTTTTATTTTGATTAAAATGATGCCGGGGGAGCATCCTCATCCGGAAATTTTTCAGACTGTCCGCTCCGGTTTTGAATTTCTAAAAAATCTTCCTGAAATTGAAGTCAAAAATTTTGAAATTCTCTTGGTTTTGCGGATTCTCCACGAACTGGGCTATGTAGCTCAAAGTTCCAATACAGAAACATTTTTGAATGATTTAAACACATGGAGTAATGAATTTTTAGAAAAAATCTCCGAAAAAAAGCAGGCACTGGTGGAAATAATAAATAAAGCTATGAAAGAGAGCCAACTATAAGAGGATTTTTTGGATTTATTGTTTGATGTACAAATCATCGGCAATCTGTTGTTTTTGTGTTTTTTTCGTCCACTATGGTATACTTGAGGTATACTCAATGTTGTATTTACTAGTCATGCGATACAACAGATTAGAGAAAGAAAGCTCTCGAAGATACTCGTTACCTTTTCAGTTAAAAATTCTACTGTTATAAAGCGACAAGTAGACGGACGGTATCGACACATGAAGCTTTTTAAAGAAAGACAGAAGACATTTCTTCTCGTTGCTATTGTAGAGAAATCAGTAAGAGAGTTATCCGTTGTCACTGTTTTTAAGACATCTAAAATAAAAAAATATCTATGAAATTTTCATACAATAAAAAAATAGACGCTCTTTACATACGGTTCAATGACAAACCTATTATTGAGAGCGATCAAGTTTCAGATAGTATAATCATTGATTATGACAAAAATGGACGTATCATCGCTTTGGAAATCCTAGATGCTTCAAAAAAGATGGCGAAAGATATCTACTCGAATTTTTTAAAAAAGAATCTTCCAATAAATCTGGAATTAGTTTCTCGATAAACAAAACCATCAAAGAGAGCCATGCATAAGGCTACTTTTTAGAACCTTGACTTTTATATATCATATGGTGTATAATAGAAAGGTAAAAAGTTCTTTAAAATTGCGAAAAAACAATCAGTTTGCCACAGTGGAAAACGCCTTATTTGTAGGACTTTCTCCGCTGTGGCAAAACTAAAACGGTTAGCCCAACAGTAAAAGTAAACAAAGCAACGAGTTCGTAAGAACATGTTGCAAAGAAAGGAAACCAGTCATGTCTGACAAGTTGACTCTTGACGTTGTTCAAGCCGCTGAAATCAAGTACGGGGCCGAGAGAAACGGCGCGACAAACGCCGATCTTAAAGCCCTATCTTCTGGAGATATGTTTGCTCTGATTCTTCCTATCCTTCGCGGATATGGACGGGTTGTGGTCGATATCCTCCAGAAAATTGGTGAGACAAATTTTCCTGGCGCAAAGAAATTTGTCGCCAAAGAAAATTTCAAGCTAAAGAAGGACGGAGGAATCTGTTCTTACCTCGGCTCAAACTTCACGGCGTGGTTTATGGGCAAAGTCGAGGACGATGTCGCACCGTCGACCCTCACCTACGCAAAACTAACGAAGAATTCCAAGGACGATGCCATCGTGGCGTCCTTGGGAGGAGAGGACAAAGCAAAGACGTCCTTGGTAGAGATTTTCCATCGAATATCTCTCCAACCTAACGGCGAAACGGGTTCGCTGCTCACCTCCGGATGGGCAAACATCTTCTATGTTGAAGATGTCAATGGGGTCCTTCGTACCGTGCTCGTGCACTGGAGCGGCGGCGGTTGGGGTGTCGATGCCATTCCCGTTGTCAGCCCGGTCGACTGGGGCGCTGACCGTCTGGTGTTCTCTCGCAATCCCTTGGGCACTCAGGCAGTTTAATTCTGACCCTGTTTGATCCTTGGACCCTTGGACACTTTGACTCTTTGAAATTTTTGGAGCAATCCGAAAATTTCAAAGAGTCATTTTCATATCTAGATGTCTGTTATACTTATCTCGGAACTATGTGTCACGCGACAGTTACGGCTTTTGCGTCATAGTTTCAAAATATTTTTCTCGAGAATTATGTCGGGTATGCCTTGTATAAGAGTGGGGAAAATATTTTTCAAAAAATAACAATAATTGGTACATAAAACTGGTGGACTTTTAGGTCCCAAATAAAATTCAACAGTTCATTTTTTGAATTATGGTGTCATGGATGGTTTTTTGTACGATAACGCTGGTGCTTCGTACCGTGAACGTGAACTGGAACGACGACGGTTGGAATGTCGATGCCAATCCCGTTGACAACCCGAACGACTGGAACGCTGACAATCTGGTGTTCTCTCGAAACTGTTGTTTTTCTCTCGCTCCACTACGGAATGAGAGTTTTTTGTTTCTCTAGCAAACCCTTTCGCCATGAACCAAGCTGTTGCCCGATGTTTTCAAATTCTCCGGAAATAACTGCGTATTTTTCTGTTGGTATCAGTTTGCTTTCCCACGCCAGTTGCATGAAGAATTTGAGATTATCAAGCTTTGCTATGCTTCGTGAAAGCATCAATATTTTTTGCTCTTGTGCCAGATAGACAGAAGCAAATGTCAGTTCCAGTAGGTCAAGAAATGATTGTTCAATCTTTTGTCCGATGCCAAATCGCTCTACTTTTGGAAAATCTCTATGAATAGGAAGCCACAGACGATATGCTTCTTTTTCTTTGAGGAGCACCTTGGGTGCTTCTCGGGGGGGGGGTAATGGTACTATTATTTGTATGAGTCATGGATATAAAGATATCATATCTTTGGAAAATCTATATGAAGCATGGCAAGAGTTTGTCCGTGGCAAGAAACAGAAACGAGATGTGATGGA
>Ga0209541_10002641_pt1 | contig 33739 bp, 34 predicted proteins | sample RifCSPlowO2_01_FD_184027 | JGI IMG/M metagenome (GOLD analysis project Ga0209541, IMG submission 184027) | Groundwater microbial communities from Rifle, Colorado - Rifle CSP2_plank lowO2_0.1 (SPAdes) (version 2) | ecosystem: Environmental > Aquatic > Deep subsurface > Groundwater | place...
CCCGCCTCACCCGCGCCCTTAATCTTAATAATTTGTCCGTCGGAGATACCCGGCAAGATATTGTAATTAATTTCTTTAGCTCCCATATATCTCCCGGCGCCCTTACAGTTTTTGCACACTTGATTCGGTTTCTTGCCGGAACCGAAACATTCGTTACAAGTTCTTACTTGCGAGAAATTGCCGAAAAACGTTTTGCGCGTTTCATTTATCTCACCTCTGCCGCTACAGGCGTTACACGTCTTTACGCCCACCTTAACGTCGTAGCCATGGCCGCCGCATACCTCGCATTTCATGAGCGCGTCATAGCGCAATTTTTTTGTAATTCCCCTGAAGGCCTCTTCAAGAGTAATCGACTCTTCTACCTCTAAGTCGGCTCCGCGTTCGTAACTTCGCCTTTTTTGCTTCACGCCCAGCCCGTCAAAGAACGCCTCAAAAATATCATTCATGTCTACACCTCCCCCTCCACTAAAATTAACATCACTAAAGTTCCAACCTTGAGTATTGCCAAAGCCCCAGCCGGAGGCTGGTCCGCCTCCGGCGCTGAAGTCCGCGTTACCATACTGGTCGTAAGCGCTTCGCTTTTCTTTGTTCGAAAGCACTTGGTATGCCTCGTTAATCTCCTTAAATTTGCCCTCGTCGCCGCCCTTTTTATCCGGGTGATGCTCATGGGCTAAACTACGAAAAGCTTTTTTTATCTGCTCTTCGGAAGCGTTATTTTCAATTCCTAAAATTTTATAATAATCTTTGGGCATAATAATAGTTATTAGTAGTTAGCCACTAGCCATAAGTAATAGATTCAAAATACTTATCATGATTGATTTTAAACTAGTGGCTAAACCCTAGTGGCTAGTCACTATTTTCTATTTCATGATGATAATTTCTTTACTCTGCGCTTCCAGCACTACTATGCCGAAACCGGACGCAATTAAAATTTCGTAAAGAAGCACGGCGAGAAGAGAAACTACCAAATAAAAAATCATGCCCAAGCTTTTAACCATTAAAAATAACACGACTCCCAGTGTGACAGTTATCCATGTCTGCTTCTCGGTCGAAACTCCTCTAAGAAATTCGACAAGACTTTTATAAAAGACATCAATAAGTTTGTCGTTATCTGAAAATTCCACGTTGTTTAGATATTCTTTCTTCATCATGTCTTTAAAACTTCTAACAGCCAGCGCTGTTTGAGCGGCCTTAACTTCTCGCGGTAGCGCCTTAAACGTTGAGTTGTCCTCGAGAGACGAGGCAATATATTTATTGGCCGCATCGGCAAAGGTATCAGATAAAGAAAGCTGGGGATAAAAATAATGTATGATGACGTCACTAGGTAAGACAATCCGGTTAAATGTAGCCTGCGAAATCATGGCTACATTCGCGTGTGAAAGCGAAAGATAACCGAGTACAATGAAAAATGAAAGCGCGGTAACACCCTTAGGTAGAACCGCTCTCGCAATCCTGCGCGGCTTGATTTTCAAGCCGTATTTTACTTCATTTCTGCCTGCCAGGTACGAGAGAAAACTGAAAAGGCAGGCCGCAATAACACCCGACACGATAAAAACCAATGACCCGAAAATAAAGAAAGAAATAAGTCCGACGCCTTCCAAAAAAAGAAAAGCACCAAAACGGCTTAACTCTTTCAAGAAGATCGCCTTAATAAAGAGCAAAATTAAAAATATAGTAGCAGCAAGAACAAACACTGCAAAATGAGTCGAAGAAAACGAACTGTAAAAAAGTGAGAGCGAATAAGAAAGAAAAACCGCGGAAGCTACTCCTAAGAAGCCGATGCTATTTACCTTGCCAAGCGAATAATCAACATCGGTGTCGACTTCCGGATTATTAAGATGACGGGTTTGATCCATCATTGTTTTCTTTATGATCTTCCTTGACTTCGCCCTCCTTCATGGGCTCGTTTTTATTATATAGAGTTTCGCCTATTTTTTGTATTTCAGAAGAAAGTTCATCGCTCGCGGATTTCATTTTTGTAACTGCCGCCTCGCCTTCACCCGCATTCATCGCTTCGGCCTCTTTTATCGCTGATTTTAGCGCCTCGATCTTTTCGGCTATCTTGATCTTTATTTCTTCTGAAACTTTCTCACCTGCGTCTTTAAGCGACTTCTCCGAGAGATACACCAGAGACTCCGCCTGATTTTTCGCTTCAATAATATCGCGCTTTTTGCGATCTGATTCGGCGTGCTCGGCCGCTTCACGCTTTAGCCGCTCAACCTCTTCTTTTGAAAGCGCCGTTGAAGCTTCGATTTTTACGCTTTGGGTCTTGCCAGAGGCTTTGTCTTTGGCGGAAACATTCAAGATACCGTTCGCGTCAATATCAAACGTTACCTCGATCTGCGGCAAGCCGCGGGGCGCCGGCGGAATACCGTCTAAAATAAATCGCGCCAATGTTTTATTGTCCGAGGCCATCGGGCGCTCGCCTTGAAGCACGTGGATTTCGACCGAAGATTGATTGTCGGCGGCTGTTGAAAAAACTTGCGTCTTCGAAGTCGGAATAGTTGTATTTTTGCTGATCATCGGCGTCGCCACGGAGCCGAGCGTCTCGATCGAAAGTGTAAGCGGTGTTACGTCAAGTAGAAGAATATCCTTCACGTCCCCCTGCAAAATGCCCGCCTGAATGGCGGCGCCAATCGCCACCACTTCGTCTGGATTAATACCCTTGTGGGGTTCCTTGCTAAAAAGTTTCTTCACTGCCTCCACTATAGCCGGCATACGTGTCTGACCGCCTACCAAAATTATTTCGTCGATTTCCGAAAGTTTGAAGCCGGCTCCCTTCGGCGGCGCGGTAGTCACCGTTTCTTCGACTAGCTTAATTGAGCGATCAACGTATTCCTTTACCAATTCTTCAAGTTTGGCCCGTGTAAGTTTCATCAAGAAGTGCTTCGGACCAGCGGCGTCGGAGCTGATATAGGGCAAATTAATTTCCGTCTCAAGCGCGGTCGAAAGTTCGTGTTTGGCGCGTTCAGCCGCCTCTTTTAGTCTCTGCAAAGCCAATGGGTCTTTCGTAATATCAATGCCTTCTTGCTTTCTATACTCGCCTGCAAGATACTCATTGATCTTCTTATCAAAATCATCTCCGCCGAGACGCGTATCGCCTCCGGTTGCTTTCACCTCAACAGTATCATCTCCTACCTCGAGTACGGAAATATCAAAGGTGCCACCGCCAAAATCATAAACGACAATCTTTTCGTTCTTTTTTTTGTTTAAGCCGTAAGCCAAAGCCGCGGCCGTCGGTTCGTTTATAATGCGAAGTACCTTTAATCCGGCAATTTCGCCGGCGTTTTTGGTCGCCTGCCGTTCCGAATCATCAAAATAAGCCGGCACGGTAATAACCGCCTCTTCTATTTTTTCACCTAATTTCACTTCGGCATCGGCTTTAAGCTTTCCCAAAACCATCGCGGAAATTTCTTCGGGCTTGTGCCATGTCTCTCCCATTTTTATCTCGATGCCGCCGGAAGCAGATTCTTTAATTTCATATGGCAGCCATTCTTTATCCTTTTTAACACCCGAATCACTCCACTTCCGCCCAATCAGACGCTTCACCGAGAAAATAGTGTTTTTTGGGTTTGTGATGCCCTGCCGTTTGGCGAGTAAGCCCACTAATCTCTCGTTTGATTTCGAGAGCCCCGCGACCGACGGCGTAGTGCGATTGCCCTCGCTGTTTTCGACAATCTTCGGCTCACCGCCTTCCATCACGGCCGTCGCTGAATTGGTTGTTCCTAAATCTATTCCTAAAATTTTTGACATAAGTTTATTTTTTATTGTGTATTACCTTGACCTTTGCCTCGTACCAGATCGAGCGCGATCCCAATTTAATACGATGCTATGTTATATTGTTATTTATCTTGTTTGATATATTTTACAACTTATTTTTCTGATTAGGCGCTCGGCTCGGTACGGGATTTGCTTAATTTTACTCTCGCCGGCTTAATGACCTTGCCTTGTAATACATAACCAGACTCCAAGACTTCAATAATTGTACCATCAGGCATATCTCCTTCCTCTTCACTTAGGACCTCATGAAGAGCAGGGCTAAATGCGTCGCCCGGTTTCACTTCCATCGCTGATAACCCACGCTTCTTTAAAATTTCCTCTAATTGAGACCTAATGAGAGCTATGCCCTCGTTACTAACTCCTGTTTTCTCCGCCGCGGCGATGGCAAGATCAAAATTACTCAAGACGGTGATAAGCTCCTTAATGATATCGGCATTGCCGAACTTTATCACTTCTTCCAGTCTCTTCAGTTCTTCATTTTTATAGTTCTGGAAGTCGGCTTTGGTCCTCCGCCAGCCGTTTAAGTATTCATCCTTCTCACGCGTGATCAGCTCCAGTTTTTCCCGCAGTTCTTTAGCTTCGTCGGAGACATCTAATTCCTTTGGTGGAGAATTTTCGCTCTCTAGCTCATCATTGGGCTCGTTATTATTTTTTGTAATATCATCCATGGTTTTATGCTTTATTTCTCTGAAGAGCTCTTTTTAAGCCGCGGAAGGTGCGCACATTTTTCGCGTAATCCGCGCGCTTCGGCTGAATAGCTATCAAAAAGAAATTATGTTTATTGGGCATTTCGTAAAAGTCGCAGATAGTTGAAAGATTTTTATTTTTGGCAAGCGGGCTTTTCTCGCCGATAAAGACTTCAAGACCGTCACGGCGTATATCTTTCCGCTCAACATATTTTTCAATACGTTCGTCCAAGGCCTCCAGGTCCCGAGCAACTTCGCGGAATGTTTCCGCGCCGCTTGCATCCAGCGCTTCAAAAAGCTCATCAAGTCCGCTTTGCGCCATGCGATTATCCCCAAAGATAAAACCGGCGCTCATGGCATGAAGTTCGTGAGCCATACCCTCGACAAAATCGTCAAACTCACCCTGAAAAATCGTATCGGCCAGATTGAAAAGCGCACGAGAAGGATTGATATCTCTCTGCGGTTTCTGCTTCAAATATTCGATATAGAACTCATAGGCGCTGTCGGTTGGTACGCGTCCGCCAGACGTGTAGGGCTGTGAGAGGTAGCCGCCTGCTTCAAGTTCATTTAATTCAGAACGGATACTCGCCGGACGAATGCCAAAATCATAACGCCTAAAGAGCAGTCTAGAACTCACCGGCTCGCTACCATTAATATATTCTTCCACCGTTGCGAGTAAAATCTCCACTTGTCTATCCTTCAGCATACTCCCATTATAGCAATTGGCAGTCTAGTGTCAAGAGTGCCAAGTGGTTCGGCTAGCTTTTCTACCGGAACCAAAATAGTTTTGCTCCAGCGGCAAAACTTTCTTCCCCTCGTTCCAACGGCAGAACTAAGCCCGTTGGGACTGCCCGCTTCGCCGAAGCGTGAGCGAGGCGAGCGGGATGTTCCGTACTAAAAGCTAGCCTCACCCTAGAAAGAACAAAAACAAGACCTTATCGCATAAGAACTATTTGGAGTTATTAATTGTGTTACAAAACTAATCATTAAGGTTCCTTAAGTTAAGCTTCGGCCATTTTTCCAGCCACTTTTTTTGTCCAACCCGCTTTTTGACCCTTTCTATACTAATAAATTTTGGACTGGGCCTAACAATTAGATTTACCAAGTCATTGATGCCATAGGGAGCAATCAGTTTTAACTGCCCGTTTTCAATTTTTATGCCAGTGGCCGTAGCCGTCTCCGGCCATTTTGAGATAGCGTCTTTAGTAGATTCATAGGGTGGCAAATTATTCCACTTATGGGCATAAATTTGATTTACTATTTCCCAGTTAAGACCCGTTTCTTTTTTAAGTTGCTCTGATAACTTTTTATCATCGCTTTCATCATTGCCGTTAGGATCGAAATAGATTAAATCAATATCGGCAGTATCAACCCTATCCCTGCTAATCCCATGCAAACAATCCCAAACTTTATTTCTTATGAAGCCGGCGCCTATGGCCCAATCAGGCAGATTCAATTTTTCCGCGATATGCAGAATATCCATCATCCATTTGTCAGCGTTTACCAAATTTAGGATGTCTTGCTCTGTCATAAATTCCTAACTTTTTTACTATGTTGCCATGATAAGCAGAATAATCCCCACGCATCACATAGTTGGTGCGCCCCGCGCTATCCATTTCTCTTATATTATTTCTTTGGCCATCCCCTTTCGTTTTCTTTTCGATTAATAAACCAAGGATCTTGGGGGTTCCACCAGGCGTCAGGATGCGTTTTTACAAGAAGTTTGCCGATTACTTTACCTTGCGGAGTTTTTAAACGCTTCAGAGCGTCCAAGGCCCATTCCCGCGCCTTTGTGTTACCCTTGATTTCTTCTCGGCGCAATGTCGCGATCCACTCAAGGTTATCAGCGTCTTTTACGATTTTTGCTTCAAGAGTTTTTCGCTCCTGTTCCTCTTTAAAAAGTTCGGCAATTTCCGATCCAAAAGGAACACCGCGAGCAATATCTTTCACGGCCTCTGCTTCTGCCAGTCTTCCGTACCGTTGATGCACATAATTATGATCCGATGTCCTGCCCTCCCCAATATCGTGAAAGAGCGCCATAAGCACTATCTTCTGTTTGTTGGCCTTTTTCTCAAGATGCGAGAGCGCATACGCGATCATTGTCGTATGAAAAAGATGTTCGGCTACCGATTGACTGCCGCTCCCAAGAAACCAGAAGCCGGATCGCGGGGTTTGACTGTGTATATTCGTCTCGTAAATAAAGTTAACAATTTGATCGTATATATCTTTTTTCATATTTATAAAAACTTATTCATGTATTTCCTCAATCTTCGCCGTTAGCATTTTTTCAATCTCCCCATTCGCGCTATCTACAATTTTTTGGATTTTTTCTTTCAATTTAAAGCGTTCGCTTTCATTTACTTCGCCCGCGTCTTCTTTTATCTTTACCTCTCTCATTATTTCATCGCGCTCGCGGCGAACTTTAATGCGTTCATCTTCCGCCATTCTTTTTATAAGTTTTATGAGTTCATCGCGACGCTCATTCGTAAGCGGCGGCAAATTAAGGCGAATGGTATTGCCGTCAATATTGGGCGTAAGACCAATGCCTGATGTCTCAATAGCTTTTGATATCGGCCCTAGGGCGTTTTTATCCCATACGGAAATCACGATTTCGCGTGGCGGAATTATACTTACAGTACCTGAAGCTTTTATAGGAATCATTTCTCCGTAATAATCAATTTTAATGTCCTCAACCAGTTTAGTCGTCGGCCGATTGGTGCGAATAGACAAAAACTCATCCAAAAGTTTTTTTGAGATTTCCTTAAGCCGAGCCTCAAAATTTTTCAGTTCTTCTTCCATTATATTTATAATATGGCAGCAAAATAGAAAAAACAATGATATTTTATGTAAACAAAATTCGGCAACCGTGAGTTGGTCGCCGACTGATTATCTTGGTTGAGTTATGCGGAATCACAAAGTCTAGGGAACCTTTACGTTATGACCACTGTCTTGGCCTTTTGGCACCCAGATAACTCGTGGAGTTCCGGCATTTTTGGGCACAAAGCGCGCCATCAGCTTGGTGTTCGGATCAGTCCTCCACCTCTCAAAGAAATGGTAGTCATTCCCCGTACTGAAGTGATAGAGTTCGAGCCACTCATCCTGCTTTTGCGAATAACCAAACTTACGAAAAAGCCTGATGAGCACACCGGTATGTCCGACTACACTATTCAACACCACGTAATTTACCACATGATCTTTATTAACCTGATGGGTTGTGTCTAATAGGTGTAAGAACATCCACGGGACAAGTCGCATACCGAAGCGATAGTCAACTTGCGTCGGGGCCTCGTAGATGCGAGATTTATCATTAACCTCGCACAAAAGAGACTCTTCTAGGCTGTCATTTCCATTGACTCTATTAGCCGTATAGATCCTGGTTATGCAGGGGGTAGGAAAACAAACCGAAACTCTTGACTCTAATAGTAATCCGGGCAAATCAAGAACGAGATAGACTGGATTGCCTTGTGAAAGCACCCAAAAGAGGGTATTGTCGTCTCTGATAAAAATCTCATCGTTATAAGTCCCGTCCAGCCTAAGATTCAGTTCCGGTAACCACCCAGATATCTTCGGTCCTAGTGGCATGGTGGCCTCCTAGTTTAGTAGGTTATTTTGTACAGTTACTATCGTTACTATCTTAATTTTTCGGTAATATGTCAAATACAAAAAGTCCCGCCTAAATGAGCACGGGGCTGTGTTTTTGGAACTATGTTTTAGTGAGTCAAGAATCCTAGTTACTGTAAGAGCTCTACTCTGCCTCCGATAAGCGGCTTGTCGGTCAGTTGCCATGAAGAAACCCAATTAAGGGAACGGTTACGAAAGAAGTAGAACCTATTTCTTGTTTGCGCAACCACAGCATCACCAATTTTAGGAAGCGTTTTCGACGACCTAAAATGGACAAAACTCCCCATCTGGCAACTAGTCATAATCATTGACCCCCGTTGAAGTCTGGGATCAATAATGCTATTCACCGTAAGAACCATTTCCATAAGGTTACCAGGTAGTCGTTTTATACTTGTGACACGACCAAGAATTTCCTGATCACCCTGGCAGTAGCTCACCGGGAAAATACCCAACCAGAATCTGGAACAAATGGCAAAAAGCCCGACAGCCAGAACAGCTAGGACAATTGGTGTCCAGCTCATGTTTTTCGCCTCCTGATTTAGTTTGAAACAATCGACTTTAAGCTAGGCTCTTTATATCATGTGCTGTTTTGCCGGTCAATAGCTCAAATACAAATTGTTTGCACTCATAACAAAATCAGACTTACTTTGAAGCCTGATTTTGTTTTTCTGGCTAGTGGCTAGTCGCGCTAGTGGCTAATCACTATTTTTTCACTCCCACAATCACCAGCTGTCCGTTGTTCGCCACATATAAGGGACCAAGCTTGCCAGATATCGGCATCGGTTCCTCAACTTTCCAATTCACGCCGCCATCCGCGCTCGCGTAAAGATTGGCGCCGATCGTTACGTAGATTCTGCCGTTTTGAACCGCGAACGAGGCGATCGAAGGACTCTTGGGCAAAATCGTATTAAGCGAGTCCCAGCTTGTGCCCCTATCAACCGAGCGAAAGATGCCGGCAGTTGAAGCCGAGTAAAGAATGGCGGTGTTCTTCAGGTCCGGCGTAAGACTTATAGAACTGCCGGACAAGAAAAAGGCAAACTCGCCGGAGGTATTTATTTCCGACCAGTTCACGCCAAAATCTTCGCTTGAGTACATATTGCCGTCCAAAAGCGAGACAAAAATATTTTTGCCGCCATTTGTTAAATTCAAGTCATGAATGCCCGAATCAAAATTCTTCACTGCCTGAAATGTCTTAGCGGCATAATCATAACGAATCATTCTGCCGTCCATAAGGCCAAGATATAAAAAGTTATTATCCGATGCCAAAGACAGCACCTTCACTCTGGCTTCTGTCCAGATAGGCGAGACAGTAAAGAAATTATCATCGGTCGCGTAAACTACGCCGTGGCCGTTTTTATAAGCCGCGGCAAAAATTCCGCCTGTATTAGGATTAAAAGCAAAATCATTGACCGCAGTTTTAGCGTCAATATTTTTTTCAAGATCAACAAAGCTGTGCCACGTTAAGCCGTTGTCTTTGCTAATCAAAATTCCCTGATCGGTACCGGCGTAATAAGTCCTATCCGAAAAAGCCGCGCCGTCTTTGCCACCAAACGCGTTAATAGTCAAAATACTCGGAGTTCCCGGCGCGTCTACTCCGGCTGATTTAAAAGTTTCTCCGCCGTCGTAGGAAATGGCCAGTTGTCCGACTTTGTTGACGCTAATCTGGCTAAGCGTGCCTCTGACGCCTTCAAGATCAAAACCCAAAGTCAAAATATTGGGCAGGAACATAAAAAGCACAATAATGGCGAAAATTACGAAAATAAATTGTAGTGTTGTAGTCATATCCTGTAGGAAATAAAATATTTTTTGCGACTATTGTTAAATTATTTTGTAATCTTAGACACTTTTTACCACGTATATGCGCGAGGTAGTGAGTAAAAAATATTTTAATTTTTCACTCAATTTCCTACGGGACATACGTTTGTGATATAGGGCTGACTTCATAAAAAGCTATAATAAATGGCTCTTTTTTGGAAGTTTTCACCCTAGTATTGCTTATTATACCATAAACTACTTAAATATGCAAGTTGTAACCTTCTATTTAAAGAAAGAGAGGATATAAGGGCTTTCCGCTCCAAAACGGCACCCAAAAACGAGGCATGCCTCACTGGGTCTTGGCTTAATTTGAAAATGATCGCGTCCAGAAATAGTAATGTCTTATCGCCTCCCACTTCAGTCCCCTTGCCGGTTACCGATTTAATAATTTCACTTCGTTCGCGTTTATCGCTTTTTAAAAACTGCTCGGCAAAATGCATGACTTCTTCCGGAATATTATTTTTATTTCTTTCTGATGTTGCGTCTTCGGTAAGATAAATTTTTGGAAACCGCGAGCGGAGCGTGGGTAAAAGATTCTCTTCATTTTTTAAAATAATAAATATTTGCGAGTTTGGCGGTGGATCTTCAGAAATCTTAAGAAGCGCGTTTTGCGCTTCTGGCGTAAGTGTGTCTCCATTCACTATAACTGCCGTTTTCTTGGGACTTTTAATCGGCTTTTGCCACAAGAATTCTTTGAGACGTCTTACGGTATCAATACCGATAGAATCATTATTATTTACTTCTCCGCCTTTAGCGGATCCGCCTCCGGCGGAGAAAAATTTCGTATCTATAAGAGGCGCGCCGTTAGGTTCTGTGGTGTGAGTAGAAGTATCAGCCAAATTTTCCAGCTTTTTTAAAAGTTGTTCAAGTGAATTTTTTATTGCCTGTATATCTCTTCCTACGAAAAGGTAGCCGTGTGACAGCGCGTCTTTATCTAAAACCTTTCTTATTTGATCTATTATTGACATTTTAAAAATAAGACCACATCACAGGTTAATATCAGTTAAAGTTTCAGCAATTTACCGTCGAAAGCAGAAGAAATCAAAACGGTGCCATTGCCTCGACATACCTTTCCGATTATAGCTGCGTTTTTTATTTTGGCTATAATTTTCTTGGCTTGGTGCGGCGGAACGGACAGAACAAACCCGATCCCGCAATTGAATGTTGAATACATGGCCCGACTTGAAACTCCCCTATTATATAATTCGTAAAATATTTTTTGAGGCATCAATGTTTTGGGCTGAGATATTATTGCGTCGGCACCACTTAGAATATCCTTAATTTTAGTGAAAGCGCCGCCGGTAATATGCATCATGCCGTTGATTTTATATTTTGAAAGTAAAGACAATACGATATCAAGATAAATCGCGGTTGGTTTTATAAAATCGCTTTGATACTGCCTACTAAAGACACTTCTCGCCTTTGTAATGCCATTTGAATGAAGCCCATTGCTTTTTAAGCCAATTAAAATGTCGCCAATCTTGCACTGATTTTTTCTCCGAGATTTTACGAAGCCCGAAACTGTGATACTTATATCCATGCCGCTTGTGTTATTATGTATGGAAGTCTCCCCTCCCGTCATTACAATCTTGCGTTTTTTACACTCTGAAACAAGCGCGTGTACAATCTTTAAAATCGCAAAGTGATCATCCCTTGGAAGCACAATATGATTCTGAAGCGCGTAAGGTACTGCTCCCATCATGGCCAGATCGTTAAGATTCATGGCTAGCGCGTCGATGACCGCGTTTTTAAAAGTGCGCTTCCGCCAGTAGTATACGCCTTTGGTGCCGATGCCATCAGTATGTTGGATTTCGGGAAATGAAAATTTCTTTTTTATAATCGGATAAAGCCCGCGCTCTATTTTTACATGCGGTGTCTGCCATGTGCTCTCAATTAATTTGAGAATCTGATGTTTATACGGTTTTGTTGGATTGTACATAAATTCGTTACACTGTTAGTCTAGCAAATCCCTTAAATTTAACTCTGCTCCGCCTAAAAAAGCGAGTCCGGTTTTCGTACGGAATGGAACAGCCGCTCTGCCCACTGCGAGAAATAGCCCCGTATAAAGTAAGAACTTCACGTGATAAATTCTCGCATGGTTCGACCCCTCAGCATGACTCGGGACAGGCAATGTTCACCACAAGTTGGTTCGGTTCTGCTCACCACAAGTAGAACGTCTCGCCACGCCCAGTCAAAGGCGAGATTCCGCTAAAGCGGCGAGGGGAGCCTGATGGCTTTGTTCTGCTGAGGATGGAATTATAAAAAGAAGTATTTCAATATCCAGCGATACGATTAATCGTATCGCTCATCTCAAATGTTTTGCTCATTTTTGCAATTCGAGAGCCAGCGGGCATTTGCCGCATCGGTCCAACCATCCTGAGCTCATCGTTAAAGAAGAGCAAATGAACCGCGCGTTCTAGTAGAGAACTAATTCAAGCGAGCTTATTTAAAAGCGTCCTCTTATAAACATCAATATGATTCAAGATAAGTCCCGTGCCTTTAGCGACGCAAAAAAGCGGATCTTCCGCCAAATAAGTCTGCACACCCAGCATGCGCTCAAAAAATTCGCCAAGATACCTCAACTGCGAACCACCACCCGAGAGTAGTATGCCTTTTTCCATTACATCCGCCACCAGCTCCGGTGGTGTTTCATTAAAAACTTTTTGCACCGCTCCCGCGATATCAATTAGGTGGGCGTTCAGCGATTCGGCAATTTCATTAGAATTTACCACCAAATCTTTGGGCAATCCCGAGATAAGATCGCGTCCGCGCAAACGGAATTCAAGTTTGGTTTTTATGGGTAGTGCTGAACCGATTTCTATTTTTACGTTTTCGGCAGTTTGTTCACCGATCGCGATCGAGTATTTTTTCTTAATATAATCCATAATGGCCTGATCGCATCTATTGCCCGCAATTCTAACCGACGCCCACGAAACTATGCCGCCCAAAGAAACAATGGCGACCTCGGATGTGCCGCCACCGATATTAATTATCATGTTGCCCGAGTGAGCGTTAATGGGAATGCCGGCGCCCAGAGCCGCAAGTATCGGCTCCTTGACCACAAAAGCTTCCTTCGCTCCTGCTTCCCGAGCCGCGTTTATGACTGCACGTCGCTCTGTCTGCGTTATGCCGGCTGGCACAGAGATAACTACCTCTGGTTTTATAATATTAAATGATCCTACCGCCTTCGAAATAAAATAACGGAGCATCGCTTTTGTAATATAGTAATCGGCAATTACACCGTCTTTTAGAGGCCGGTAAGCCGCGATGTCTCCAGGCGTGCGTCCGATCATGTCTTTGGCTTCACGGCCGACGGCCAAGACTACGTTTTCCGGCACGCTCAAGGCCACGATGGTCGGTTCGTTAATCACAAACCCCTTGCCTGGCACAAAGACGATGGTATTCGCCGTGCCTAAATCTATGCCGATTTTATTGGTAAACATGCCGTTTTTGTCCAAGAGCAAAGCGATTGGTTACAAAACCGAGCACCCCGCTTTAATTTCACTTGGACGTTAATAAATAAAAATAGTTGTTGGGTAGATACGCATTATAATCCAATAATAAATAAAAGCAAAATTTGGGCGGGGTAAAAAATGCTAAGAACTAATTACACAGTAATAATTTAAAAATACTATAGTCCATTACTATAATTCTTTCTAGGCTATTTTAAAAAAACGTCCCCTTTTAACGGGGGACTCTCACAAATTGCTTGCCACCAAACTCACGGATAATTTGATCACATGCGTCCTTAACGCGTGGATCTTCAATCTCCTTCAGGCCAATCTCAAATCTACAGCCGCCGCTAGGCACCTCTTGAGCCATACAGCTAGTTTTGTTAAGTCCATGCTCATCAAAGATCTTTAGTACTGCGGTTAGTAAGCCAAGCTTGTTTTCTTCAGCCGAAAAATTAAAACACGCCGCACCGCTCCGTAAATCTCCTTCAAGACATATATGCCACTCGGTTGAATGCCCCGTCAAGGCTAGCTGATCTTTAGTAAAAACGCCCATGGCATCCCTTGCCATTGTTTCTAGCTCAGGCACGCGCCCTGCCCCAATCGCCCGAAGCGCGACCGAAGCGTCGCGAACAATAATCTTTGTATATGGATGATTCGTAAGAATATTCGCTACCACACTTCCCTGATTAAGAGAGCGTAGCATCGCATAGAACTGTAGCCAGCAGGGAGGTCCACCCAGTCGAATACCTTGGAAAAGCTTGGAGCCAAAAATCTTTCCCAGTTGTCCAACCAGTTGAGAAACTATCATCGGGATAACCTGACTTACGGTTGTAAGACTATCGTGTTCTTCTGGCGTACACCCCACAAGAACTGGATGCTTGGTCTTTAATAAATTCACTAACCATTCTTCCCATCTATTGTTATCCGTAGCTGGAGACAGAAATCCATACATTATTGACTGACCGCGAAGCGAGCGAGTCATCGGCCCCACCATAAAATGGAGGAAGCCGGTCGTTACCCCTTGCGCAATCAATCTTTCATCCAAGAGAACTGGAGTAATCGGCCCCCCAACTGGGTTTTGAATTGACGTGCCATGAAGCCATAGGGTATCAGGCTTGGCGTAAGGAATGAGATCGCGAATTATTGAAGCAACTTCAGAAATCGGCAGAACTGAGAAATAAACGACATCGGCCACTTTCACAACCTCTTTGTTAGTTAGTCCTTGTAAATTCTTTATATCAGAACCAATGACATCATAACCTGCTTCTCTGAAAAGCGGCGTAACCACATTAGTCGCCATCTGTCCAAGATTACCTATGATGCCGACGGTCTTTGGAGGAAACATGGCTTCTCCTTTTCAAGTTTTGTCTGTATGTTTTTATATCAAAATCATAAAACTCTGTCAAACCAGCCCCAATAGGACCAAATTTATAACTATAAATCTTTCTAGTGCTTGTAGAAAAGATAAGAGGCGGTCTCCGCGGAGACCGCCTCTAGATGTTGCTTAGGCCGCGACGAGTACACGCGTCAACCGGACACTGGCACCACCCAGAAGTCGCACATGAGCTCGCCAGGCTGTCTGATGAAGAGGTCGCGTCGTCGCGTAACCCGGCGGCCGTTCGCCAGCAACATGTCGTTCTCGTACCACGGCATGGTGCCTCGCCCGTCTTCATACGTGCGCACCGCCACGACCTTGGAACAGTCGTCCACCCGTCTGACCTCCTGCTTCCCGATCTGCTTCTCGAGCGTCGCTGCGATTTTTGGCTCCGTCCTACGTGAAACCGTGACGAGACCGAAAATGACCAGACCAACGACGCAAACCGAAATCAGAACCATTATCATCCTGTTCATGCTCTACCTCCTTGGATATTTGGACTACCACGGAAACCGTCGTGGCACGGTGCTCCTCTGACCGTCCCCCTAGTGGGGCGCGACCAGCAGAACGACGACTTCGTCCTTCAGCTCCTTGAGATACTCCTGGTTGGCGTTGAACTGCTTCTGGAGCTCCTCCGCCTTGTTCCGGTATACCTTCTGGCACTTCAGCGCGTAGTTGACGTCCCAGCTGCCACGATGCTGGTCGCGGTCGTGCTTTGCCCGCTCCATGCCGGCGTTCCAGGTCTCGAGCATCAGCCATCCGTGAGTCACAGCAGTTCCAAGCTTCAACTGCGCGATCTGCAGCATCTTTTAGACCGTTCTAATTCTCTTCTTCCCAAAACAAAGCTGGCATTTCACATAGAGTGCTACGGCCAATTCTTCCAAAGACGTAAAATGACTCTTATACAGAACGCCTCGGAGGCACATTGAGCTTGCCCTCCCACCGAAAGTTTTGGTGGGAGGGCTTGGTTTCCATTCTTACGGAATCAATGCGCCGAGAGTTAGCGGTCAGCTATCGCTGGAGTAGTCGAACCACGTGTTTTGGCCCGCTTAGCCGTAGCGTGAGCGAGGCGAGTAGAAAACTATTTCACGTTCCTTAAATCTCCCTCAAAACCTCAATCTTCGCACCCAGCTTAGTAAGCCGCGTACAGATGTCTTCATAACCGCGGTTAATGGAATAAACATTGCGCAAAATTGACACACCCTTGGCCGCGAGCATCGCGACGAGAATTATGGCAGCCGGACGAAGCGCGGGTGGACAGATTACTTCTGCCGGCCTAAGCTCAACCGGCCCGTCAATATAAATTCTGTGCGGATCGGCTAAAAGGATATTCGCACCCAATTTTGACAGCTCTGTATAGTAGATCGCTCGATTTTCAAAAACCCAATCGTGAATAAGCGTTCTCCCTCTTGCTTGTGTGGCAATCGGCACAAAAAAAGGCAGGTTATCGATATTTAATCCCGGAAACGGCACGGGGTGAATTTTTTCTTCAAGCGCGGTAAGTTTTGAATGGTAAGTTTTGATGTCCACGAGATTAGTAAAACCATTGCGCGCTTTATATCTTTTTAAAATCTTATATTTGAACCCCATTTTTTCCAGTTTCAAAAGCTCAAGCTCCAGAAAGTCAATGGGACAACGCTCAATGATAATCGAGGAGTTGGTGGTCGCGGCGATTGAGATAAAAAGCATGGACTCAATCGGATCTTCGCTGGGATAATAGGTGACAGATTTATTAATATCGTGTTTACCATGTATGGTGAGCGTTGTCGTGCCGATGCCTTCAATTTCAACACCCAATTCTTTCAGAAAATAGCAAAGATCCTGAATTTGATAATTAGCAGAGGCAAATTTAATAACAGTAGTACCGTGGGTTCTCGCCGCCGCCATCAGCGTGTTTTCGGTTACGGTATCGCCCGATTCGTAGAGTATCACTTCCGCGGGTTTTAGTTTTTTGGCTATTACCTCGTAAGATTCCTTGGTAGCTTTAATTTTTACGCCAAATTTTTCCAAGGCAAAAAGATGGGGACGAACGGTTCGGTCGCCAAGCTTACAGCCGCCCGGCTGGGGAATTCCAAAACGCTTGAATAAATGAATAAGCGGACCTAAAAGCAGAATAACGCTCCGAGTTTTCATGGCCGCGCCGACATTTATCGTCTTAGGGTTTATCTTACCTGGAATAATTTCGATGTCGTTACCAATCCATTTAACACCCGCGCCCATACTGGCTAAAACCTCTATCACTCGCTCAACTTCCTCGATGCGTGGCATGTTTTTTAGGAGTGTTTTGCCGCGGTTTAAAAGCGAAGCACACAGAAGCACCACGGCGGCATTTTTTGAAGTATTAGTTGTTATAGTCCCGCGCAGTTTTTCTCCGCCGATGATAGAAAAATTCATGGAGCTATTAGAGAGCGTGATGATATCTTTTTTAATCGCCCGGCTTATTTTCGCGATCATTTCGGTAGAAAAGTTTTGTTCGCCGTTCTCCATACGCGCCACCGCGCTCTGGCTCGTGCCTAAGGTCTTCGCAAGCATACCTTGGGTCATATGAATCTCACTGCGTCGCTTTAAAATCATCTCACCGATTTTTTTCTGGTCACCGACTGCGGGTCTGTGTTTAGTATTCATTTTTATATCATATATGATATATTTTTATAAATCAAATAAGTTGTTCACAGCGCATGTGTAATTACTAAAGAGCTATCATAAGCCCCGTCTTCACTGCCTACTCCGCCGAAGTAGCTTTAGCTACAAAGACCGGGAAAGTTTCAGGGCAGGTAGACTCTCGCGAATTTCCTCTGCTACACAGGGAGGACTGTGCTTTTGTACCGCACTATTGGCTCAATAATAAGCGAGAAATAGTTCTCGTACAGAACGTCTCGGAGGCGTATTGAGCTTGGTTTCCATTTCTATGGAATCAATGCGCCGAGAGCCAGCGGTGCATTTGTCGCAGGAATAAATGCACCGCGTGTTCTGGTAGAGAACTATTTTGAAACCCTTGACGGGTTATTTCCGCATGCTATCATCCAGGCAAGGTCAGGCTGTCAGTAGCACTGGTGCCCATGGAGGTCTCTGGGATGAGGCACGTCGTACAAGGTCTCCCCCAGTAAGTCAACACTGCCAGCCTGACCCCCCACCTCTCCTAGGTGGGGCTTTTTTACCAGATTTTACCAAAGAAGTATGGCAAGTTTATGTGTTAAAATTATATTCTAAAGGTTAGACACTATAGAATAGATAATATGTCTATCCAAAAACGCAAGATCTTTTTTTACATATTGCTCGCCATTTTTCTTCTTGGCGGCGGAGTGGTAACTTTATATTCTCAAGGTTACCGTTTTGACTACAAAACTATCGCAATTAGAAAGGTAGGTGGTGTTTTTGTGAGATCGGAACCGACCGACGCGTTCATATTTTTGGATGGCAAACAAATAAAAAATCAAAGTTGGCTGCTTCAAAATGGCACGCTTATCAGCAATCTCATCCCGGACACTTATACGCTCGAGTTAAAAAAAGATGGTTATCGTCCATGGAGAAAGCTTGTTACGATCGAGCCATCACTCGTAACCGAAGCCGATGCGATCATGCTCATTCCCGATACGGCGCCGATTTCTTTCGACTCGAATGTTATAAGTGTGCGAATTTCTGGAACAAATGTCATCGAGCAAAAATCAGATGGATCATTGAGGATAAATAACGAAAAGCATATGGCAACTGGCACGCTTTTAGCCGTAAGTCCAGATCAAAAGTCGGGACTCTTTTTAAACTCCAAAGGTAGCTTACATTTTATTAGAGACCTCGAGGCAGGATCGTCCATCTTAAACATAAGTCTGCTTTTTAACAATCTTTTGGAACGGATACTCCAGGTTTCAGAGAAAGCTACGATTGCCTATATTGCCTACCATCCCAACGACTCGCAAAAACTTTTTGTGGGCACTAAGAAGGCAGTTTATCTTATGGATAAGGAAAAGCTCACTCTGGCGCTACTTGAGGGTGGCGGCGTTCACTATTTCAAAGTTACCAATAACGGCTTCTTTTGGGTAAACGATAAAAATGAATTGCGAAGATACGACTATAAAAACCGAGAAAGGGAAACTGTAATGACCGATGTTGGCGATATAAAAGACATAGAAGTCCTGTCTAATTCCAGCGAGATTGGTTTTGCGATCTTAAAGAAAGACGGTTCGCTCTGGTTATTTAACCCCAATCTGACTGAAAAAAGTGAAGCTGCTGATCAGGCTAAGCTTTTCGTCTTTTCTCCGGACAATCAAAAAATAGTTTTTATCGATCGGGACGGTAAAATAAACATTCAAAGTCTAGTGAAGAAAGAAAAAAAGGCCTCATTCATACTGCCCATTGAAGGCGAGATTGATTCTCTCTTGTGGTGGCGTGATTCGGGGCATCTTTTTATCCGCTACACGGACGGGAAAATATATTTTACGGAAACAGACGGCATTATGCCGGTAAATAGCTATCTCCTAAGTGAAAATATAAACGCCTATGCTTATGATTCAAACCGAGACGTGCTCTTCATGTTACAAGGCACAAACTTGCTACGGTTTTCTTTAACAAAACAATAGTAAATTAGTGATTGGTAACTCGTAAATTAAGTCCACATGGGTAATCAGCCGCTAGTTTTGATTAGTATCTTTTAAATATTATGAAAGCTACGGTGGCGCCCAAGAGATCGTCGGCTAAGTCCTTAACAGTGTCAATCGCGCCTAGTTGGACCACATAAAAACCAAGCTGACTCTTAAAAAATACATCGTAAAAAAACTCATAAAATTCCCAAAATACACCGATAAGCGCGGCGGCACCCAAAACTAAAAGGAATTGATCAAAAAAACCGAGCGTGGGTAAAAGTTCTTTTCTGTTTTGCTCGAGGTACCAGAGAACGAACATAGCAATTAAAAATCCACCGGCCACATGCATGGGGATATCCAGCCACCAAATAAGCCAATACCAGTAATAATAGGTGGCTAGAACATGCACAGCTAAAAACACTACCAAAAGACCTAAGAGGATTTTAACATTCAGTAACTTACACATAACCTTTAGTTTAAGATAGGTAATAGAGATTAGCAATAAACTTACGACCTACTCTTTCACCCCACTGGCAAAATAAAATAAAAAAAGAGAGACAGATGTCTATCTTTTTTATTTTATTTTGCCCTTCAACTCGCTACGCTCATTCAAGGCAGAAACGTTATTCTAACGTTTCTGCCATTGCGGCGCGCGTCTCGCCTTTTTCAAACCATATTTTTTTCGTTCCACCATTCTCGGATCGCGTGTCATAAAGCCGGCGCGTCGAAGACGTTTTTTATAATCAGGATTTACTTTGACTAATGCGCGTGAGATGCCGTGCCTTACGGCCTCTGCTTGAGCATTTTGTCCACTGCCGTGAACTTTAGCCGATACGGAAAAATCGCCTAAAATTCCCAGGAGCTCAAACGGCTCACGAATAGCGTGTTGCGTCCTCCGGATGGGAAAGTACACGGTGTATTCTTTATCATTTACTATGATAATCCCATTCCCGATACTCAGTCGCACACGCGCGACTGCAGTTTTTCGCTTACCCACTCCTTCAAAATATTTGTTCGACAGCGTTGGTTTTATTGTAGATTTTGACACTTTTACCATATTATTTAATCTCTAATCTTTTCATGCGGCGATCTATTAAAAAATTCTTGGGCAGCATGCCGCGCACCGCGTGACGTAAAACCCAAGCAGGTTTTGCAAAAGCTTGCTTAAAGGTTTTTTCTTTGAGGTGTCCCATATACCCAGTGTGGCGATAATAAATCTTTTGATCGGCTTTTTTACCGGTGACTTTAATTTCGTGAACATTTATAACTAGCACTCTATTTTCACCAGGAAGACGCTGCTCGTACTTTGGAGAGTTTTTATCCTGAAGCAGATGAGCAATCTCGGAAGCTAGTCTGCCGAGCGGTTTATTTTTTGCGTCAATTTCGTAAATCATAATAAATTAGCTGGGTTTAATTTATACAAACTCAATACGCGCTACCTTGACTCCGTCGCGCTTTCTCATATTTGAAGTTTTTATAACACGCGTGTACCCACCAGTGCGATCTTTGTAACGGGGAGCGATTTCGTAATAAAGCTTTTCGGCCGCTTTCTTCGAGAATACGCGGGACAAAAGCAGACGGAGCGATGCGAGATTTTGTTTTCTTCCAATCGTGATTAATTTCTCTATTTCAGGCTTAATAGCTTTAGCGCGCGCCTCGGTCGTTTCAATGCGTTCTCTTAAAATCAAATTAGAAACAAGGCCCTTTATGAAGGCTTTTCGATCTCCTGTTTTCCTGTTGAATTTTTTGCCTTTTTTTAGATGACGCATAATATATAATACTAATCTACAAATATGAACGAATGCTACGAATGAACTATTTATATTCGCATCATTTAAATGCCATTTGTAGATTTGAATTACAATTTATTGATTTTACTATTTCTTTTTCTTGCTCTTTTTATCCGGCTTACCGCTCGACTCTTCTTTAAACTCGGAAACTTCAACAGCGGAAAGCTTGTCATAGTGGTCCTTTAGAATGTTGGTCGCCTTATGAAGCGCGGCTGACGGGCTTAGAGTGCCGTCGGTTTCGATTTCAAGGCGTACTTTATTAAAATCAGTACGCTCGCCAACACGCATGGTTTGAATCTCATAGTTTACTTTCTGTACGGGAGAAAAAAGCGCATCAATAGCTATCACTCCCACGCCCAGTTTCTCCATCTTCCTTGCTTCCACCGGAGAATAGCCCAGGCCCTTTTCAACCGTGAGCTCCATGTCCAGTTCGGCGTTTTTGTCGGAGAGCGTCGCAATATGCGTTTCTGGATTAATAATTTCGATTTCCGAATTAAGTTTAATATCCGCGGCCGTCACCTTTTTTTCACCTTTAATTTTCAAAAGTAAAACTTGGGGCTCTTCCGTAAAAGCGCGGAAACGGATTTTTTTGAGATTTAAAGTAAGCTCCAAAATGTCCTCCACTATACCAGGCAGAGTCGAGAACTCATGATTTACGCCTCTAATTTTTATCTGTGTTGTAGCCGTACCAGGCAGTGACGATAAAAGCACGCGGCGCAGAGAATTGCCGATCGTAAGTCCATAGCCCGTATACAAACCATCAATCTCAAAAACGCCGCTTACAGCGCTCTCAGAAATTTTCTTAATATTAACCGTCTCGCTTAAATATTGATATTTCATAATTATTTTTTAATAGTTCTTAATTATTTTTGGCAAAATATTCTACGACCGAACTTATGTTAAAAGCTGGCTCTATGCCCCGTGGCAACGCGACGACTTTCGCCTCAAGCTTATCCGAGTTTAAATTGAGCCACGACGGAGGGGTAAATTTCACAAGGTTCTGACTCAATTCCCTAAAAGGTAACTTAGATTTTGATTCCTGCCTCACGGCGATTACATCGTCTTTTTTTACAAGGCAGGAAGGAGACACGGTTTTCCTGCCATTCAAGAGAAAATGGCCTCTTACGATAAAATGGCGCGCCATAATACGCGAATCGGCAAGCCCGCTCCTAAAAACAGCGTTATCAAATCTGCGCTCAAGCGTTTCCATAATTTTTTCTCCGGTGCTCTCCTTATCGCGCGCCGCTTCTTTAAATATCGAAGTCATTTGCCTTTCGTTTACGCCATAGCTCAACTTAAATTTTTGTTTGGCGTTCAGCTGGTTTCCGTAGTCAGAAGACTTACGGCGCGATTTGGTGTGAACCCCGGGACGGTTCGGTCTTCGAAGCATTGCACATTTAGGAGAGTTACAGCGATGCGCCTTTAAAAACAGTTTTTCGCCCAAGGCCCGTTCTTTTTTTTCTTTGGCTTGAATAACCATATTGGTAGTGACTAATGGTTAGCGAATAGCCACTAGAAAAATAAATTTATAATTTTTAACGGATGAGTTCATTTTTATTTTTATTCTTAACTTTCTTAACTATTGGCTAGTCGCTAGTGGCTAATAACTATTCTAGACCCTTCTTACCTTAGGACGTCTCACGCCGTTATGAGGAATAGGGGTTACATCTTTAATAGAAAGCACGTTAAAGCCCTGATTGATAAGAGACCGAACCGAAGAATCTCTCCCGCCGCCTACGCCGCTTACAATAACCTCAATATCAATCGGTCCGGACTTTTTTAGCTTTTCAGCAATAGCCGCGATGATCTTTGAAGCCGCAAAAGGCGTGGCTTTCTTAGGACCGGAAAACCCCATAGAGCCAGCCGTCGCCCAAGCCAAAACATTGCCAAGTTTATCGGTAGCCGTCACAACCGTGTTATTAAAAGAAGCTTTGACATACACTCTGCCAGCATCAACTCTTTTTGAAACGCTGCCTTTACCAGCTTTTACTTCCGCGGACTGCAAAGCTGCCTCTTCCTTTAGGATCTCCTCCTGCGTTTGTGTGGCTATTTTTTTCTTTCCCATTTTCTTTAAATATTCTGAAGTGAATAAGTAAAAATTCTATCAGAATTTTTACTTTAAGTCAACCTTGCGCTTACCGCTACCGGCTGTTTTTCTGACATTACCGCGAACAGTTCGAGAGTTTGTTTTAGTGGTTTGGCCGCGGACCGGCAAACGCTTCATATGGCGAATACCGCGATAGCTCTGAATTTCTTTAAGTCGCTGAATGTTTTGTTTTAATATTTGACGAAGCGTACCTTCGATTTTATGGTTTTTCTCTATAAACTCCTGGATGCGATTCACTTCTTCGGCTGTCAGTTCTTTCGCCAGCTTATCTTTAATTTTAGTAGAGGCCAAAATGTCTTGTGACACTTTATTGCCAATGCCATAAATATAAGTAAGCGCGATATGCACTCTTTTGTTGTCGGGAATATTTATGCCGGCGATTCTCATAAAAATATAAAATAGTGGCTAGTTACTATCCTTGTCTTTGTTTATGTTTGGGATTTTTACAAATGATAAAGATTCGCCTCTCACGCGAAACAACTTTACAATTTTTACAAATCTTTTTTACCGACGATCGTACTTTCATCCCGTTAGGAATTTAACCCAACGACATTTTGGGATAAATAGTTAATCGATACGACAATAATTTTGTGTTTCATAATATCTTGTTGCTTTGAATTTATAATATGATTCATAAAAAATAAAAGACTTTTACTAACACATACGGAACTAACGGCTAAAAATGCCAAAAAACAGCGGCGTAATAGTTAAAGGCGTCTTATGATCCTTCCGCGCGCATCATCGTATTCGCCGATTTCGACAATAACACGATCGCCCGGTAAAATCTTAATGTGGTGAATTCGAAGTTTCCCAGCTAGATGCCCTAAGACTTCATGGCCATTTTCAAGCTTGATTTTAAACATCGTTCCGGGCAACGCCTCTTGAACCACCCCTGTAAAAGTGGCAACATTTACGCCCATGTGAAATAAATGAGATAAAGTAATTCAAGCATTACAAACATAGAGTCTATCATAAGAAAATCAATGTCGTCAATAGAGGACCAAATTAATGAGCTTATTCGGCACTTACAGTAATTTTACCGATTGAAACAGGTACCGTCTTTACCCAGAAAGGCCAAAGAGCTATCTTGGCACTTTCAATACCCGGAACAGACAGAATGAGTGTTTTTAGATCGTTTTCGTTTTTGCCAGCTATTTTGCCGCGCAAGTCATTGACGTCTATTTTTCTTACAAAATCACCTTTAAATACCACGGAGAGCGTGACGCCCTGGAGTGTACCGTCTTTCCCGATATTTGAACTTTTATAATCAAACTTTAGATCGGTTTTCTTCGCGTCAAAGTCCGCTCCAGGCTCTGTTACAGCCTTCTCTGCCACGGCCTTAGATATCATTAAGTTCAGAATATCTGAACTTCGCACAGCCATGCGATCTTCCTTAGCTTCGACAAAATAAATATAATTACCATTACTATCGGAGGTTGGCACCGGCTCGCTCCTTGTAATCTGGAAACGCGAACTGCCATCGAGAACGGTAAACTCACTCGGCACGCTAACCGCAAAAGAACCTTGAAGAACATCACGGATGGCCTTTTCCGCATTTTTTTTAGCCGCCGCGATGTCTTCGCTTTTTGGATAACTCTGCACGCCATTTACTCCCCCCTTCATGGGCGCATCCGAAACGCCATAGAAGGCCTCATACTTAGGTGAACCTTTAAGACCTGGAATGGTCAATTTTTGAACGGGTGGAATATTATACTCCGGCCCGATTTTATCGGCGCTTACCGCCGCATCGATGCTCGAAGGAATAATTTTGCCATCAGAAATCTTCGCGCCTGGCACCGTAACCGCACTATCCAGGCGAAACAGTTTTCCATCAGGTGAAAGAAAACGCGTAGTAGCAACGAGCGTTTGAGACTCGGAACTATAGGCGTTGTAAATTCTAATAGTGCCCTTGGCCTTGCTTTGTATAAGTTTTTTGCCAGTGGCGGCAAGAGGTAACTCCAAATTTTTTGGTGGCTGGCTAAATCTTTGAGCTGGAATATCACCGCCGCTTATCATAGCCGAAACGTCGCCATTAAATTGTGAAGTACTGGTTCGCAGAGAGATCTTTATGTCCGCCTTGGGTAATACATAAATAGCTATAAAACCCGCGCCAGCAAAAACTATGACCAACGCGATAAACAACCATTTTTTATAAGAAACTTTTATTCTCTCCGCTTCTCCTTGGAATATAGTTTCATCATTCATCTGCCCTTCTTCGTCTGCCACCTCTTCCTCTTCTTCTGAACGAACTGAAAACTTTTTACTTTGACTTTCTTCTTCAAAACTAACCACATTGCGTTTTTTTAATGGCACAATGTCAGAGAGCGATTTCCTTTCGTGACGCAAGACGCGCTCGGCCGCAATTTCGCGCACTTCGTCGCCGCTAGGTTTTAAGTGTTTTCTTACCATAAATAAAATTAAGCTGAATTTTCAGGAACAAGCCACTTCATACGCTCTTTGGCAAGCCCATTCAAATAATTATCACCTGTTCGGCGCAAATAGGCAATAATGCCTGATAAAAAAACTGTAGAAAACGCTGCTCGCGGAAAAAAGTTCGGGGCTGTTATCTTTAAATCCAAGCGCGACGCGAGCTCCGACAGACTAATGTGCTTGGCATCTGTCTGTTGTATTTTCTGTTCAACCGTTAAAAAGGGCGCGTCTGTAAGAACAACGCATTTGTCCTCCTTTTTTAAAAATTTTGAGATTCCAGACCCAAAGCGCGTTAAGTACGAACCAATATTTTTTTCAAAAACTCGCTTGGCATGTTTCGACATCCCATCCGTAACGTAGAGAGAAAGAAGTTCTTTGGCTACCTCCTCTGTGACGTGAAAACGTAGCTCAAGAAGCTCTAAGAGGTCCCTGCTTCCCAAGGCAAATTCACCCCTATTTTGCATACTGGGAAAGGACACCGCTCCGAAAAAGCGGGTTTTCCCTCCATATGAAAATACTTTTGTTATCTTAGGAAAAACTGACACAAATAAAACTTTTTGCCCAGGATAGAGAAGAGCCAGCACATCGCGAAAGGCCCCGGCAAGTTCGATATGAAAAACATTTTTTATATCTTGCGTATATTCCTGCACCACATCCCAAAAATGCCGCGAGAGATAAGTCTGTTCCATCTCAAGTTCGGCAAAACGAGCCGACTGACCAAGCGGATTTATGACTTGCTTCCCATCTAAATTCAGATTCAGAAAGCGGTTGTTAGCCAAAATGATATTAACCTCGTCCGTGACCAAGCGGCGTCTTGCTTCCTCGCGAAATCTATTAAAAAACTGATTGGTAGCCGCCGCCAAAAATGTCTGGAGATCATCTTCGGATATAGGAGTGCGGAGATTATTTTTTTCAAGCTTCACAGAACCAGCAAATGTCGCGGCAATTGAATGATCGTATATAAAAAGAACATTCGACTCTTTTTGAAGTTTGAGTGTTTTAAAAAGACTGGCTATATTTTCTTCACTATAGCCGTCAAAAAATCTGCGGAAAGTAATTTCGTTATTTTTAAATCGCAAAACTAAGGCGCGCATTCCAGAATGAGAACATTCAATGACGCAAAAATTTGTTTTTGATTTTAGAAAATTAAAAATATTCAATCCCCGTAATTATAACAAAGAATAATAATAATGCACCTAACTTGTTTTTAAAAAGAAAAAGTACCGAGAATTAACTAAAAGCCAAGCCCGGTTAATTCACGGCTATGTCAAAATATAAACTGTTTGATGCCCTATATCACTATGCCGCGGATTCTCCTTACGCCGGAGGAGACTGCCTCTTCTTTTATAATTTTAAAACCTCTTATCTCACCCGTGTGAGTTACGTGTGGCCCGCCACAGAATTCTTTGCTCCAAGCGTTTTCCAAATCGTCGCCTATAAAATACACGTTTACCGGATCCGGGTATTTTTCCTTGAAAAAGTATAATGCACCGGTTTTCTCCGCCTCCGTTTTGGGTAAGACTACTTTTTGCATAGGCAGGTTTTCTTCTATTTTTTGATTCACCAGCATCTCCGCCCCCTTAACCTCTTCCGGGGTAAGCTTGCGCGGAAAAGTAAAATCAAACCGAGTGCGCTCGGCGGTAATATCCGATCCGGCCTGATGTACTTCCTCTCCCAAAATCTCACGCAACGCCCGGTGAAGCATGTGAGTCGCGGTATGAAGCCGAGTGACTATTTTCAGCTCTTCTTCATTGCCGGCTTTTAACTCGCCGGTATTGAGCAGTAATCCATGCCCGCCGAACTTTTTTTCTTGTCCCGCGCGGGAGATTTCCTGATGTCTTTCAAACTCTTTATTGAAAGCTTCCCGTGTTAATGTCTCCGCTTTGACCCCCGCCACATCCTGAATAATTTCGTATGTTATTCCAAAACTTTCATATAACTTGAAGGCGGTAGCCGAATCGATTTTTTCTAGTCGCTTGATTTCCTTTAAACCATCCCTGAATACCCGACTAAAGCGATTAAATTCCTTGGTAAAAACTTCCTTAACTAAATCAAACTCCAATTGATAGATGCCATTATATACTTCGCTCACCTTCCTAAAGACAGCCATGATATCTTCCGCCGCACCCATACTTAAAGTGTCAGTTCCGGTAAAAGAGCCAAAGCTACCAAGATGTGCCTGAATAATCATACGACGTAATAAGCGGCGAAGAATATATCCTTGGTGTTTATTCGATGGCCTCACACCGTCCGAAATAAGAAAAAAGGACGCACGAGCGTGATCGACTATGATACGCTTACGTCTCTGATTGGTATCTGCTGTAGGGAGAACCGCAATAAGCGGTTCAATAAGATCGATATTAAACATGTCGGGATCGTTCCGCGAAGCCGCTGTGATCCGTTCAAGTCCGCCACCGAAATCAACATTCCGCTGTGCCAACTTTTCAAACGTGCCGTCTTCTTTTTTTATATACTCAATGAAAACAGAGTTTCCAATCTCCATAAAACGCCCACAATCGCAATTTGGATGACAGTATTCCCCGAATTTTTTATTATGTGGCGTGTCAGTAAATTCAAAAAAAACTTCCGAATCCGGACCGCCTGGCTCATGTGACGGCATCTTAGCGGGGGTTCCGGCACGACTCCACCAGTTTTTTATGCCATAGTAAAAAATTCGGCCTTCTTGCATGCCAAGCTCACTGGCGTTTTTGTTAGTAATTAATTCAACGTCTTTCGCTCCTATGCCTTTTTCCTTAAAAAGTTTCTTCCAAATTTCAACCGATTCTGTATCACGCGGCACATTATTCTCTGGGTCTCCTGCAAATACAGTGACATAAAGCCTCTTGGGATCAAGTCCGACTTCTTCGGTTAGAAACTCAAAAAACCATGGGAGCTGTTCTTGTTTAAAGTAGTCGCCCAATGACCAGTTACCAAGCATTTCAAAAAACGTCGTATGACGATTGTCTCCCACCTCATCTATATCTTCCGCACGGAAGCTCTTTTGCGAATTGACCAGCCGTACCCCCTTGGGATGCTTTTCTCCCAAGAGATATTTAATTAGCGGCTGCATCCCAGAACCGGTAAATAACGTCGTAACGTCCCCTTCTGGAACTAAAGAAGCAGATGGGATTACAGCATGCCCGCGCGACTCCATAAAATCCAGAAATTTTTGCCTTATTTCAGACGAGGTCATGCTTTTATTTTTAACATTTTTTCTTGCAAACATAAAAACCTCTTGTCCGTAAAGCAGACAGGCTGGCTACGAGAAGTTTAACTGAACATACCAGAAAAAGCTATTCCGTCACGTTCACTGTTCCCATAACCGAAGGACGCAAGTGATCGTGATATTTCCACGAGCCGACGTAGTTAAAACGGAAATTCCATGACTCGCCTGTTTTTAAGCCACGGCAAGAGTCAAAATCACTACCACTGATAACGACGCACGCGCCCGTTTGCTGTGGATATACACCGTGCGTCGGGTGCAGGGCGGAAGCTGGCCAAGTTAGATCACAATTTACATTTGTCCAGGTAACAGTATCTCCTTTTTTGATACTCACTTGGTTAGGAATAAATGCTCCATCCCTACATTCAACTTTCCAAATTTTTGCGCTGGCGCCTGTAGACGTACTCGTTCCAGTTTGAGATATTTGTTGTGGCATGGTCTGTCCGCCGGTCACCGTAAACGTCATTGAGTTCGAGGTGCCGTTAGCGTTTCTTACACTTATAGTGTAATTACCGCTATTCACAACATTTGCCGAACAACCCCTTCCGTCGGAAAAACATCTTTCGCCAAAACCTACCGGAATAACAAACTTAATCAAGACGGGAATTGAGCCGTTGCTGTTACTTTGGGTTTCAACAAACGTGTCGTTAAGATAGATGCTATTGCTAGCTGCGAATCCAGACCCGTTAATCGTAACTGTGGTTCCAACAAGACCTGAGGTTGGCTGGAGAGAATTGATGGTGGGTGGCGTGTACGCTCCCGAATTGGTCGGCTGTGGTGCATAACTAATGCCTGCTGGATACAAGTAGCCCCAAGCAAAATAACCGCCGAAAACAACAATGAGACCGATAACCACAATAATAATAATAGCTTTATTCATTTATAATTAATTGAAGTAATATACATTAATACAATAATCATTTTTTTAATAACCATCAAGCGCTCCGGAAAACTCGTGACCTTTTATTTTTTCAAGCGCCTTGGCTTCAATCTGCCGTATGCGCTCGCGCGTCACGCCAAAAACTTTGCCCACTTCCTCGAGCGTATGAGTTACGCCGTCATCCAACCCGAATCTCATGGCAAGAATTTTTTGTTCCCGTTCGGACAGAGTTATCACAATTTCTTTAATCTTATCGCGCAAGAGCGCTTGGGCGGTCGCTTGCGCGGGGGTTAAATTTCGCTCATCTGGAATAAATTCTGAAAGTGACGATTCGTCTTCATCGTCCCCGATAGGCGCCTCCAAAGACATCACTTCCTGTGAAATTTTCTGAATATGGCGAACCTTATCAACATCAATTTCCATCTCAACCGCAATTTCTTCCGCCATGGGATCACGACCCAGCTCCTGCATGAGCCGGCGTTTCGCCTGCGTGTATTTTGAAATGGTCTCCACCATATGAACCGGAATACGAATGGTGCGCGACTGATCGGCTAAGGCGCGGGTAATCGCCTGGCGGATCCACCAGGTGGCATAGGTCGAAAATTTAAAACCGCGGCGATAGTCAAATTTCTCAACTGCTTTTGAAAGACCAATATTTCCTTCTTGAATAAGATCCAAAATACTCAAGTGCGGCGTGCGATTCACGTAACGCTTGGCGATTGAAACTACTAATCGCAAATTCGCCCTGATAAGTTTTTGCCGGGCTTCTTCGTCGCCTTTCTCGGCGCGTTTCGCCAGTTCCTTTTCTTCGTACTGAACCAAAAGCGGAGTCTTGCCGATTGCCTTAAGGTACATCTGAACGGCGTCCGGCAGGTTGCTTTCCATGTCAGTAGCGCGTTCAAGCTCCTTCTTGCTTACTTCATCTTTATCTTTTGGCAAATCTATCAGCTGATTCGTTTCGACTACCTTTATATTCGCCGTCTCCAGCCGATCATAGAGGCCTTCCAAAAAAGACACATCCTTTTCGATATTGGGAAAGCAATCGAGCATTTCCGTATCCGTCACGAAACCGCGAACTCGGCCGCGATTTAAAAGCTCACTCACTAATTTTTCGTCAAAAATTCCTTTTTTACTAGTGTCTTTTTTTACATTCGCGCGTTTTAAAATGCGACGCCGCTTCTCGGCATACTTCTTGGAAAGCGTCTTATTAAAAGCTGCACGTTTTTTACTTGACCTTTTATGTTTCTTGAGCTTCTTGGGCTTTCGTTTTTTAGTCTTCAGTTTTTTGGCCATACTCCGTGCTACAACTGCGATATATCTAGCTCTTAGAGCCATGATTTTCTCGATGTTGTTATTTAGTATTTGAAACAATAGTTATTTTTAATTTTACACCCTAGCTTACCATCGCAGTTGTCGCGACGGTACATATTCAAAAATAAAGAGACAGGTCACGAGAACCTTCTATTGTGGCTCATTATGAAGTTCATTGGTCAAAAGGTCAATCTCCTTCACAAGCTCAACGAGCGCGGTTTCATCACCGACCTTCTCCGCTAACGCGATCTTTTGCTTTAATTCATCCTGACGTTCCTTGAGATACTCACGGCGCAATTCTTTGATAAGCGTTGTTTCGTCATGCGCTAGTCCCGCGCCGGCTTTAAGTGTAAGAGTGTTAATAAACGTTGAAAGAGTCGAACCGGCTTCTGCCTTCGGTTCGCGTAGTTCATCATATGCCTGCTTGTGCCACGCGGGAAAATATTGTCTCTGGGGTAAAAGAGCAGTAATATCATTTTTTGATATCGCAAGCGACATAAGATTTTCCGCTATCATGCCACGGCGCGTATTTTTTGGTGGTAATTCAATGGAAGCGTCTTGACTCGGCTCGAGAATTCCGCGTTTTGGTAAATTTGTCTCGTCACGCGTTCCAAAAATTTCAACTTTTAGCTGATCCATTTCTTCAAGCAAATCTTTTTCGCTAAAACCGGTTCGCTCGCCAAGCGACTTAATCCAGACGCTTCTATCGAGTGCGCTCGACATTTTTTTTATCTTCACGAGTACCGCCCGAGTCTGTTTTTTATCTTGTCTGTACGTGAGATAACGATTAAAATAAAATTGCATAGCTGTCGAGGCGTTTTTTATAAGTTCCACTAGTTTGCCAGGATTATTTTCTACAAAATCGGCCGGGTCCTTCGCGGGCTGGGCCATAAGCATGACTTTTGTTTCAAAATCAAATTGGTGCGTAAGATCAATCGCCCGCTCGGCCGCCTCGAGTCCGGCTTCATCGCTGTCAAAACACAAAACAGCGGTCTCGGCGTATTTTCGAAGCACCGTTAAATGATCCGAAGTAAGCGCCGTGCCAGAGGTCGCCACTACATTCCTTACGCCGTCTTGGTAAGTCGCAAGAAAATCCATCTGGCCCTCCACTAAAAGCACTGAACTTGTTTCGCGAATCACGTTTTTTGTTTTATAAAACCCGTAAAGAAGTTTTGATTTCTTGAATATCGCTGTCTCGGGAGAATTCACGTATTTTCCCATCGTACCTGTATCAAATTCCGGCAAGACTCTGCCGGTAAAACCCACTGTTTTTCCAAAGTGGTTCGCAATGGGAAACATAATGCGGCCGCGGAATCTGTCCATATAGCCGCCTCGGTCGGCTTTAAACACAAGTCCGGAGCGCTCGATGTCAGCCACGTTTATGCCCTTATGTATGAGGTGAAGCGTTAAGGCATCCGGTTTGTTGGGCGCGAAACCGATTTCAAATTCGTTTAACGTCTCCGGCGTAAGTCCCCTTTTTTTTATGTAATCAAGAGCAAACTTTGCCGCGCGCAGTTCATCCATAAAAAAATTTTTGGCAATGGCGTTTATGTCGTACAAAACTCCGAATTGTCTTTGCTCGGCCGGATCGGCGCGTTTTAATTCAATGCCGGCCTTCTCCGCTAAAAATTTGAGTGCCTCAAAAAATTCGAGATTCTCGTACTTCATAAGAAAGGTGAAAATATCGCCACCGGTATTGCACGCGCCAAAACAGTGCCAAGTTTGTCTGTCCGGCGAAACCATGAAAGACGGCGTTTTTTCTTTGTGGAACGGGCAGACCGCTTTAAAATTTTTTCCAGCTGGAATAAGCGTGATATAGCCGCGTAAAAAATCTACAATGTCTATTTTGCTTTTTATTTCTTGGGTGGTAGCGTCGGACATGTAAATAGTTGTTAGCCACTAGTAACTAGTTACTAGTCAATACAATAATCGGATGCCCTCATCATATACCTGCCTCAACCTAAATCGCAAACAACTATAGAAGTAAAACTAGACCAGCGCGCTGTCAATGATAATATCCAATAATTTGGGAAAATTGATGCCGGAGGCCAGAGCCGCTTTGGGCAATAAACTGGTTGAAGTTAGTCCCGGCAAGGTGTTTACCTCGAGCACGTAAAGATTTTTATCGTGCCCCAGAATCATATCAGTTCTTGATAGCCCCCTGCACCCCAAGGCCTTATGCGCCGTAAGCGCCGTTTCCTGAATATTTTTTATCATATCTTTAGACATTAACTCGGGCGGAGTAATTTCTTCGGCGCCGCTTTCCGCGTATTTTGAAGAGTAATCGAAAAAATCATTTTTTGCCGGTTTAATTTCCGTAGGCAAAATCGGCTGCGGAACGCCGCCATGCTCGAGAATTGCGCAAGTAAGTTCACGGCCGGTAATGTATTTTTGTATCATGGCTTCTTGTCCAAAGCTCAAGGCGTGATCCACCGCTTGAATAACTTTGGTAAATTTCAAATTGTCAAGCTCACGAATCAGATTCACGCCCACGCTTGAACCGCGATTAGAAGGTTTTACGACGAGTGGCAATCCTATTTTACTAACTGCCTCGCGCACGATAGTCGCCGGATTTTTGTGCCACTGGGTGCTATGAACCGTGACAAATTCCGGAGTCATTAAACCATGATTTTTATAGAGCCAAAAATAACATCAGTAGCTAACGGACCTGTTCCTGTGCTTTACTTTG